>CEUY01076972.1_pt1 | contig 18318 bp, 14 predicted proteins | sample 361481 | NCBI WGS metagenome assembly CEUY01 (sample SAMEA2622737, study PRJEB7988) | marine metagenome | isolation source: saline water (ENVO:00002010), including
TCACCAATTCGCATACCTTCCTGAACTACTACTGTTTTAGTCTATCCGCAGGCGATGGCAAGGGTGGTAGATCGAGTGCAATTCGGACGACCTGTATAACCGGACTTGCCAACAGAACGAACGGTTAATTCTCTGGCTAAGAAACTTGTACATCCGGACTATTCGGAACCGAAACAATCCCCAGCGGGCATTGGCGTGTCGATTGTACCGCTCATGCCGCTGATCGCTATTGTTAGGGATACTCTCAATGAACTCATGGTAGCGCCGGAAGAATAAATTCTAGTTTTCTGGAAAGCAACTCGACGATATCAACATCATCGAGAGACACTCTCTCAGTCAACTCAATCCACCGGTTTTAGGATCAAGCTGACAAACAAAATATGGGAACCAAAGTGACCCTGTTAGGTGAAGAAATGAAACGGACATTTCGAGTAGTATCGCGAGCTTCTGACGGCTCTTATTTAATGAGTGACTTCCTGTCAGACAAAGCTCTTACACGTGAATTCGAACAGATTGGGATGGATGACTGTCACACTGACTTAACCATCCGTGGACTGCCGGTATTAAAAGGACTTGTTGGCCCCATGGCTGACGGCAAGCATGTCCGATATGAAACACCGGCAGTATTCGAAGAACTCACCAAAGAGTGGGCGATCGCTCCTTCACGTCAAACAGAACCAACGGAAACTGCGGAAACTGCTCAGACCCACTAAGCCTTAAATACGTTGAGATTCAATCTACTTCTCTCTCTCTCACATCGGATTATTCTCCACGTAAAACTAAAGGGACACCTTTCAAAGGGTGTCCCTTTTTTATTGGCTTATCCTGACATGCCAACCCGGTGCTATAATGACTCCAAAGAACTTCCCCTCGGCAAATACTCACGACCATGCTTGATCCCCAACTGCTTGAAATACTTCGCTGTCCGGTTACCGAAAGCCGGCTTACCGAAGCGGATAACGATTTGATCATGATGCTCAATCGGCAGATCGAACAACAGCGGGTGCAATCCAAACTGATGGAAACACTGAGCAGACCAATTGACGGTGGGCTGATCAACGAAGATCGTTCACTGTTGATGCCGATCTACCAGGGAATACCGGATATGAACCCGGATGATGCGATTATTCTGACTCCATTCGAGGACTCTGTTGACCATGAGTGAGCCCACCATATTTAAACGCATACTTGACGGAGAAATACCGGCCGATGTGGTTTATGAAGATGACCAGTGCCTGGCCTTTCACGATGTTGCCCCACAGGCACCGGTCCATATTCTGGTCATACCCAAAAAGGAAATTGTTTCGATCGAACATCTTTCCGAGGAAGACGAGCAGCTCGTCGGCCATATTTTCCTGGTCATTCAAAAGATCGCTCGCGATCAGGGGCTGGCGAACGATGGATATCGAGTGATCTGTAATTGCGGCAAAGGGGGCGGACAGACTGTCTTTCATTTGCATTATCACTTAATGGGTGGTCGCGACCTGCCATGGCCACCTGGCTAATTCGTATTCTATCCATGTAATGTTGAGCCGTTACGATCGGCGCATTCGGTACGACTGGCTGCATAAAACCGGCTTTTAGAGACTCCTAAACTCTCCACACGCTAAGGCGGTAAGCTGCAAAGCTATACTGCAACTATGAGTGGAATTCGTGACATTTTGTCGTTTCCCAAAGTCTATCAATTGTGGCAGGCGCCATTTGCGCATCGCAAGTTTACCCCCCTGCTTAAACACAATGATTTGTCCAACATTCAACGAGTGTTGGACGTTGGCTGTGGACCTGGCACTAATGCACGATTTTTCAGGAAGCGAGACTATCTGGGACTCGATATTAACCCGCGTTACATCGAAAGTGCATCCCGACGCTTTTCATCAAAGCACGGAGCTCCTTGTGAGTTCCGTGTTCAGGATGTGTGTCAGTATCACCCCCCGGATAACGAACGAGCCGACTTTGTTTTGCTCAATTCCTTCCTACACCATATTGACGATGAAAACTCCAGTGCCATTTTGAGCCGACTTCACGACGTACTGGCCGAAGAAGGACACGTTCACATTTTGGATTTGGTACTTCCCGACTCCATGAGCATCTCCAGACTTCTGGCTAAGCTTGATCGGGGAAACTATCCGAGGCCGCTTGAGCATTGGAAAAAACTGTTTACTCAACACTTTACTCCAGTCATATTTGAACCCTTTGATTTAACACGAATCGGAATTCCGTTTTGGAAGATGATTTATTTCAAAGGAAAGAGATAGCAGTAGATTATTTATGACAGCTACGCCAAAACTATCGGTCGCGATTCCTGTTTACAACGAACAGGAAGTCATACCCGAGTTGCTGCGCCGTGTTACTTCTGCTCTGGATACGTTGCCTGGTGGACCACATCAGGTAGTTTTGGTTGATGACGGAAGCAGCGACAATTCACTTGAAATACTCCAACAGGCTGCGAGCGAAGATGAACGCCTTGTGGTCGTTTCGTTTTCCCGAAATTTTGGGCAACAACCAGCCTATGCCGCTGCACTGGAATATGTCGAAGGTGATGCCGTGATCATGATGGATGGAGACCTACAGGATCCTCCTGAACAAATAGCTGCCTTGCTTCAAAAGTACAATGAAGGCTATGACGTGGTCTATGCCATCCGAGTAAATCGGAAAGAGAATTTTGTCAAACGCATTTGTTACAACGTCTTCTACCGAGTGATTCAACGCCTCTCTTCCACACCCCTGCCTCGCGATAGTGGTGACTTTTCCATCATCAGTCGTCGTGTCGTCAATTTATTAGTGCATGATGCGGATCGCCATCGTTACCTGCGGGGCATCCGAAGTTGGGTTGGGTTTAAACAAACCGGTTTGGAAGTCGAGCGTAACGAACGTAATGCAGGCGAAACAAAATATACACTCAGAAAACTGTTGAGACTCGCCAGCGATGGCATCTTTTCCTTCTCCTTAATTCCACTACGACTGGCGACGCTGATTGGAAGCCTCTCTGTAATCGTCGCCTTGTTGCTGGCCGCGTTTGCGGTCTATGCAAAACTGACGCCTATCGACAAACTACCAGGCTTCATTCAGGAGATCCCTCCAGGTTTTACGGCATTGATCGTAGCGATCTCGTTCTTTGCCGGAGTCCAATTGATGTTTTTGGGAGTCGTCGGAGAGTACGTTGGTCGAGTGTTCGAAGAAGTCAAAGGACGCCCGTCTTTTATTGTGGATCAGGTCATAAGAAATAAAACTCAGTGGACGCCGAATACGCCAACACATACCGGCAACTCTACCAACACCATTGGTGGTGGCAAAGCCGACGAACTTACATCCTAACTCTGCTTCGCCGTTGGCAAGCACAGGATGGGGATACAAACCCTCGCCAGATCTTGGACGTGGGTTGCGGAGATGGTTTGTTTTTCCCGGACCTCATCCAGTTCGGAGAGGTGTCTGGTATCGAGGCAGATGACCGTATTGTTGATCCGAACGGCACATTCTCCGACCAAATACATGTTGGTTTGTTTGATGACAGTTTTCAAACAGATCAACAATTCGACTGGATTGTCATGCTGGATGTGCTTGAACATATTCCAGATGCCATTACTGCCTTAAAGAAAGCAGCTCAGCTTCTTAAACCAACAGGGCGAATGTTGCTGACGGTACCAGCCTTTAATCTTCTGTGGACGAAACATGATGACTACAACCATCACGTGACACGATATACAAAGTCGTTGATGACGAAACAGGCGACCGAAGCAGGATTTCAGATAGACAACCAACATTACCTGTTCCACTGGACGTTTCCAGCCAAATTGTTGGTGCGACTGAAAGAGCGATTTTCAAAACAGGAACCGGGTCCCGCAACGCTTCCGGCAACTGTCCCTAATAAAATGCTGAAAATGCTCTGTCGATTCGAACAGGCTATCTTCACTCCATTGCGTCCACCCTTTGGAAGTTCGCTTGTCGTGAGCCTCAGTAAACATTCCATAACCGGCTCTTAATATGAACACGAACCAATCTCCATCACGATCTGAACTCATTTTTGGCGTCATCCTTGTTGGCGTGCTGTCGGGATGTTATCTGGGTTGGCATATGAACGATGGCTGGATCGCTCATGATGAAGGACTGTTGGGGCACATGGCCGAGCGTACGCTTCAGGGAGAAACACCTCACACTGATTTCCAGGATGTCTACACCGGTCTGCTTACCCACCTGCATGCAAACACATTTCAAGCCTTCGGAATAAGTCTGGCCAGCCTGAGAATTCCACTGCTACTTGGGGCCACACTGACATCCGTTGTGTGGTTCCTGATTGCGACTCGCTTCGTAGGATCCTGGGTTGCCGGCACCGTCGCACTCGGTTGCCTGGCATGGAGCTTTCCCAATTATTTTGCGCCTCTGCCATCCTGGTATATCCTGATGCTGGCAACATGGACTACCTGGGCTTTGCTTAAATTTCACGAAACCACATCAAGAGGCTACCTCTTGCTTGCAGGGGCGTTTAGTGGAATATCCATCCTTTTTAAAATTGTTGGACTCTATCTGGTAGCCGCCTCGTTATTCTCAATTTGGATAAGTCGATCCCAGCGTCCTGATAGTCAATCGGCTGAAACCATCTGCTCTCAAAATAAAGCTCATGTATTGTTGGGGATGGGACTCGCGGCAATCTATATCCTGTTAGTTCTGCTCCTGATTAGGCAACATCTTACTATCTCAACGACTCTGTATTTTGTCTTGCCCGTTGGAGCCGCCATGGCAGCCTTGATCGAAGTAAGCACACAACGGAGAACCTCCTTAAGAAACACGGTGGTAGATTCTGTCCTCTATGCCACGTCACTGATCACTCCCCTGCTCCTCTTTGCTCTTCCCTACGTACTAAACGACACCTTCGATGACCTATGGGTTGGACTATTTGAATTGCCCAGGGCTCGACTCGATCATGCCGCTTCACTCCCGCCTTCAGGTTTCTGGTGTTTGGTAAGTATTCCTGTATTAGTACTCGCTTTGGTCGAACGTCGCCTACCTAATTCGATGCTCTTACCATTGACTACCACCGTTGCTTTATGCGGAGCGGGTCTGATTGCTATGTCCTCAAACCCAATTATTTACCAATCTGTCTTTGCCACGATCCAATGCGTTTTACCAGTTATTTGCTTGACCGTGTGGATCCAATGCAGATTTCAGGATGCTCATATTTCGGCCATCATCGTTACCATCGTGGCAGCATCCATAGCTCTCACTCAGTATCCTTACAGCACGGGAGTTTATTTCTGTTACTGTGCTCCTTTAGCAGGATTAGCATTCACTGCCGTCGTTGGGAATTCAAAAGACTTTAACAAACCTTTATGGATCGGTTTGTCTGTAGTGCTTACCGGGCTAGCCGTGATGCACTCAAATTATTCCAATCCACGACGAATTGGCATTCGATCTCAACACATTCAAAACACCTTTGAATTACAAACCAATCGTGGGGGCCTCAAAATATCCAACCTGGAAGGGCTCGAGTATAACTCGATATTGGATTTAATTGCACAGTACAGCAAGCCTAACGACTACATACTGGCCGGCCCGGATTGTCCCCAGTTTTACTTTCTATCCGGGCGAAAGAATCCAACTCCCTATTGCTACGACCTTTTTGGATCGTATCAACTAGGAGGACAACCCGAGTTAGAAGCGAATCTCAAAGCGATGGTCATCGAACAGGACATTCAAATGATCATTCTGAATCAACAGCCGGAATTCTCTCAACCTTACTCGCAAGACTTCCTCAAATGGATCGATCGCTGGGGGGAAGGCCTACCCACACGTGGCAGTGGTCGATTTGCTGTCATTCGGAAGAAACTCTCAGATCAACCACGGTAAACATTTCGAATTCTGCCGTTTAATAATCTGTCGTAATTCTGCCAACACCTGACTAACACCATCAAATCGCGATGCACGTTGAAATCCAAGGCATTTCTGAAGAAGCCGTCTGACCCGTGTAGGCATCCCGGGGACTGCTCTTTTGAACAACGATTCCACTCGCTGCTGACGCTCTAACATAATCTGAGCCTGTAACCGTGGACGCAGCGTGGGGCCCGGACTGTGAAATGGAAGAAATCCATAAAACGCCTCAAACATTGTGACTCCCAAAGAATATACATCCGACCTCTCATCCAGTTTGACCGGCTGCTGAAGAATACACTTTTGGAGCTGTTCCGGGGACATATAGGAAAGCGTACCACCGGAGGCATGACGTTGAAGAAATTCGTCACGTGCCAAATTAAAATCCAATAATAAGGCATTACCACAATAGCCCAACAGGATATTCGATGGTTTCACATCCAGATGTAAAACGCATTGGTTGTGAGCATATTGTAAAGCCAGACAGGTCTGTTCAAACCATTTTAGTAATATGGGAAAATCCGAGTCCTGTTTCCAGGACACCGGAAACTCTGAAATTCCCTGCCTACCCGCCGAACACGATGTGCGATTGCTACGAGCAAACCGCTGATAGCGATCTTCAAGCTTGTCACGTAGCGTATTCCGTCCCAAATAAGGCATACAAATTGTTGTGACACCTAACTCATCGATCGTGCTCGAATAAACCGGCATGATATATTTGTGGTTAAGTCGTCCGGCAGTGCCAATTTCGCGATGCCCCAGTTTCCCGATCTTGAGAACGACCAGGCGATTGCCCAAAGTCGTGTCGATAGCCTTGAAGACACGAGAAAAGGCTCCCTGTCCTATTTCTTCCAACAGTTCATATTGATCAAAATATCCGGACAAGCTGGGTTCAGAACTTTCGCCGGTTGTGTTCAGGCGTTGGGGAAACAGTTCCTCCAACAAATCATCTACTTTTTGCTCCAACTCTCCGGATGTCAGCAAACTGGTCAATTGCCGATGACGATTCAGTGCTTCGGGTTGGTCTGCAGAAGCCGCCGCCTTTGAAGTCACCTGATCTGATTGTGCCGTTTCCATCGCTAGCCCCATAGTTTCGGAATCGGAAATAGTTTCCATATCACCGATTATGGAGATCAGATAAAAACGTCCTAACAATTGGGGAGTTTCGATGTCAGACAGTGACAGACCAGACTCCCTATCAAATCTAAATAGCCTGCTTTAACATTCACTGTGTTCTCGCTCTGATGCGTCATTACTGATAAGAACTATTAGGGAGGGCTACCTGCAGGCGGTTTGAGAGCATGAGCAATTTCCTTCGCTACTGCCGTAGCACCTTCCGCCGTTAGATGCGTGTCGAAGACTAGATTGTGAGATCGCAATGCTTCTTCATTCAGTTTGCGTAAAGGGATAGTCGCATCCACAAACCGTACCCCCTGCTCCCGACAAACGGTTTGCAACCATTCCGGCAAATCGGAAGGCGTCCACTTGGATTGTAAATATGCCGGAGCATCTGTTGACACAGTATAGGAATGCCCACTGAATGCCCGACGTTTACAAGGCATATACACGCACGTCAATTGAAGTTCATTTTCCCTGCAAAGGCGTACTAAATTATCGATACCTGCTTCGTAACGGGGCAAACGTAAAAACAACTCGTTCTTACCCGGTGGTGCGTAGTCAATCTTAAAAGGCGTTTGACCGTCGGTCAGTGTGGCATTCACTGGAGGACCATAAATCTCTAAACGGGATTTACCAAACAAGCGTCGTATTGCCTCGATCAGCGATGTTTGAGGGATGTGGGTTTTCAAAAGGTCGACGTGTTTTGCTGCTCCGGTTTGGATGGATGCCATTCGACGAGATTCCATCAGGTAATCCTGGATATCATTTCCTTCAAAGAATACCCAGACAACCTCTTTGGTCTTTTCGGAGATCCCAAACTGGCGTAGATATTCTGTTTGATTTAACAGCCCCGTATGAGACACTCCCAAATTCTTAACGGACACTCCCAGTAAGTCGCCCAACTGGGTAGAAACAAGGTCTTCAAATTTCAGATTCCCCAGTTCTGTAAAGGAATCCCCGATCATGGCGATTTCCCAGTCCCTGAGATTAGGAGGATTGCGAAAGCCGTCTGCGTCATATTCCAAAGTGATCTCTGTCTCATCCGGCAGCCACTTTTGTTCGTATCCGATTCGTAGCATTTGAGCGGTAACCACTTTGCCAGTCCATGACAAATTTCCCGGACGTTTATAATATCCTTCTCCAAAGGGTTCGGTCGGGATCCGATAGAAGATCGGCGCCGCTTCGAGATCCTGACCTAATTTACTAAAGTCAAATCCGATGGCTTTAAATGTAAACTCACAAACTCCCACAAACAGCAGTAAGGACATCGTGGCAAACACGACTTTACGAGTTCGAGAGATACGAGGAGGCCTGGTTCCCGCTTTGGATTTATCCATCTGGATTTTTATTCATTGAGAGGTTTAGCCAGAGGCGTTCGACCGTCGAGATACCGCCAATTTTTAATAAACGAAATCAGGTCCGCCATCTGCTGATGATTGATTTTCTTTTCCAGCCCTTCCGGCATCAAAGAAACTCCACGAGACTGGACTTCGTCGATATCCGTTCTCAGAATCGTCGTTACTTTTCTTTCCGGTTGCATCAGTGTTATCTGATTGGACGTCTCTTCGGTAATAATCCCGTCGAGTATTTTCCCGTCGTTGGTGATGACCGAGTAATGCATATAGTTATTATCAATCGCTTTGTTGGGCTGCAGAATATCGGTCAATAGTTGCAACGGTTGTCGAGTTCTTGAATCTGAGATATCCGGTGCCACCTGATTCCCGATTTCTCCGATACGATGGCAGGTTGCACAATTTTGACGAAAAATCTTTTCGCCTTCGCGTGGAAATGCTTTCAGTTCAAGAATCGCCTTATAATCTTCCAGCACTGCAGCTCGGTCGGCATTAACTGTCGATGCCTGCAATGCCTTGGCTCGCTGAGCAATTTCAGTATCCCCGGAACCGGTCAACCGATTCATACGAATCGCGTCGATCTCATTGACAGAAATCACTCCTGCTTCAATTTCATCTAACAATATTTTCACCCGCTGACCATCTCGCAAAACCACATCAATCAGACTGCGCTTCACCGCCGGCGCTAAAGATGGAAATTGAGAAATCAACTCACGCCAAACACTGAGATCCTTTTCGAAATGCAACAATCCTAATACTTGGGCGCGGTAATGCGTGAAGGCAGCCCGTGTAAATAAATCTTTGAGTGATTCAGCATCTCTGGCAAAAGCCAGGAAACGAAGCGATTCCTGTTTGAGTTGCTCGGAGGCTGATTCTTCGTTAATCCATTGCTTCGCTAACATCCAAATGACGTCAAAGCTGACCTTTTGTTGCTCGGGCAATGTTGCAACCTGTCCGCGCCAGTCGAATTGACGAGCTTCCATGGACTCCAGTAACGCTCGAACCGCCCGAATGTCACCTAGACTGACTTCGGATTCATTCACCCATTTAGGAAGTTCGGCAATCCATTCCAAAGCGACCTGATGCTCCTCCGGTGTCATTTTCATGGAAGCACTACGATAAAGCCGATAGAGATTTTCGGCCTGGTCCTCCTGAGTAACTCCGGTCGTGGATTTATTCTTCAAAACGGCTGCACCAATACTTCCAATCTCGTCGCCTGAGGCCATTAAGAATGCCTGGGTTGTGTATTCATCTTTAATCACCGTCTTCGCCAACGTGAGCCAGGTTGGGCTATCATGTTTGACTTTATCACCCAATGATAATATCGCCTGTAAGCGAACAGAGCTTTCTCTATCGGTTAGTAGCTTTCTGGCTAAGGTTTTCTGTTCGGAGCTATCATTCCACAAATCCTCCAGCACAATACAGGCATGCACGCGTAACCGACGATCATAGTGGTTGGCGGCGGTAGTGACCTGAGCTGCTTCCACTGCTTCCCAACCGTGTAGCAATCGCAAGGCAAGTACACGAGCAACCGGTTCTCGTGAATAATTCAGTAACCTTCCCAGCAGCATATTTGCATTCTCAGGCTTTTGTTCCGACAGCAGTCGAAAAGCGGTATCACGCTGCCAGGAATTTGGATGTTCCAACAAAAGCACCAATTCTTCGGTTGTATGGTTAGCAATACTCCAGCTCCACTTTGGCTCGAGCCGGGAATTGACCGGCTTAACTCGATAAATCCGTCCTTTATCATCGCCACTGCGAGCGTCCTTTCGGTCTTTGAGCTCTTCCGGAACCCATTGCGGATGTTCAATCACCGCTCGATGCATATCGACAACGTAGAGACAACCATCGGGACCAGTACGCATGCTGACGGCACGGAACCAATGATCACGCGATGCCAGAAATTCACGTTCGGGGGTGGGAGTTCCGTAGTAAAAAGGTCCGTAGTAGTTGTAATACGAGTTGTCAGCCGATGAAGACTGTATCTTTTCGGCATGAATTAGATTCCCTGTAGGATCACAGGTCAGGATCGCATCTTTCAGCCATGGTAACTGGTTGCCCCGATAAACCATCACTCCACAAGCCGCAGTGAACTGACCTTCATGGAGATTCGATGTCGTCCAGAAATTCGTCAGCGGATAGATTGCCGAATCCTGTCCTGATTTCACAACATCTTTCTTTACCGACGTCACGGCGACCGAAGGATACTTTTTGATATATCTATCTTCCAGCATGATTTGCATTGCCGGGTTTCGATTGCTACATACAAACCGGTTTCCAATATCGTCAAATGTTAGACCATACTGACCATTACCGGTGACGGTTTGAAAGTCACCGGAAACCGGGTCAAACATAAAGTCCATGCCGCTGATATTCAGTTCTTTGCTCTGTTCGTCCCGTGTATTTTTTACAACACCACCACGTAACCCGTTAGCAATATAGATTTTTTGATCGATACCGAATCTCGGGTGATTGGCTCGCAATTGTTGGTTATCCTCGGCAAAACCCGAGTACCATCGTTCTTGAATATCTGTTTTGTGATCACCGTCGGTATCCTTCATATAGACGACCTGGCCAGCAAGAGTCACTATCACTCCTTCTTTCCAGGGCTGAATACCAGTCGCAAACACCAGATCGTCTGCAAACAGGTGGGCTGTTTCAAACGTCCCGTCACTATCTAAATCTTCAAGTAGCTTGATTCGTGAAGTTCCATTTCCGGAAGGGTAGTCATTCATCTCCACAACCCACATGCGTCCGTTCGCATCAAAACGTATCGCTATTGGGTCTATCACCTGTGGCTCAGAAGCGACCAATTCAATTTCCAGCCCTGTGGGAATATCAAAATGCTTGATCGAATCTGCGGGCGAAGCAGAGTAGACTCCCTCTTTCGCTTCTTTTTGTTGAGCAAAAACGGAAAGCGGCAGACAGAGTAAAAGGAACACGCAGTGGTGGAAAAGTCGGCGAATCATAGTAATTTCTATTTTAATCAGTTGGCTGTGATAATCTGACGGCATTTCGATTTTGCTATGAAATTAAAGCATCACGCACTTTGTCATTCGACCAGACTTCCAACGGCGAGTAATTCGGGTGTCGTCCGTCTTGAATGAAAGGATCATTGTGACGAGTGTTGTAACAATTAATGAGTGACCATCGCGGGTATTCGCTGAGATTCTGGGCTGAGCAATGCAAAAGATTCCCGTGGAAAAACAGACCGTCTCCTGGTTCCAACTCCACGGCTACCAATTCAAACCGCTGTTTGGCAATCTCAACGCGTTGCGGATCAGCTCCTACCTGTTCACCAATCTTGACATGATCGACTCGCCCTATTTTGTGAGACCCGCGCAACACTTGTAAGCATCCGTTTTGTGTGGTTGCTCGATCCACTGCCACCATACAACTTCCCATGTCCGGAAAAAGGCAGCCGAAATTATACCAATAGCCATAATCCTGATGCCATTCCCACGCTCCTCCAAGCCGAGGCTGTTTAATCATCATTTTGTGATGGTAGTGGTAAACTTCATCACCAAGCAACGTTTGCATCGAATGGACAATCCGCTGGCTACGTACAACGGCTGTATAAGGCACGGCATCATCCAGATCATTCCTGAGAGCCAGACGGGTTTCTCCACCGTCTCCATCGCGACGCACATAAGCTTCCTCGGCCAACGCCTTATCCGCTTTCGCAAAATTCAGCAGGCCGGCGATTTCTTGTGCATCGAATAATCCGTTGACGATGAGATACCCATCACGATGAAAGGATTCGATCTGCTGGTCTGTCAATTCAAATGTCGTCATGCTTAGAGACCCTCGGGGATACTACCAAATACCACTTAGGCCCGCGTTATTGTGTGTTAAATTGCAATTCACTGAGTTTGACCGAGTGTGACAATTGCGTTTTGCTTTGAAGATCCACAATTTCAACTCTGATCACCGGGTCGTTCTGATTCCAATCGATATCTATCGTTCCGAAATTCTCTTTGTGATATGTCGTTTTCAAAAACCTATGAGGGTTTTCCGTCGGCGTGCCTCGTCCATGGAGTTGGTTAATACTACTGGAAGTAAAATCATACAGCGGATAAGACAGACCATCGGTTAGTCTGGAGAACTCAGACCAGTGGCGATCTCCTGACACGACAAGCACTCCGGAAGCCTTGGTTGCTGAAATTAAATCCAGGAACCTTTGTTTCTCCAGCGGAAGATTGGCCCAGGACTCCTGCCCTGCTGCTGACGGAGCAAACTGAATACTGGAAACGACGAGCCTCACTTCTGCGGGTTGTTGGAGTTGTTTTTCCAACCATTGCCACTGTTTTGCGCCGAGCATTGTAAGCTCCGGGTCCGGATCAGGATAATACGGACCTCCGACCCTTCGTGTCCCGGTCTTTAGATCTGAACGAAAGAACCTGGTATCCAACAGAATCACCTGCACCCGTTTTCCTGCGGGGCCAAAAACATGCGCGTCATACACTCCCGGCCTTTCACGACGTGGTGAATCCGGTACATCCTTCCAGAATTCAGAAAAGACCTGCTGAGATTCATTACGTTTACTAAATCCTGATCCGCCATCATTCAAACCGTAATCGTGATCGTCCCAGGTCGCCAGGATGACAGCATCCTGTGTCAGTTTTTTGAATCCTGTTTTTGCTCCAAGAACCTGGTACTTAGCCTTGAGGACAGCCATGTCCTCTGAGTCGCCATAGATGTTATCTCCCATAAATAGAAATAACTCAGGTTTGTAATTTAGAATATTCGAGAACAGAGGAGCAGGATTTTGTTGTTTAACACATGAGCCAAACCCAATCCGTGTGAGCGGTTGTGGCCGTTGGCTGGCAACCGTTTTCTGAGTTAATTTTTTGGTAATCCAACCCGAGCAACCTTCGTCGGCAGTACATTGCCCGCCCGCAGTTAACAGGCCTCCACCCATCGCCTGTTCGATTCCAAGTCCGCAGTCAAATCGATAGCGACCCAGCATTTCAAATTCCGGAGACACCTTAAGCAAGGTATTCCCATAACAGCCAAACCACCAGACGCCCTCAGCGAAGGCTGCTGCCTGAATGCCAAGGTGAGTCCAGCCACTGTCGAGTACGTGCCTTTTCTTAAACCGGAAGGAAGTATCGTATTCATATAGGTAGTTCACTTCGACTCCTTCCGGCAGTCCACCTACGACGATGAATTTTCCATCATGATGTGCGATACCACCGGCACCATGCTTCACCTGAGGTATTTTATGCCGAGCCTGTTGCTCAAGGGTCTTCGCCTGGTATACGATAATCTCGTTATCGGCGTGGCCCTCCGGGTTATTAAATTGTCCATAGTTGACAGCCACAAAAAGCTGGCCATCGGCGTAGCAGAGATCCCCATGATGATTGGCTACCTCTATTTTTTCCAATACCTTTCCCACAGGATCTGTTTTGACCAGCGTTGTAGTATAGGACCAGTACAGATTGCCAGCCGGGTCCTGACACACTCCCTGCAAGTGATGCCGATAAGTGCCTTCACATTGAATGCGATCTGAGGCAAGGCCGGACTCGATGATACCTAAGAGGCATGCGACCATCCATCCAATTGCTTTCACTCGTGGATTCTTCATTTTTCCAGATCGTCTCTTCGGCATAGGTGTGGCTTTCCATGACATGGTGGTTTACGATGCACGTTTCCGCTCATAATTCAATGCAATGAACGACAACGGTAAGTTTACCTCAGTTGAACCAACGGCCCAAGACTCCAACAACCCTGCCCTTAGTTTCACGGCAGTCGCCTTGGTGGTTTTAATTGCTGCCTGTTGGGGTGGAAATCCTGTAGCGGCTAAATACAGCCTGTTCTCTGAAGACAACTCGATGGGGCTGCCTCCACTCGCAGTCAGTGGAATCCGGTTTGCCATGGCCACACTCTTCATGGTTTTTTGGTGTCTGGTTTCTAAAGCACCGATTAGGATCACTCGAAACCAGATTCTCCCCTGCTTCGTTGCCGGCACATTACTGTTCGGGCAGATTGCAACATTTACCATCGGAGTCCACCTCTCGAATTCGACTCACACCACCATCCTCATCAACACATTCATCATTTGGGTACTGGTGTTTGAACACTTCTTTACCGGCAACCATCGTATCACTCGCATCCAGCTCTTGGGTTGTTTGATAGCCGGCGTCAGCGCATTGGTAACGCTGTTAATCAAATCCAATGCATCCGACGATACCTCACTGACGGATCAGGCAAGTATTCTAGGGGACGTGGTTATTATCATCAGTGCGATACTTTTGGCGATTAAGATTCTTTACATCAAAGCCAATCTAAATCGAGTGCGATCCGGTACATTGATTTTGTGGCACGACCTGATCGGCGTATTATGGTTTATCCCCGCTGCATTATTTTTTGAATACGAGCAAATCTCGATGAAGTACGTGGATCATGCCGTCGTGTATGGTCTTCTTTATCAGGGAGTCATCGTCGGAGGAATGTGCTTTGCCATTCAAACCACCTTATTACAGACGTATTCTGCTACCAGAATTTCTGTGTTCAGTTTCTTAACGCCACTTTTTGGCATTACGGCTGCTGCACTCTTTCGCAATGACCCACTGTCACCCTGGCTTTATCTATCTCTGGTTTTAGTAGCCAGCGGAATCTATTTGGTAAATCGCCAGAAACCTCAGTAAAATGCATTCCATTCAATTCTCTATTCTGATGAGCCTAACGACATGACCGAATGCAATTTCACTATCCAAGACACCTCCTCGATCGTATCACCGGGCCTGGTCGTTTTTCGCGATGTCATGAATGCTAATCTGGCAGAAATGCTGCGGGAAGCCGGCGATGTCACTCGCTTACGCCCACACTGCAAGACGCATAAAATGGGGGCCGTTACAAAAATCCAATTGGAATTAGGAATCACTAAACACAAATGTGCCACCTTTGCTGAAGCTGAGATGTTAGCAGAGGCGGGCGTCAAAGACATCCTGCTGGGCTACAATCTGGTCGGCCCTAACATTCAACGAGCCGTTGATTTTGTGAAGCAATACAACGATATCCTTTTCATCGCCACCGCAGACCATCCGGCACCAGTTCGTGAATTATCCGCAGCCATGGAATCTTCCGGGCAGTCGATTCAGATCCTGATCGATCTGGATTCAGGACAGCATCGAACGGGAATTGCCCCCGGGGAAGATGCCAGGCAACTCTATCGACTTCTTGATGAACTTCCAGGAATCATCCCAGGCGGGATTCATTTGTATGACGGGCAGAACCACCAAACAGATCTGGAAGAACGTCGTCAGGCTGTCCTGACCTGCTGGAATCTGGCAACGGCTCTGCGTGACGATCTGGAAGCCGAAGAATTAAGCGTGCCTCGCATCGTTGCAGGCGGCACGGGAAGTTTTCCCGTCTACGCCTCGCTTTCAGATCGAGCGTTGGAATTAAGCCCAGGGACAAACACGTTCTTTGATAACAATTACGGCAAGATGTTCCCGGATTTGCAGTATACTCCTGCTGCACGAATCCTCACTCGAGTCATCAGTCGTCCAACCAACGACACGCTAACAGTTGACTTAGGATACAAAGCCTGTGCCTCGGACCCCGACGTGAGCAAGCGTGTGGTCTTTCCGGATTTGCCTGATGCGGAACCAATTCTCCAAAACGAAGAGCATCTGGTTCTACGTACTGCTCAGGCAAGTTCCTTCACGCCTGGCGATGAATTACTAGCTGTCCCCGGTCATATTTGTCCGACCAGTGCGCTTCATAAATCGGCCTATGTCGTGGAAAACGAAGAAGTCACGGACAATTGGGAAGTATCCAGCCGGGATCGGTGGCTGACGATTTAGCCTGTCGATTAATCTTCCGGATTAATCTCGTCTTCGTCATTTTTAAGAGCATTAATCAGCGAATCATACGATTCCAGACACTGATTCACCGAAGCACTTAGTTTTTCCACAGACTGAGCACTGGCAACCTGAGATTCCATCATAGGTCGCATCCACTCGTTCATAACCTGAAACTGATTTTCCAGCACACTGAGGATCGACTTGGGTACTTTGTGCATGACTGCCACTCGCTGAACACCCTTCGATTCATCGACGGTGATCGCGCCGGTCGTATAAGCCCGAAGTTCCTCGGCAAGACTCATGAGTGCATCGGCTGTTTGACCACCTGATTCCGGTGACGGTTCTGTGACGATCTCCGGAGTTTCTTCCGGAACCGTTGCCAAACTCTTCACTCCGTCGCTAATGGTATCACGGATTTCTTCCAGGCCATCACTAAAGCCCTGCATCTGTAACACCACCTGTCCGAACTGATCATCCGAGCCCACGCCCCGAAGCTTCATATTCTTGACAAATGCCTTCTTGATGTCGCTCCAGCGTTCCGCTTTTTCTTCATCCATCCAGCCACACATTTCATAAAGCTTCAACAAGTTTGCTTCTGCATCACTTGTTAGAGTCTGAGCGTCATTCTCATAACTGCTCTTAATGAGAGTCTCTAACTCTTCATCATTCATAATCGGCAGAACTTTTTCAGCAATTCGATTCATATTTCGATATGACCCCTGCAATTTAAATGGGGGTTCTGTACGATATTCGTCGGCCTGGGCGGCTGAATTAATGTATTCGCGATTCACCTGTAAGACAACGTCACGAACTCGCATCAGTTTCTTCATCGTGCTCACCATCTCGTTGACTTCTTCCATCGAGTAGTTTGCTTCGAATTCGACGCCTTCCTGGGATCCCGTTTCGGCGACTCGGATGACACTATAGACGTCCTGCTGACTACGGCTTGCTAATTTATTCAGAACAGGATTTGACGTCAGACAATTCTCGAGGTAACTCATTTCAAAGGCTTCACGAGTGTCCCCGATGATCTCACCGAGATTATAAATATCTGCCCGGTTAGCCAGCATGTCAGGAATCTGGAATTTTTCACCACTTTCGGTATACGGGTTACCAGCCATAATCACACAGACTTTGCGGCCGCGAAGATCATACGTCTTGGTTTGACCTTTATAGACCCCTTCGATTTTTCGCTGAGCATCACAAAGCGAAATGAATTTTTGTAGGAATTCCGGATTACAGTGTTGGATATCGTCAAGATAAATCATCACGTTATCACCCATCTCAAGCGAGAGATTGAGTTTTTCAACTTCTTCACGAGCTCCGGCATTCGGGGCTTCTTCCGGATCGAGCGAGGTAACCGCGTGTCCAATCGCCGGGCCATTGATCTTCATAAAGATAATTCCCAGACGGTTGGCAATGTACTCCATCAACGTGGTCTTACCGTAACCTGGAGGAGAGATCAGTAACAATAAGCCCATTAGGTCCGTACGCTTTTGGTCTCCCACCACACCGATTTGTTTGGCAAGATTATCGCCAACCAACGGCAGGTAAACTTCATCGATCAAACGACTGCGAACAAAAGACGTCAGCACGCGTGGACGATATTCATCCAAGCGGAGATCGTCTTTGGCATACTCAATGACTTCCTTTTTGACATCGATATAATCACGGTACTTAGGTACAACCGTTCTTTCAAAGCGTTCCATCTTGGTGATGAATTCGTTGTAATTGAACTGATAAGTATTCTCTTCTATCACTCCGTGATTACCGATCATGTCATTGATCGATCGTTCCACCGTACCGTCAATCACTTTTTTCTTATTGATCGCACCCTTCATCAACATCACGGCTAATTCATCCACATATTCTTCGGCAGACGAATCCTGAGAGGTTTCACCAAGGAATGCCTCCAGCCAATCCCGCAACAGGATAAACCGTTCTAACGGACTCTTGGCTAATTTAGTGACACTCGACTTAAACTTATCAACAAAGCTGTTCTGTTTGAGATGACGCTCGAAGGCTTCATATAATTCAGCGGCGCGACGACTGATCACAAATTGATTGCTCACCGTCAATTCTTCGAACAAATAATTGGCTGCCTGACTCACGTAGTCTTCTGACACAATTCCCGTTTGTTGTGCGAATTCAGCAAGCAACGGTTCAATCACCGC
>CEUY01042778.1_pt1 | contig 18291 bp, 13 predicted proteins | sample 361481 | NCBI WGS metagenome assembly CEUY01 (sample SAMEA2622737, study PRJEB7988) | marine metagenome | isolation source: saline water (ENVO:00002010), including
GCCAGCGCCATGGTTGGTTGAATGCGTCATTTATCGTAATCGGTACCGCGCAGCGGTAGCTAAGCCTTGTGTTTAGGTGATCCTGAAGATTTCTCCCCACTCCAGGGAGATGATGGTGCACAGACACTCCAATCCCCTCTAGCCGTCTTTGATCACCCATTCCGGAAATCTCCAGCAGCTTGGGTGAATTCAAAGTACCTGCGCAAAGAATAACCTCTGCCCGAGATCGAATCGTATGTTCAGAATAATCATTCCTCCGCAAGACAACCCCGACAGCAGCTTGTCGTTCGATCAGAATCCGTATGACCTGGGTGTTTGTCAGAATTTCTAGATTACGACGGCTGCGCGCTGCCTCAAGATATCCCTTTGCACTGCTACAGCGCTTTCCACGATTCGATGTCAGTTGTAGATAGGCGACACCTTCGGCATCCGATCTGTTGTAGTCAGGATTCTCGTGCATTCCGCTCGCCAGGCAACTATTGAAAAATGCACTGGTTAGCTTATCCTTGTGGGGAACAACCGAAACCTTGATTGGACCACCACACCCGCGGTCTTCTTTATTCTCCCCAACCCAATCCTCCATTCGTTTAAAGTAGGGAAGGACATCTGCATAACTCCAGCCCGCGCAACCGCCCTCTTCCCAACGGTTATATTCCTCGGGATCTCCTCGGACAAAAAGTAATCCATTGATACTGCTTGACCCCCCAAGCAATCGACCGGTAGGGACATACATTTGTCTACCATTTAAGTCTTCCTCCATATCCGATAGGAAGGGCCAGTGGAGACTCCTGTTATTGAATAGTTTCCCGACGCCTAGAGGCATTGACGTCCAGATGCTGCGGACCTCCGGTCCCGCCTCAATCAATAGGACCTGAACCCGGGGGTCTTCACTTAAGCGACTCGCTAAGGCACAGCCCGATGAGCCCGCGCCAACGACTATATAGTCGTACTCACCAGCCACCATGACTGTACAGCACTGATTCTCGATAACTCACGTGACTTGGTTTTGTCTTAGAGGTGACCTATGTTGAAGTCATTTTCGCCGCTACGGTCTTTACCCCGCACCAGCCAAATCGGACGATTCTGAAAATCAGAAACTCCAATGGATGAACTCTGATCCATATCAAGCTGTCGGTCATACACAGACGTCGAAGGCATATAACGCATAACATAACCTGCACGACGTCTTCTTGATTTATTTGCGTTTGACCCATGAACCAGATAAACATCATGCATTGATAGCTGTCCCGCACCCAGCACATCATTCTGCGCAGTCCTAAGCATTTCTGGCTCTATTTCCAATTGCTGATTCAGAACCAGTGCATCATCTTCTGTATATTTATGCGGGAACAACTGCTTTGACCTATGCGATCCAGGAATGTATCTCATGCAACCGTTCTCGGGCAACGCATCATCCAAGGCTATCCAGACCGAACAAGTGGCAAGTGGGCGAATTGGCCAGTATTGCCCATCCTGATGCCACGGTACTGTTAACCCAACCTCAGGCGGTTTACAAAAGACGCCACTACTCCACAAGATGATGTCAGGACCAATGAGATCGCTCACTCGATCAAGAATCTCATCATCATGGCACATATCTAGAAACGGCATGTGCAGTTTCGGATTCTTCGGTTTTGGAATATGAGGCCCCACGAGGTATTCAGGAGGAACATCCGGGTTTGCAGAAACCAACTCTTCAACCGCTACACGCAAGCGCGTCAATTTCTCTTCAGAAATATGAAAATCCGGGATGACCAAGCCATCCTGGGCATACCTTTCGATTTCTGCTTGCGATAACGTAGGCATAGTCGTTGAAGAGAAACGTCGATTACTCCAAGAATGCTTCCACCAAGAAGCTCTCAGGGACTATCGACAGATTTATCCGAGTTGCCATAACCGCCTCCTCCAGCGGAGTTGACCTCAAGGACAGACTGACAAGGCATGTCGAGTACAGTCTTATCGCTGATGCTCTTCCCATCCAGAAGAAAAGAGGCTGGAATTCCTGACTCCCCACCAAACAATGGGGAAGCTCCGCGGTGGGTCATATCTGCCAGAATTGAGACCCGAACCGAGCTTGTGCCATTGTTTCGGACAACGAAGCGTTGTCCGCAACCACCGTTAAATTTTCCGCCGCCACCGCTTCCCCATCGGATCTGTTTCGACTCAACCAGTAGCGGGGTCAGTGATTCCATAATCTCTACCGGCGTGTTTGAGGTATTTGTTGGATAACAGAGGGCGCTAGGGCCCTCATGTCCTGAGCCCGCACCGATTCCGCTGGATAAAAAGATGTGCTCAACAAATCTTACTTGATGCTCATCTTCGCCGCTGAATACCATCTGGGGGCGCGGGGCTCCACTTTCCGCAATCACCTTTTCTGGTAAGGCCTTTGATAAGGCTAGCAGAACAGCAGCACTTAGGAACTGGCCCGTCAAATGCCTGGCATTAACCGGGGCGGGGAATTTTGGATTCAGAATGCACCCCTCTGGAGCCCGCACCTCGAATGGAAGCGTAATCCCATGATTGTTCGGAATTCGGGGTGAGAATACGCACTTCAGTGGATACAAAGTATGCGCATAGGTATAACAATATGGGACATTTATGCCGAACTCTTGACTGTCTACGGTTCCGTTATAGTCAACGGTAACGCCTCCGTTAGAAATCTCTATAGCGCAATGAATTTCCAGCGCGCTGTCAAAGCCGTTGAGACTGACGCTACTGGAAAATCGTCCTGAAGGAGCCTTTGCGATCGCATCCTGCATCGTAGCTAGCGACCTTGCGATAAGTTCTTGTCCTGCTTGGTGGTAACGCGATGCTCCAAATTCCCTCGCCAGGCTTCTCACTTGTTCGCCTGCTTTCATACAACACGCAGCCATTCCTTCAAGGTCACCGATGACTTTCTCCGGAACACGGACGTTATTTGTGATAAAACTTTTTACAAGCGGATCTCTACTACCTTCCCTGGCATAGCGGCACACGGGAATACGCAGACCCTCTTCAAAAATTTCTCTGCTTAATGCTGAATAGAGGCTGCCCCCGATATCAGGACCATGTGCAGAAATCGCAACAAAACCCAACAGATGCTCTTCCGAGATTATTGGTGCTGCCATGGTGATATCCTGAAGATGGCCTGACCCTATCCAAGGATCATTAGTGATGACAAGATCACCGGTTCGCCAATCAGATAGGGGATACACGTCAAGAAATACGCTAAGGGTTCTCGGTAGAGTGCCCAGAAACGAGGGACTGGCAATTGATGATTCTGCCAAAGCCTGGCCTTCGGGATTGAACAATACGACAGCAAGATCTTTCGACTCTCTTATCGTGACAGAATAGGCCGTCCGGATCATGGTCGCTGCCGCCTCATCCATGATCGAAAGCATCCGGCTCCACATAATCTCAATATCCCCTGGGGAAAGAGAATCATTCGGATTAACGGCCTTCATCTCCATCAATGTATCTCTCTAATTCTGATCCGAATATTCCCGTAGGTATCGATCGTGAATTCTTTGCCGGGAGGAATGAGCGTTGTCGTGTTCGTTTCAGTAATCACTGCCGGACCGACCAGTGCAGCTGTTGGATCGATGTCATCACGATGACACACAACTGTCTCAACAAAATCGTTTTCGAATCGAATCTCCCTTTTTCGTCTGCGTCGCATCTTTTTGCCTGATTCGCTCGCCTTATCTTTTATGCAGGGTACCAGCATCTCTCCGGATCGAACTTCGAGCCGCCAACTCACAATCTCGACATTCACCCCAGGATTTTCAATTCCATATCGCTCTCGATATGAGTTCGTAAACGCATTGAGCAAGACTTCCCTTGAGTCACTGGAGTAGGGGGGCCGCGAAAATGGAACATTTATCTCATAGCCTTGCCCCCTATACCTCATATCGCATGAGACAAATAGATCGATATGATCGGAACTCGTCTTCGCCGCGATATCAGCTAATGCTTCTTCTTTCATTTCATCAAGAAGCTTTTCAACCATTCGCCAGTCAACCTCGTGTAACAGGCTCAATCCTGAACGAGCGACAACACATACCGGTGGAGATCCTGCCAGCCCCACGGCCGCGCCCACACCGGCATCTGGGATAACCACAACCTCCGGGGCACCCAACCGATCTGCTAACGCGCACGCGTGGACAGGGCCCGATCCGCCGAATGCAATGATGCCAATCTTGCGCGGATCATAACCAAGAGACACCGCATGCAAGCGAGTCGCACGACTCATTTGCTCGACCACAATGTCATGGATTCCTTTCGCCGCATCTTCAATTGAAATTCCAAGTGGACGTGCAATGTGCTCATCAATGGCTAACCTAGCTGCTTCCACGTCGAGAGTCAGTTGTCCTCCAGAAAAGTCTTCAGGATCCAGGTAGCCCAATATCAAGTCCGCATCAGCCACGGTTGGTTTCTCACCACCGCGTCCATAACAAGCAGGGCCTGGGTCACCTCCCGCACTCTCTGGACCAACTGTAATAAGACCCAACACATCCACCGCTGCTAGGCTCCCACCCCCTGCGCCGATCTCGATTAGATCAATCGCACTGGCGGATATTGGCAAACCACTCCCTGATACAAAGCGAGCCATTCGAGCAACTTCATAACTGCGCGTGAGCTGTGGCTGACCATCCTTGATTAATGCTGCCTTTGCAGTGGTGCCGCCCATATCGAAAGATAGCGCTAATGGCCACTTCAACGCCTGCGCCATCGCTGCGGCTACCATAACGCCTGCAGCGCCGCCGCATTCGAGCATCTCAACCGGTCGACGTTCAGCGGCATGGACCGTTAGACGTCCACCATAAGAGGAGAACAACTGAAACGGTGCATCAATACTTGCCTTCCGCAACCGTGTTTCAAAATTTCTAAGGTATGACACCATTCTCGGCGAAAGATAAGCATTAGCAACGGTCGTCGCGGCTCTTTCGTATTCGCGAATTTCAGGACAGACATCACTCGATAACAGAATCGGCCCCTCATACCCTGCATCACGCAACAAGTCTTTCGCTTGGCGCTCATGCGTAGGATTACGATATGCATGAAGAAAACACACTGCGACTGATTCGATATCCTCGGAAATAAGTTTCTCCGCAACCAGGCGTACGGCCTCACCGTCGATTGAGCTAAGTAACTCACCATTTGCCAAAATCCGCTCAGGCACTTCGAATCGATATTCTCTTGCTACAAGAGGCGCCGGCAGCTCAAGAAAAAGGTCGTAAACGTCATAGCGAGACTCACGGCCCATCTCGAGGATATCCGCAAACCCTTCGGTCGTAACCAACGCTGTCTTTGCACCGCTTCGCTCAATCAACGTATTTGATGTCTGAGTGGTCGCATGGACCACAACTGACACACGCTCAGGTGCGATATTCTGACCACTTAGGAGTTGCTCTATTCCTTGAATAGCTCCAGATTCCAGATCACCAGGCGTGGTGAGCACCTTTTCCACTGCCACCAAGTTGCCGGCGGTATCCGCGAGTACCAAATCCGTAAAGGTCCCACCGATGTCGACACAAATTGATAGATCCTGCATGAGCTACATCTCTTTGAGGGCTATCTCTGCTGCCCGTAATGTCTGATCAATATGTTCTTCATGATGCGCGGTAGAAAAATAACTTCTACCACCGGCGCGTACCATAACGCCATTACGAATAAGACCGTGGTGAAACTTCAGCAGTTTGGATTGATCGGCCTTCTGGGCACTGGCATGATCAGTGATCGGCTCAGAGGCAAATGCAAGATCCCATAGGGGCCCATAACCGACAACCTGCGCTTCAATATCCTGCCGCACAACTAATTCAGATAAACCCGACTTCAGCGCCTCAGCCCGCCGATGCATGGCGGCCAGCACCCCGGGCTTACTCAACTCATTCAGCGTGGCGATGCCGGCAGCAGCTCCTAGCGGATTACCTGCCTGAGATGACGTGACATAGGCATATCCATTTTTCGCGGTACCTCTTTGCGGATCTGCATGGTCCATGATCTCTGGCCTACCACCCACCGCCCCGACAGGAAGACCGCCTCCCAACGCTTTACCAAAAGCGCCTAAATCGGGCTCGACCTTGAACACTTCCGCGGCACCGCCTAACGCATGGCGAAATCCCGTGACAATTTCGTCAAACACCAAAACAATATCGAATTCATCACACAACTCACGGAGGCCAAAAAGAAATTCTGCATCGGCGGCGTAGCTTCGTTGTACAGGCTCAATAATCATTGCGGACAATGATTTGCAGTGTTTACGTACGATCTCCCGGGTCGCTGAAAGATCATTAAAAGGTGCAACCAACACGAGATCTTGAATTACACCTGGAATACCTGCCGAAGAGGGAAGATTAACGGCATCCGTTCCTGGATTAGACTTGTTCCAAAGACTGTAATCGCAGTTACCATGATAGGCGCCATCGAACTTCAAAACCTTATCTCGATTCGTATACGCGCGAGCGAGACGCAACGCCATCATGACCGCTTCGGCGCCAGATAATGTAAACCGAACTTTCTCAACCCAAGAAACCATCTCGGTCACGCAATTTGCAAGCTCGATCGCCGGCTGGTTTCGAATACTGACAAACTGAGTCGCTTTATGTGCTTGCTGACTGACAGCAGCTACAACGCTAGGATGGCTGTAACCGAGGATGAGTGAACCGCCGCCACAGGAGTAGTCTATAAAAGATCGGCCTTCGCTATCCTGTAAGATCGGGCCCTCTCCGGAAACGGGTAGATGGTCTGAGGCCGAACCATATTGATGCCGGCCTAGGACACCGCCGGGAAATACCCGATTAGATGTATCGATAAAACCCTGGGTGCCCGTATTATCCATAAGTCGAAAGCTCTGAAGAACGCATCATCCGATTGGTCAAGCCAGCGTTTGTCCGCCGTCAACAATAATATTCTGGCCAGTTATATGCTTGGCATCTTCACTCGCTAGAAAACCGACCAACTTTGCGTGGTCAGCGGTTTCAGCAAATCGCCCCAGGGGAATGCCAATACGGAACTTATTCAGGTCTCCCTTGAGGATGCCCTCCATCATTTCTTGATCGTAAGTATCCATTAACGCTGTCTTCGTACTCCCAGGAGATACTGCGTTGACTCGGATATTGTGTTCAGCAAGTTCCAGCGCCAGCACTTGGGTTAGCGCTAAAAGACCTGCCTTTGCTGAAGAATAGGCTGCGTTATACATCCTTGCTGCAACCACAACGTTGGAGACAATATTAATAATGACTCCCGAACGATTCTCCTGCATCCCGTCAACCAACGCTTGTATGCAGACCAATGGCCCACGAAGATTAATACTCTGCACCCGATCCCAGACTGCTAGATCTAGATTCTGTATAGGTGTTAAGGCGAGAATTCCGGCGCTGTTGACCAATACTGATGCTGGGGTGGATCTGTCTAAAACGTCTCTTGCGTTGTCAACTGAATTGCCGTCGGAAACATCGACATGTTGAGCGCGTGCCGCCCCGCCTTCTTTGACGACCGCTTCCGCTGTCTGTTGAGCTGCGTCAAGGTCGTTATCCCAGATATGCACATGGTAGCCAGCTCTGGCAAGCTCAAATACGCAAGCCTGCCCGATTCCCTTTGCACCCCCGGTAACTACGGCCGTCTTCACCATCACCTCCTTAACCACATAAACAAATACCGTCTATCCCTGTCTTCTATAGCTCTCGCTCTCTATCTGGCAATTAAGGTCCAAAACTACTTAGTTAGTCCTAATTGCCTCAACCAAACTTTTTGGCTTCACAAAATTCAGGATTCCATCGATACCGCACTCTCGGCCAATACCACTCGCCTTATCGCCACCAAATGGCAAAGCTGGATCTAACATCTTGTAACAGTTGATCCACACATTACCGGCGTGCAAGTTGCGTTGTAATCTTCGAACCCGCGAGGCATTAGTGGTGTATGCTCCGGCTGCAAGCCCGAAAAATCCGGTGTTAGCGGATAGGACTCCGGCTTCTTCATCATCGAAACGCTCGATGCACGTTACGGGTCCGAAAATCTCTTCACGCTTGATCCGTGCAGTCTCCGGCACATCTTCCAGCAACACAGGATTCATAAAGAACCCGCCTTCCTGCTGAGAGTGAGGGGGCCATTCTCCACCAGCGACCTGAGCACCCACACTAATCGCATCCTCGAGCAGACTAACAACGTGATCTCTTGCAGCGGCAGAAATCATCGGACCCATTACCGTTTCCTCGTGCAGCGGATCACCTCCAATGTATTTCCCGGTTTCTGACTTTAAAAGTTGCAAAAAGTCATCATAGACAGAAGCTTCAACCAAAATCCTTGCCGCTGATACACACGATTGGCCTGTGGTTCCGAATGATGCACGGGCCGTGTCAACCGCAGCCCCCTCAAGATCACAATCTGCAAAAATGAGCAGCGGGCATTTGCCACCGAGCTCAAGGGCTACAGAAGCACCCCGGGCTCCGCATACCCCGGCGATATGGCGGCCTGTCTTGACCGATCCAGTAAAGGTTACCTTTGCAATTCGTTCGTCCTGAACCAGGGCTTGGCCAGTATCGGCACCACCCATCACTATGCTAAGCACACCCGCGGGAAGTCCCGCCTCTTGCGCTAACATGCCGTAGTGCAAGGTGGAAAAACAGGCTAATGGTGATGGCTTAACCACGACCGTGTTCCCGGCCGCAATCGCGTGAGATGTTTTCTGGGTAATTTGAAGCAGTGGCGCATTCCACGGTGTCAATGCACCGATAACCCCATAAGGTTCGAGCATCGTTGATGCAGAAAATCCTGAATTCAGAGGCACCACCCTGCCCTCCAGTTTATCCGCGACCGCCGCGCAATACTCAAGTTGTTCGGCACTCCGAGAAACCTGAGCACGAGTCTCAGCTAAGGTCCGGCCGCTATCCATACTATCTAACCGGGCCAACTCTTCTGCGTGAACGCGTAAAAGATTAGCCAAGTTAACGAGCACTGTACTTCTCTCTCGCGGTGACCGATCTGCCCAACCGGGACCTGCCGCTACCGCACTCGTAATCGCGTGATCAATATCGGTTATATCTCCATCCGGAATCTCACCCAACACCAGACCACTTGATGGATTCAACACTTCTATCCGTGCATTAGACGAACTTCGCCACAACTCTCCGCCGATGAAATGATGGTCAGATATGGGGTGCATAGCGTTTACCAAAGAATTTGGACGCACTGCGGAACAGACGATCAATAGTCAAACCGAGAATTCCCAACGTAATCAGTACAACGTAAATATTATCGACCAACATATACAGTCGAGCCTGCCAAAGCATCGTTCCCAGACCAGAGTGAGCCCCGATAATTTCCGCAGCCACGATCGTTGTAAAAGCGTTCGCCATGGCGATCCGTGCACCTACAAGAATAAACGGCATCGCGGCAGGTAATGTCACTAGCCAGAACATCTGGTTCTTAGTCGCGCCGAGAGTTTGCGCTGCGCGTATTTTATTTCTCTCGATAGATGCAACACCTGCTGCCGTATTGATTGTTACGGTGAATACTGTGACCCAAGCGATAAGAAAGATTCTTGAAGCCTCACCCAGCCCAAAAAAGATGACCGCAACCGTAATCATGGCAATCGAAGGGATGAACCTCAGAAGTTCCACATAAGGCTCCATGATCAATCTCATGATCCTGAAACTTCCCATCAGGAGGCCTAACGGCATTGCAATAAGAGAACCGATAACAAAACCTGCAAGAATTCGTTGCAAAGAAATATAGGACTCGCGAATCAAAGTGCCATCAAGAAGCAGCTTGACAAACGTCTGCATAAATCTGACCGGTGATGGGAAAAGAACAGAGTCCATCAGTAACGATCCAAAGTGCCAGACCGTGAAAAATCCCAAAATCGACATCGCGTAAATTGACAAGCCTTGGATGTTTTGTTGTTTTTTTTCTTTTTTATATTTCTGGGTGGCTGTTACTGCCGCTCGAGATAATGGCGATTCTTTTTCTTCTAGTCGACCCGCTTGGGCCGCAAGCGACTTATTGGTTTCATCGGCGATCAGTTCTTGGACCTGGGCATACATGTCCACAAATTCGCGATCGGTCCGGTTCCGATTGAGACTTGGCGGAATATCGAGGACTTGTTTTATCCCCGCATTAGGTCCGGCCGTCATAACGCCAATACGGGTTCCCAGCAGCAGGGCTTCTTCTATGTCATGGGTAATAAATAAGACGGTAATTCGGTTTTCTTGCCAGATACGGCGTAATTCATCCTGCAATACACGCCTCGTCTGGGCATCCAGTGCCGCAAAAGGCTCATCCATCACCAGCATGCCGGGCCTATTTGCCAAAACCCTTGCCAATTGAACCCGCTGACGCATACCACCCGAAAGTTCGTGAGGAAACTTCTGGCCCTGATCTGCTAGACCAACAAGAGCCAGATGTTCATCGACGATCTGATCTTTCTCTTGTTGGCCCATGCCCGCAAGTCGGAGACCAAACTCGACGTTCTGCCTTGCGGTCAACCAGTCATAAAGCGAGTTATCCGCCTGAAACACCACACCGCGATCCCGTGATGGCCGGCTGACCTCAGCACCTTGAAACTCGGCAGCGCCTTCCGTTGCGTTCTCGAAACCAGCAAGAATATTTAATATGGTCGTCTTACCACATCCACTTGGCCCTAAAAGGCAGAAGAAATCATCCCGGCCGATATCAAGATCGACCGCTTCCACGGCAGTGAAATTTTGGTCATCACCGACAAAGGTTTTACCCAATTGTCGGAGTCGGACTCGCGGTTCTTGCTCTATTGAATCGCTCACTTTTTATCTTCCCAGACTACTAACTAATAGTTACATGCCAGCTTTACGGACTCCATAATCTGGTCTTCGCTTGGAATATAGAGTTCCTCCAATTCGGCGTTGTATGGCACTGGTGTTGATGGCGCGCCGACTCGTTGTGGCGGAGCCTTCAGTTCCTTAAACAACGTTTCGGTGACCTGCGAGGCGATTTCGCCACCAAATCCCGCAAAACGACAGGCCTCGTGGACGATAACCACTCGGCCAGTCTTTCTGACTGACTGAAGAATTGTCTCTACGTCTAAGGGTACTAATGTCCTTGGATCGATAACCTCAACAGATATACCCTCCCGGTTCAACTTCCGCGCTGCCTGAAGTGCTTTGCGGACCATGCCTGATGTAGCAACAACGGTCACATCGGTTCCCTCACGCTTGACATCTGCGACTCCAAAAGGCAGCGTATATGACTCTTCCGGAACAGGACCTGACAGGAAGTAAAGCAATTTATGCTCAAGAAACACCACGGGATTAGGATTTCGGACTGCGGTTACCAGAAGACCCTTAGCATCGTATGGTGTGCTCGGAGCAACCACAATCAGACCTGGAATATGCATAAACCAGGTCTCTAAACTTTGTGAATGCTGGGCGGCGAGTTTCACTCCAGCGCCCATCGGTGCTCGCAGCACAAATGGCACTTTCGGTTTCCCACCCAACATGTACCGTAACTTAGCCGCCTGATTTACCAGCTGATCTGCCGCCAAAGTCATAATATCCATGAACTGAATCTCGACAATCGGCCGTGCATCACCGAACGCGAGACCGATTCCAACTCCCGTAATCGCCTGTTCTGAAATCGGACTGTCGAGCACCCGCTCAGCGCCATATTTTTCTTTGAGTCCAGTGGATACACCGAAGACACCCCCACCTTCCGCCACATCCTCACCGAATAGCACAACCCGATCGTCTTCTTCCATAACCTGGTTAAGCGCTTCATTTAGAGCGCCCGCATAGGAGATGGTTCTTTTCTCATCCTTCTGAGCCCGCGGCGGGGGTGTTTCCTCATATGGATCTTCGCAGAAAATGCCCTGCATCAAAGCATCGGGGCTGGGTGCGGGTGCATTTTCTGCAGCGACAACAGCCGCTTCAATACGGTCAGTCTCTTCAGCATCGATCGCATTAATTCGCTCTTCCGAAACCTTGAACTCCTCTCGCAGCTCAGATAAAAGGCCGTCAATTGGATCCCGCGCCCGCCATGATGCGATCTCTTCCTCGGTACGTTTAGGCCTGTCGTTTCGTAGCGAGTGACCAGCATATCGGTAGGTCTGACACTGAATGTAAGAAGGGCCACCGCCGTTCCGGCCCCTTTCGATCGCTTCTTGAGCCGCCGCCCGGACCACGTTGACATCCATTCCGTCGACCACCCTAGAAGGAATGCCAAAGCCTGCAGCACGGGCCGCAATGCTTTCACCAGCTTGTGAACTCTCATACGGAGTAGATAACGCGTACTGATTATTTTCACAAACAACAATTACCGGAAGATTCCACACTGACGCAACGTTCAGTGTTTCATATAGAACACCTTGATTTCCTGCGCCATCCCCGTGAAACGCAACGGCCACACGTGACTCACCCCGCAACTTAGCTGCCATAACTGCACCGGCAGCATGCGGAATTCCAGCTGAGACTAGGCCATTGCAACCCAGCATATTAAGATCCAGATCAGCAATATGCATAGACCCGCCTTTGCCCGCACAATAACCGCTCTCCTTAGCGAGCAGTTCAGCCATCATCTTCTCTACATCGGCCCCTTTCCCAATACAGTGTCCATGACTTCGATGCGTACCCGTTACATAATCTGTTACTTCTAAATCGAACAACGCGCCGACAGCCACTCCCTCCTGCCCGATACACGTATGAGCCGTTCCGTATACCTTTCCTTCCTCGAATAGCGAAACCAGCCGGTTTTCGAACAAGCGTATGCGCCGCATCAAACGATAGATTTCGACTTTTTCTTCTACTAATTGATCATCGCTAGGCTTTAAAGACCCAGGAGGATTACCGTTTTCTCTTTTATTAGACATTTATGAATACCAGCTATATAGGCAAGATTTTTACGGAATCAAGAAAGCACAACTAGCCCCGTGCACGGCGGAACGAGTCCGCCGTGCACTGGTGCCAATACATCAATAGTTGATTAATTTCCGGGTAATGAATAAGTCACGTTACCCGGTGCTGCCGCCTTCAGAGGTTTGTCGTAGAGATATCCACGCCACCAATCCTTACTCGGATCTTTTGGCATCACTTCCCTAAGGACCAGATTATTGTAGTCATTCACCATCCCATCTATTACGAGTTGATTCAGATGGGTCATGAAACTACATTTTTTCGTAATTGAACGAGAAAGATCGGGATCAAGCTTAATCACTTTGCTGATAACTCCGGCAGCCCAATCCGGGTCCGCAGCCATTTTTGCCGCTGTTTCTGCCATCACTCTGAATAGTGTGGCTGCGTCATCGGGATTAGCTTCTGCCCACTGTTTGTTTCCGCAGATCGCGTTAACCGGTTCCCACAATCCTTCACTGCTCAGCATTTGATGGGTTCCCGGGATCGAGATAACACCCCGCGACACCCACGGCTCCCAGGCAGCATAAGCATCGATATCACCTCGCTCTAACGCAGCGACCATTTCAGGAGCTTCGACGGGTATGACTTCATAATCCGTTATAGCGTGACCAGCCTTTTCAACCACAGTGGTGAAAAAGGTTTCGCTTCCGGTTCCCAGAGCAAGTCCTACTTTTTTTCCCTTTAACGCAACCAAATCCGCAATATCGTCACGAGAAACCACGCCGTCATATCCTCGATAGCCAGAACCGGAGGCAAACATGGCAGCTTTAGCCGGATCTTTATCGTGGGTAGTCATACAAGCACCGCCACTTCCCATCGCAAAATGGAAGTCCCCAGTCAGGATAAACGGTACCTGACGACTGCCAGAAGCACCCGTCACCAACTCTGTCTCAAGTCCAGCTTCCTTGAACGCACCGATCTCATGCGGCACATAGAACACGCCAAAACACGGATCCGCTCCGGTTGCTAGGACAATTTTCTCGGCGGTTGCCTGTGATGCGCCTACTGATAAACCGACGGATAACATTACCAATAAACTGCGACGCCACGACCACCGTAGGCGTTCAATACTAATTTTCATTGTGAATACCCTCCTATAAACATTCGCATTAGTGAATAAATCCGGTGTCCAGTAGGCCACCGGATCCATTCGCTTATTTAACTTAGTTACCTGACTTTAGTTCCTATCTAAAGTCAAGAACCCGATCCGCGATTTGACGCACAGCCTGAAGTCCACGGTCAGATCGACCTAGACTTCTACTCCTGGGTAGGCACTTTGTCAACAATTAACCGTCAACATAAATATCGTGCCGGATCCTAAATACCTGACTTTATAGATACATATTTCAGATGAGTAAATTCTTCCAGACCCCAGTGACCCCCCTCCCTTCCTATACCGCTGAGTCCGATCCCTCCCATAGGGACCTCTGCACCCTGGGGGCGGCGATCATTTACACCGATAAACCCGCAGCGCAGTCGATCTACGACCTGAAACATCCGATCTACTTTTCCCGTATAACAATATCCAGTAAGGCCATATTCAGGATGGTTCATACGACTAAACAACTCTTCTTCTGTTGTGAATTCCGTAAGTGCAGCAACAGGACCAAATGTCTCCTGTTGCATAATGTGCATCTCGTCGGACGCGTTAGCAATCACTGTTGGAGCGAAAAAATAGCCTGGTAACGCATCAACCCGTTTACCGCCACAAAGAAGCTTCGCCCCTTTGATCAAAGCATCTTCAAGATGCTGCTCAACCTTGTCCAATGCGCCCTGATTCTGCATCGGTCCCATAATTACCAGTGGATCAAATCCATCCCCCACGGTCACCTTTGTCGCTTTCTCTACAAACTTCTCTATAAAACTTGTCGCGATAGATCTATGGAGAAAAATCCTTGCAGGACAGGAACAAGTCTGACCTGCATTGGTAAATTTTCGGGAGACTAAGTCGTCAGTCGCCAATTCCAGATTAGCATCGTCAAACACGATAAACGGTGCGTGTCCTCCTAGCTCCATAGTCATTCCCTTCATATACCGACCAGCAATGGAGCCCAACGTCAACCCGACTGCAGATGATCCAGTAAAGGTGAGGTGACGGATCTCCTGATGAGAGAGAAGATACTCGGAGATTTCCGCAGAAGCTGAAGTAGTCAGGACGTTGATTCCTCCGGACGGCAATCCTGCCTCATGAAAAATAGCGGCGACTGCCATTGCAGTAAAAGGTGTTTCTCTGTGCGGCTTGACGATTAATGGGCAACCTGCGGCAAGAGCAGGAGCACCTTTGCGGGTGATCATCGCAAACGGGTCATTTCCAGCACTGATCAATAAAACAGGACCAACAGGTTCTCGAAACACCAGTTGGTGTTTGGCTGTGTCGGTTGCCGGCACGATTTCCCCATACATCCGGCGCGCTTCTGCGGCATACCAGCGAACAAAATTGACTCCATATTCGATCTCGCCTCTCGACTCCTCTATAGGTTTACCCTGTTCCAGGGTAATGATCCTCGCAATATCATCCCTGTTGGCTTCCATCAAGTCGGCGGCGCGTCTTAATACTTCCTCACGCAATGTGGGTGAAGCAGCACCCCATTCCTCAAAACATCGCGCAGCAGCAGTAACAGCCTTATCTGCCTCTTCGTGCCCATGATCCGGAACAGAACCGATGATCTCAAGAGTAGACGGATTATTGACCTGTATACGATTCGCGGATGGATTGCTGAGCCAATCTCCACTGATGAAGTTGTGCTGTAATGAAGAAATTTCTAATTCCATATCTTTAATGTTCCGATTTCTCTAAAGCAGAATTTACTCGGTTTCGCAGGCGATTAACCTCCTGGCTAGATAGCATCGCAAGCATTGCTTGCTATAGCAGCGCTCCATCTTTGGCAGAACAGTTTGAATAGAATTCAGCACAATCTTGTAACGCCATCTGCATATTGTATCGAGGAGTAAAGCCTAGCTCTTCAGATAAACGAGTTATATCCATTGGTGTCGGTTTGTTAATCGACCCCGACTCTTCGGGTTCGATTGTGACGTGGGCATCGGGAAATACCTTCAGAATTTCCTGGCGCAACTCTTGTGGTCCATAGACCTTGCCCATGGCAACGTTGAATACCCGACTATGTGGAATCACATTTTGGAGCGCTGCCGCAACAACGGCTGCGGCATCCTTCACGTACAACCAATCCAGATGTCGTGGTTGCACAACGACGGAATCCTCGCTCATTGCCCGGGTTACGATCTCTCTGAACATCACACTCGGTGCGCCACCCCCTCGGCCTCGCCACGGGCCAGCTACAGAGGCAAATCGAAGTCCCACATACTCGATGCCAAAGTGCTTCGAATAGTTCAACCCAATATTCTCTGCCGCTTGCTTGGTTGCACCATAAAAGGTCATCGGTCTGGGAAAATACTCTTCCTGAGATCGTCCTCCTTCATCGCCTCCTCCATCGAGGGATTCAAAGACGGCGCTTGAACTGGCAACGATGACCCGATTTAATGAAAGTTGCCGGGCAATCTCGAGAACATTAACCGTCCCCATGACGTTGAGTTCAATTGCGTTATAGGGATCCTCTTGCGCGCCTTTGGTCAGCATCGGATTAGCTGCCAGATGAACAACGGACGAGATTTTATGTTTGGTAATGATTGAGCCTAATTCAGAGAGGTTTAATACATCCCCTGTCTCCAGTCTCACCTTGGCCAGATCAACAATGTCATTAATCGCAGCTTCTTGAAAAGACTTATCAAGAAGAACAGGACTTTGTCCAGTATCAACGAGTGCTCTGGCTACCTGCGAGCCAATCAAACTCGCGCCGATGATTAGAGTCCGTTGTGCCTCCCCTGACTCCTTCCCGATGTCTACCATGTTAATTCACCATTACGTAATCGAGACGCAAAAATCTGCTGAGTGTATTGTCAGCATCAACCAGCAGAATAACCTCCATCCACTGAAAGCGTAACACCTGTTACAAAACTTGCCTCAGAAGAACAAAGGAAAATAGCGGGGCCCACAATATCTTCCGGCTTTCCCCACCGGCCTGCCGGAGTCCTCGCAATTACGGCGCGAGAGTGCTCAGGATCACTGCGTCCCCTGACCGTGCCAGGCGTTTCGATGAAGCCAGGCGCAATCCCATTTACTCGAATTCCATCATCTGCCCAAGCGATTGCGAGACTTTTCGTTAGTTGATGGATACCAGATTTTGCAGCGCCATAACCCAGCACTTTAGGTGAGCCCAATATTCCATACATTGAGCCTATATTTAGAATTACACCTCTACTTTGCTCCAACCAGTGGCGACAATAATGACAAGCGCGATAGGTGCCGATCAGGTTGACGTCAAGCATCTTCTCGAATACCGAGACGGTCGGCTCGAGTCCTCGCTCGGACAGTCCGGCACAATTAACCAGGATATCCATCCGATCAAATTCCTTCGACAGTGCATCAAAATCTGATGCACAGGTAACATCAAGTTTCAGGTATTTGAACTTGTCGTAAAGATAATCGACGGGACGAGCCTCAATACCGGTTATGGTGACTTCCGCACCAAATTCTTGAAATCTTTCTGCGATTGCGGAACCAATCCCACCGAGACTCGCACCGATTACGAGCACTTTTGCCCCGCTGAAATCGTATATCGCCTTATTCACTATCTAAAACAGCTCGGTTATTTTGGCAAGATTCAGTCCGCCAACGATCAATCCATAGCAACGCGCCCGTGCGCTCAAACATCTTTACTAACTCCAAGGTCGGACGCCTTGATTTAGTACACCTTCCCGAGCGTTCTCAGCATGACTCAGACACTCGCAACTAGCCCTCGCTCTCAATCTCTGCCACGGCTGCACCCACCTTAACCATATCACCCACACCGACCAGTTTCTGGGTAAAGACACCCGACGCAGTTGCGTTTATTTCCAGAGATGCTTTATCTGTCCCGACAACTAGAATTGGTTCTCCATTTTCCACCTCATCCCCTATCTCAACCATCCACTCTTCCACCTCACCTTCTTCAATGGTTTCCCCAAGGCTCGGTAATACTTCGGTATGTTTCATGGAATTCTCCTGATTTTTCAGACCCAAACATGTCCTGATTAAGTCACTTAATATCTATGAAGCACGATAGGTGCATAGGCCGACCTAATTAGAGTACTGTTGCGCGAAAAGTTTGGCATAAGAAATACTCGCGATCTGATTTTAGGCAGTCACCACCTTGGCCTCCTCGACGATGGAAGAGACGTCTAGTTTGTATTTTTTGAGCAAATAGTCGATTGATGCTCCTTCAGAAAATACATCCTTCAAACCCATCTTTTTTAACTTAACGCTAACACCTTCCTCCGCAAGTTCCGCAGAAACCGCATCCCCCAACCCACCAATAACGGTGTGATTTTCAAGCGTCAGCACCCGGCCCACTTTGGCGGATAGTTCACAGACAGT
>CEUY01488286.1_pt1 | contig 18222 bp, 22 predicted proteins | sample 361481 | NCBI WGS metagenome assembly CEUY01 (sample SAMEA2622737, study PRJEB7988) | marine metagenome | isolation source: saline water (ENVO:00002010), including
GCGAGGCTTCCAAGCCTGTTTATCTTAGATTTCCTTGGTGAAATTAAGAGATTCCAAAACAAATCAATTAAAGATAATGTATTAGAATTAGCTTTAAAAAATTACGGAAGTAATCCTTTAACAAATGAAGATTGGCTTTACGATGAAGAAGAAATAGGCGTCTGTGTTAATACAGAAGGTTTTCAAATAGATATGGAAGATCATGTGTTTACTGATATGGAAATATTCATCCGAAAAGAATCAGACTCTGTAATGTTATATGTAGACGTAGGTGATTTGTCAGAAATAGATCCAGAAATGGCTTTAATATATTCAATGGATTTTAATAAAGAAATTGTAGAGCATTTAAGTCTTACATTAGGTTTTAAGTTTACATTAGAAGATTTTGACTTCGAAAGAATGAATTGTAACCATATAGAAGAAGGTGTTTTAGAAATAGAATTAAAATAAGAAAAAAGCTTCCGATTGGAAGCTTTTTTTATATCTTTATAAAAGCAATAAAGCCAATTCATACATTGATATTACAAAAAATATTGTACAAGCAAACATAAATGCAAAAACAAAAAGACAATCGACTTCTTCCTTGCACTGAAGAGTGTTTTGATTTTTAATAGGACTTCTGATTTTATGATGAATTTTCTTTCTATCAATATATTTAAGCACATTAATGTAAAGAATATAAAAAAGAGTCAATGCCCCAAATGTAAATGCAAAACCTGAAAGAGAATAAACAGAAAAAAGAATGGCAGAAGGTATGAGAAAAATAATTGTTCCTGAAATCACTTTTTGAAATACTTTATCTAAATCATAATTTTGTTTTAATATTTCCATTTACTATTAACCTTTATTTGTTAATCGATAATTGATTATAACAATAATATTCAATTTATACAATTATTTTAACTTAATAATTTTGTGATCTAATAAACATTAAAAAAAAAGAAAAATGAAGAATCTATTCCAACTTCAATAACTCTATAATCAGAAACAGGAATGCTATTATTAATTAAGTTACAAACGTGATTAAATTTTCTTTATTTTATTTCATCCAAATAGCACCAGAACCTTGTGTTTTCCAACCACCATTTGTAATAGGATCTTCGGAATAAGGATTACCCCAGAAGCTATACCAAATATGATTAGAATCAGAACCACCATTTCCTGAGATAAACGTTCCTCCCAAGGATAACCTATCTTCATATTGACCACTATATCCATTTTGCATATTATTTATAGTAAAAGAGAATGGATTGCTTTGCCAAGGTTGATCTCTATGAGAAGCATAAGTAACAGTGCCTATATTAGACCAAGAATTTATAGAATGGTCATAAAAACGTCCAGTTTGTCCATTATCATTATTATGATCACCAGGTGTCCAATTCCAAGAACTAGAACTTCTGCTAATAACAATTAAATCACCACCACCAAATGCAGAGTTGGAACTTGTGTTTTCTAATAAGATGGCTTCTGGATTTGTAGCATTAAAGAATTTTATAGCCATAGAACCAGAGCTAGTTAACATATATCCAGTAGATAACCAATTATCACTTTCTATAACTTTAGTCGTGCTTGGAACCCTTGCAACTTTTGTCCAACCACCACCATCTCTTGTCATATCACAAACTGCGGTGAATCCATGACCGTTTATGGAAATAGGATAATTTCCGTCTTGATTGATGAATGCAGGATTAAAATCAATAATACCTTTACAACTATCTTCAACATGAGTTCCATTAATAGTAGCAACAGAATCAGGAAGTGAAATATTTTGTGTTTCAACCTCCGTAGATAGAACTATTTCTGTTCCACTGCTATAAACTTTCTTTGTCGTCGCAATTCTTTCTTGTTCTTGATTACAAGTTGTTGTTTGAGTTGCTGTTCTTCCAATATAAATATCTTCTGATTCAATGTCTGTATTGCAAGTTGGAGAATTTTTATCACTCCATTCAGTATATTCTGTTACAACTGTGTGTGCTTCGTCTATGTCATAGGTATTATGTTCTTTTGAAATAATAATTTTATAATTATTAGCATAAGCACAAGTAGCAGAAATAATTACTATTGACAGAATACTTCTTTTCATTTTAATTCCTTTTATTTATCTATATAACAATATTATCAATAAATAAAATTAAATCAAAAAAAAGAGAGTGCGAGGCTTTATTTTTATTTTAATTATTGATCATTTCCATATTTTTTATTTCTTCTCGATTTTTTTGATTTTCGTATTTACTAATTTCATAATCAATATATTTGTTAAAACCTTTCTGATTTAATAGAATTGCTTTCATTCTAGATATTTCTTTTATAGTGTGTTGATAATCTTTTTTAAGACAAATATTTTCTAGGTAATGAGCAGTATCAATGTCAGAAATTGTTTCTATTTCTTTTTTTATAATAGAAAGTTCCTTTTTAATTTTTTTATCTTTGTTTTTCTCTTTATGTTTTTCATTCTCAAACTTCAAAAAAAAGCAAATGAAAAGATTAATAAGGAACATAATAGACAAGATAGAAAATAAATTAGAATACATATTTGAATAAATTTCTGGTGTTTTTAAATCGATCCCAAATAGAAAAAAAAGAGAAAGTCCAACAAACATTGAAAGAAACCAACAACCAAGGTAAAAAATAGCAATAGGTAATACGACATCACTTTCTGCTATATCTTCTTTTAAAAATCTAGGTATTAAGAAATAATGTGTCGAAAAAACAAAATAACTTGCTGCAAAAATCACAGTAAAATCTGGTCTATTGTTAAAATTAACAAGGAATAAATAGATAAGTGTAAAAACAAAAGAAATGGCGAGACTATAATTAATGTTTTTATTTTTTTGATCATAATTGGATTTCTTTAAAATGCTTGTTAAATAGTTAAACTCAGATAATCTTTTCAGATTTTTTAATTCGGTCATTAAGCATTCTCCATACGAATAGAAAGGGATTCTTGTGCTTTTTCAGCTTGCATACTCACAAAACTTTTGTAATTATTTTCTTTTGCAAATTTATCACATAGAGATTTAAGCTCTAAATATTCTAAATTTAATTCGGAATCTAAAATTGATAAATAATTATAATCTTGAAAAAAAACAGCAGAGTCTTTTATTTCTTTTAATAATAAATTCTTTTTTTCTAAATTAGCATTGATTTCATTTTTGATTTCATTTTTTGCTTTTTCTACATTAGAAATTTTGTAATTTGAAAATAAGTCTTTAGAAAAATCGATAAGCCAAGTAAAAAAAGCAGAATAAGCAAAAACAACCAATGCTGTTGAGCCTGAACTGACTAAGTTTATATTAAAAAAATAAAGAAAAGAAATCTTCATGAAAACTAAAACTAATCCATAAGCTAAACCAGCGAGGAAAGAGGCGCAAGTCCCGAAAAAAAAGTCTTCGAGATTATATGAAAATATTTTATTAACTTTAAAGTTGGCTTTTTGTAAAAAAAGTGCAGAACCAGAAAAAAACACAAACAAAAAAGCAGAAGCAGATTCTATTATAGATATACCATTTAAATCTAATACATACAAAAATAAAACAAATAAAGAATAAGGAATCATTGAAGATAAATAAACATAAATACCGTCAAAAAAAACTTTCTTTATTTCTTTAACGTTCTCTAATTCAGTTTTTTTATTAGCTATTTTTACTTCAATGGAAGCAATTGTACTATTACTTTCTATTAATTTTTCTTTTGAAATCATATGTTACCTTAAAAATATGGCTTATTATATCAAAAACAAAGGAAAAGGTAAACAAAAACTTGTTTTTTTGCTTCAATTGTTATAGTTTATCGAAAGAGGTGTTTAATGGATAAAAGAAAACAAATATCAATTGTTATAGAAAAAATGTTTAACAAAGTTCAATGTGCCGAAAAGTTTACAGATTTAAATCTGCTTCTTGAATATCAATTAAGCAAAGAAGTTGAAACTAAATAAAACCCCCAACAAATCCAGAAAATAGGAATAAAAAAATTGAGGTCTAAATTTTTAATTTTTATTGTTTTTTTTAAAATCATAACCCTAAGAAGTCTCTATTATTTCCATTGTAGCAATTTTTTCCAACTCATTTATTCGAAATGAAGCAAAATCATTAAAACCTGATTCTTTTGCATATTCCTCTCTTGACGTGATAAACAAAGAATATAATAAGGGTGCTTTGTTTTTATTGATTTGTTCTTCTAATAACTCAAATCTTCCGAAGTTAGAACAAGACTGCAGAATGTTTTGTTTTGTTTTTTTAATATATTTTTTTTCTTCTTCAATAATTAAATATTTTTGTCTTTCAATATCTTTATATTTATCAGGATTAATATAGTTTACATTACCAATAATAAATAGGTTTTTAAATACAAAAGAAACAATGTGTAATAAAAAACAAACCGCAAATATAGAATAAATAACAATTGACAATTGAGATATATCAACAACATAATGGAAAGAATGTAATAAAAAAACAATAACAGAAAAGAAAGAAAAACCCAAAGAGATAATAACGAAAGGGTATTCAAATTTTATAGAATATGAATAATTGATTTGTTTGTTTCTATGATTTAACATGAACAAATTTAAACAATTAGAAACAGAAAAAAATGAAATAAATGAAGTAATGAAAATTGCAATTCCAGAAAAATGAAGACTGTTTGAGTAATTTTGTAATCCTAATAGTGAACTAGAAAAAAAAAGACCTATAAATAAAAGGAAAATATTAAAAACAAATTCAGATTCAGCTAAATCTGATTTTTCTTTATTAGAATAATTTGCTTTTTCTTTTTGTAATTTGTTTTTTTCATTTTTAAAATGATTTAATTTTTTTTCTATTTCATTTAAATTTTTTAAAATTTCCATGATTTCACCTATGAATAAGAAAACAAATATATAAAAGAATAAGAAGTAAGTCAACAACAAAATAAAAATAAAGAAAAAGAATCTAATTTCAGGTTATTTTTTTTATGTTGAGAATAAAAAACAAGATTGTCCTTTTGTTTTTTTTGGTGTAAAATAAATGATACTATTTTTTTTATTATGAAGTTGAGAAAGGAAAAAATGAGAAAAACAATCAATTCATTAGACATAGAAAGCTCTGGTTTTCAGGGATATCCTATACAAGTAGGAGTAATAAAAGAGTCTGGTGAGAAATATGAGGCATTGATTAAACCACATGAAGAATGGTTGACGGATTTAGAGTGGAACTATAATGCTCAACAAACTCATGGTTTAGAATTAGAACATGTAATCAAAGCTGGTGAAGAAATCTTAAAGGTTGCCAAAGACCTTAATGAAATGTTAGGAAATGAAGACGTATTTGTAGATTCAGCTTATGATGTAATGTGGTTAGATTTATTATTCGAATTTGCAGAAATACAAAGAACGTTTCACATTTTTGTTTTAGAAAAGATTATGCCGAAAGATTTTATGGATCATTGGGATTTTATTTTTTATAGAGTGATGAAAGAAGGTAAATTTAAAAGGCATAATGCGTTATGTGACGCAATAATGAACCAAAGGACATTCGAAAGAATAGCAGCCCATTTTTAAGGAGATTATATGTTTAATATTAATTCAATTGTTTTGTATGTAGAAAACATTTCAAATACAAAAAAATATTACAAATCTGTTTTTGATAAAGAACTAAAAGATATGTCACCAACATATTCAATTTTAGAATTAGAGGGAACAAATATATCATTTAAAGAAACATCAGGATTAAAAGATTTAGGTTCTGAATCAGGAGTAACAGGTGGAGGAGCAGAAATATCTTTTTTTGTTTCAAAAGAAGTCTATGAAAAGTTACTAAAATCATTCAAAGAGAAAAAATTAAAAATAATAAGAGAATCAACAGCAATATGGGGTTCTACATTTATGATTATAGATCCAGACGGTCATAGAATTAGATTTAATCATGCATAAGAAAAGCAACCATTATGGTTGCTTTTTTGTATATAAAGGATAAGTGTCATAGTTAATAGGAACTTTTAAATTAATCTTATTAATGTGATTTTCTGATTGATAGATCTTTTTATCTTTTTTTCTATAATAAAAGTCAAAATCAATACACACTTTACCTTTTAAATTAGGTGTTTTTTGTATGTTGATATCAATATTACTGTCATAGGAAACAACAGAATAATTGAATTCATTGTAAAACTTATAAAGATCATTTTCTAATTTAACGTTGGTGTAACAATTTTTGTTTTGTATTCTTTTGTAACCAAAATCTTCATATAATGAATAGGAAAATTGTTCTTTCTTGTTTTCTAGATTAGGTATTTTAACGTTCGGTGGTAAAGTAATATTAATTTTAATTTTTTCATGATTAACAATTCTATGGTTAAAAGCTTCAAACATAGTGATTGTTAATCTTGCTTCTTTTCCACGATTAAAATAAATGTCTTTTATTTTTGTTAAATCCAATCCATAAATATGAGATTCTAAGCCATATTCGTCAATATACAAAAAATTTAAGGTATCTCTAAACCTATTAATTTTAACTATTTTTGCATTTTGAATATTTATTTTATTGTTTTTAAGAATATAACCAGAACCAAGGATTGAATCAAAAAGAATTAAAAGCATAAAAAAAATAATACCGATAGGTAATGAATAAAGAAATACATTAAAAATATTATCAAATTCTTCACTTAATGAAATCCAAAAATAAACAAATAAAACACAGCCTAAAAGAACAAAATAATTAAGTTCCATAAAATATATTATCCTTCTTCTCTTATGTATAAATTAGAATCATCGAAATCTGCAGGTATTATTAATATTTGTTCGTTGCTTAAATGATCTTTGTCATATATAAAACCTTTTTCATTCTGATAAATATTAATCTTCAAACAAACCTTATCTTTTGAATTAGAATCACGTTGAATATCAATACTTGGGTTTAATTTGTATTCAAATTTAACATTATTTGATTTATCTGAAAAAACATAAGTGCCATTATGAAGTTCTACATCACTATAGCAATTATAAGTATTTACATGTTTAAAATTAAAGTCATTATTCTTATCAAAGTTAAATTGTTCTTTTTTATTCTTCAGGTCAGGTATTTTAACATTTTTTGGTAAAGTAATGTATATTTCACTGTCTTCAACATCTACGTAATCGATAGGACTTAAAAAATTATAAAGTTCAAATGAAACTTCTGCTTTATTTCCTTTTTTAATTTCAAAATTATCATAATCATTAAAATTTATTAATGATATAGTGTTTTTTAATCCATATTCGTCAATATAATCGAAAATTATATTGTCTTTATGTCTTTTAATAGAAAGAAGCTCTGCATTTTCTATTTTATTCAATTGTGGTTTGGTTATATAGCCTAAATGAAAATAAAAATCAATAAAAAAAACAAATATAGTTAAAATAATAGAAATTAAAAATTGATCGATGCTTATCCATTTGAAAACTTTACCAATAAAGTATAAAAATCCAAAAAAGATTATAAATAAAGTAAAATAACTAGTCTCCATTCCTTCTCCTGATAAATTTTTATTAAGATAATAGAATGGGTAAAAAAAGTCAACATGTTTTTTAAAATCAAAAAGAAACCTCCGAGTGGAGGTTTCTTTTGATTAAAACAATGATATGACACCATAAAGGATACCAAAACCAATTGAATAACCGATAAATCGGAATACAAATAATAAAAATGCTTCAAGATAGTTACCTAAAACGCCAGCTTCTGCTATTTCCATTTTAGCCAACATATTTAATTGGTCGGGCTTTTGACCAAAAGTATTTTCAAAACTTTTAATTTTAGCACAATCAATAATCCAATCTTTAACAAGCTTTAAAATTACAATTGTATACACGATTATTAGTAAATTTATTATTGTCATAATAATATCCTCTATTTAATTAATGTTACCAAGAATTAAATAAATAAGATTGCAACAAAAACAAACAGAGTTATTTACTTGAAAACAATAATAAGCCATTTAACGATAAAAGTCAAACAAAAAATAAGCTAGAAGCTAGAAGCTTCTTTTTAATATATTATCTTTTTAATGTTGTTAAATCGAAATCTTCTGAAACAATAATTTCATAAATCGGTGTGTGACCTTTCTTATTAATTAGTTTGTGATTGTATGTTTCATAATAATCAAAGTTTAAACAAGCTTTATGACCTCTTGTATCACCTTTTTTAAATAAAACTCGAACATTGCCTTGTTCTTGAAAATCAATTTGTTTTAAAAACCTATCTAAAACATAAAATGAATATTTTCCTGAATCATAACGCATTTCGTTAATACATTCATTTTGTATTACTCTACGTTGTTTTAAATCATTTACTTCAAAATCTTGGTGTTCATTAAGAATTCGATAATCTTCTGGTAAGTAAAAAGTCGCCTTACTTTCATCGTCATCTATAATATGCCCATTGCGAGATCTATGTAAATAAAGGTCAACACTCATTTTGTCATTATAACTTTTAAAAGTATCAATTTTAACAACATCCTTTGGCAAGTAAATAGATTTAACATTTTCTCCTGAAATATAATATGCTCGATAACTATAATAATTTTCTGATACAGCTTGTATTGTTACATTCTTTTGTTCGTAAGAATCATTAAATAGACCTGCATCAAAGACAGTTTCTTCGACAATCCATACTAAACCAACAACCATAAGAATAGTTGAAATAAACATAAAGAAAATCATCAAATAATAAGCACAGACAGCAGTATCAGCAAAAGCTGCTAAAAGCGCACAGACTGATAATATTAATACAACAATAAGAATCGCTTCCATTTTTTATTTTTCCTTTTTTAAAAATTGTTTTTTATATTAATTTAAAAAAAATAAAAAGACAAGGTCGTGCAAAAAAAAGATCTCAAAAGAGATCTCTTCATTTTTATACATTTTTCTATTTGGCATTGGTGTCGTTATGCACTTTTGCAGCACGACCAGATGGGTCGGCATTATTTAAAAATGATTCGTCCCAAGCTAATGCTTCAACAGTAGAACAAGCTACTGATTTACCATGTGGCACACATTTAATAGAAGCTTCAGAAGGAAAGTGTTCTTCAAAAATCATACGATAGAAATAAGCTTCTTTTGTATCGGGAGTATTGACAGGGAATTTATACTTAGCTGCTGACATCATTTCATCTGTAACCATTTCATCAACATGTTCTTTTAAAGAATCAATCCAGTTATATCCAACACCGTCAGAGAATTGTTCTTTTTGTCTCCAAAGGATCTCTTCTGGTAAGTAACCCTCAAATGCTTCACGTAAAATGTTTTTCTCTATACGTCCTTCTTTACATTCTTTTGCTTCTGGATTTGTTCTCATTGCAATATCAACAAATTCTTTATCTAAAAAAGGAACTCTTGCCTCAATTCCCCAAGCTGCCATAGATTTATTGGCACGTAAACAATCAAACATATGAAGTTTAGAAATCTTACGACATAATTCTTCGTGAAACTCTTTTGCATTAGGAGCTTTGTGGAAATATAAATAACCACCGAATAATTCATCTGCACCTTCTCCACTTAGAACCATTTTGATTCCCATAGCTTTAATTTTACGAGACATTAAATACATAGGAGTAGAAGCACGAACAGTAGTAACATCATAAGTTTCTAAATGATAAATAACCTCACGAATAGCGTCAATACCTTGTTGAACAGTAAAATGAATAGGATGGTGTATAGTTCCAATTTGATCAGCAACTTTCTGTGCTGCTTCTAAATCTGGTGATCCTTCTAGACCGACTGAAAATGAGTGAAGCTGCGGCCACCAGGCTTTATCAGTATCACCACTCTCAACTCGCTTAGAAGCAAATTTTTGTGTAATAGCAGAAATAATAGAAGAATCTAGACCACCAGATAGTAATACGCCATATGGAACGTCACACATTAATTGTCTATGAACAGCGTCTTCTAAACCTTTTTGTATAGACTCAGCCGAGGCTTCATTATTTTTAACACTTTCATAAGATTCCCAATCACGAGAATAATATTTAACAGTTTTTTTGTCATTACTCCACATATAGTGACCTGCTGGGAATTCTTCAATATGACTACAAACGTCAACTAGTGCTTTCATTTCAGAAGCAACATAGAAGTTGCCGTGTTTATCATGCCCTGTATAAAGTGGAATAATACCAATATGATCACGACCAATTAAATATGCGTCTTTTTCTTCGTCATATAAACAAAAAGCAAAAATACCATTTAAATCATCTAAGAAATGAACACCCTTTTCTTTGTATAGTGCAAGAATGATTTCGCAATCTGAATCTGTTTGGAAAATGAAATCACTATTTAATTCTTCACGAAGTTCTTTATGGTTATAGATTTCTCCATTAACTGCTAAAACATGAGTTTTTTCTGGGTTATATAACGGTTGAGCACCACTATCAACACCAACGATAGCTAATCTTTCGTGAACAAGGATAGCATTATCAGAAGCATAAACACCAGACCAATCAGGTCCTCTATGACGTAATTTTTTTGACATCTCAATAGCTTGCGAACGAAGTTGTGAAGGGTTTGTTTTAATATCTAATACACCTAAGATAGAACACATATGTAATTTATTCCTTTTTAATTAATGATTTACTTTGATTATTATCGTAACAAAGATAGAAGACAACTTCAACAGAAAAAAACAACTTATCTAAAAAAAAGACACAATAGATGAATGATTTTCAAAAAAAAGCAAAAATATTAAATAAAAAACAACAAAAAGACATAAAACAAGCTTTCAATTTAAAATCCTCCAATTAAATAAATAAAAGATTTAATAAATAAAAAGAAAATTTAAATAAAAACCAATGAAACACAATAATATTTAAATCAAAATCAATATTACTTCAAAATTAAAATATGTTAATTTAAAAAAGAAAATAGGAATGGATAAGGAGAATGAAAAGTAAAAGAATTAACATTATCAGACTTCAAACCTTGGGTAAATGGTGGAACAGCTCAAGATAATGTATTTTGGATTGCAAGAGGATATTAAAAGAAAAGCTCGAAAGAATTCGAGCTTTTTTTATATTTATTTTTTGTATGTTCTTTTTTTAACTGCTTCTTCGTGCTTTATGTATTCTTCACTCAAATGTTCTCTGTAGTTTTGAACACCAAAGTATCGCATTTTTCCTTTATTTTTATTCATCGTCTGAATGCTTTTTGCAATAAGGATTTCATTCTTGTCATAAACACGAACGATTCTTTTGTTCGTATTTTTATCCTCATCATAAAAATGTTCGTCATTATCAAAAAGATCTTTAAATTCTGTTGGTAATATTAATTTCAAATTATCTCCTTATATTTTTCTGAGCAATTAGAAAAATGTATTTGATATTACTGTACAATAAAAACATTTATTTTGCAATAAAAAAACTTGAAGTATTTTTGCTTTTTAATTATAATAATTGATATAAAAATTAGTGGAGAAAATAATGATTGCAAATGAAGTTATATTAAGCGAGATAAATGCAAAATTTGGACAAATGAATAGAGACCTTGTATTAGAAGAAGTCTTTAATTTTAAAAATGTTGAAACCAATGGAATTGTTTTAGACGGTGATATTAATTTCAAAGTATTTAATAATAATAGTCAAAGAATCTACTCTTATGATAACGGAACAGAAATTATTTTATTACTAGATTCATATAGTCCTGTTATTCCTTCTCATTTATTTGACGCCCACTTATCTGTTTATAATGAAGAAGACGGTGGAGTTGCAATAAGTTTCTTTTTGAAAGAAGGTATTGATTTTCCTTCTGAAACAGGAATTAGAGAGGACGATTTAAGACAAGAAATGGTAGGTGGGATGGAAGCTTTGTTTGAAAAACAGGGAATGGAGCTATCAGAAGAAATGGAGTGTATGTCAGCAATTTTCACAGAAGACAGAGAGTTTACTACTTATTTGGAATTTGAATCAGAAGTGAAGTCTATTATTAAAGAATTAGGAATGGGCTACTTAACAAGTTTTGAAAAAGAATCTTTTGAAGAACTAGAATATGAAACAAAAGAAAACTTCTTAGAAACTATAAATCAATATTCAGTTAAAGAATTAAATCTTTTTTTAAATTCTGAATTTTACGACGAAGAAGAAGAATAATATAGTTAAAAATGATTATTAAGAGCGAGGCTTGTAGCCTCGTTTTTTTATGCTTGAAAATCTCATAATCAACAATTATATAAATCAACTATAATCTAATAAAAAAAACAATTGTTTTTATGCTTTGCTTTTGATATAATAACAAAATAATAATAGGAGTTTTAAAATGATAATAAAGTTGTCTTATGATAAATTAAAAGAAATTTTAAACAATGAAAGAGTAGATTTGTATTTAAAAGAAGATAGATGTAAATTATACGAAATATTTAAATTTAAAAATCTTTTTTGTAAAAAAGGAGCTGTTAGTGATAGAAAATATAGTAAAGTAAAGTTTGCTCCTGAATCAAAGAATACTGACAATGATTGGCGAGTATTAAAAGATCCACAGAAAAAGAGTGATTCTCCCTATAATTCATTTTTCAAAAATGGTAGAGTTTTAAATATAGATTCAATTTATTTCTTTGAAAGAAACAAATCAAAATTAGCAGTTTTAAAAGATTATGACTTAACAGAATTTGGTATTGAGTGTGATATAGATTACCTAGAAGAAATTAAAAAAAATGAAACTGATTTTAAACGGTTTGACGAATATTTTAAAAAATATATAGGAGATATAAAAGAGTTAGATTTGGAAGAAGAAATTAAAAATGCAATAGAGTTAAAAGAACTCGACGAAGGAATATAAAAAAAGCCACTATGTAATGGCTTTTTTGTTTTTTATTATTTATATGAAATATTTAAATAAGCTCATATTCTGATACATTAATTGCTTTTGATCCAAACTCTTCATGATCATAATCTTCGTCTTCAAATAATCCATTAAAAATAAAGCAATGATTTCTATCTTCAAATTTGTCTTCATTATGAATAGGTTCGTCACTACCATCGCATAAGTAAACATAAGCAAAAACGCAATTTGTATTGACATCATCTTCAATCAATTCTTCAACGTCTTCATCTAATAATGAGGTGTCAAAAGCAAATTGTCTAATAACATCATTATGACGTTTTTCATTTGAATTAGTAGAGAAAAAATCTAACACGGATTCATTTGCTTTATCTAAATCTAATACAAAAATACTATCAGGGTAAGATAGCACTGCACACTCGCCTAAAATACAATCGGGATCAACTAATACCCAACTAGATTCTTTTGACATGAAATCAACAACTTCTTGTGGGTAATCTTTAACTCTACTCATTTCTCTTTGAATATATTTAAACATTTATTTCTCCTGTTATTTAAATTTAATTATGACATTTGTCTTCTTGTGTGTATAAGTAATCTTCAATATAATTTTCTTCTAAAAGAATTTTTGAACAATGTAATAAATCTTGTACTTTTTTATATAAGGAATAATATCCAAGTGATATATCACTCCAATGTTTGATATAGTCATACTCATTATTTCATTCAAAACTGTAAATATTATTTATTAATTGTTTATAATTCATTTTGCCTTCCTATTTTAAAAAATTGAGTTCAAAGGTTTCATGGAAATCTTCTTTATCATTTGCGATTTCTATACAGTTCCAAATGTCATGAAATTCAGTATTTATTAATGTTTTAGTGCTTATGTTTTTAAAATATTCATTGAAATCAATATTTTTGAAATCAATGTTTTTTGAGAATATGTCAAAGGATTTTAATGCCAAAAATCGAAGCATATTAATATCAAAATAATCTTCTGAATAAATAGTTTCTGTAAAATGAAAGGTGTAATGTAATTTATTTTTTTTGATTATTTCTTGTTTTTCAAATAAATCTATGTTTTTTTCAATGTTAAGTTTAAATATTCCCAAATCGTTTTTGAAACTTTCTATTTTTCTTTCTATTTCCAAGACTTGTTTTTTTGTTAGATTTTGAAAACCCCTAAATTGTTTACCTTTTTGATTAAGACTATCAAAGTATAATATAATTTTTGTAGAATTGCCTGATTTGTTAAATACAGAACTAAAAGAAATAGTTGCATAGAAATCAAAGTTTTTAATGAAAGAAAATGGTTCAAGCTTAAAAAGGATTTTACCAACAAAAGCTTGAAAGTTATCTTGCCACAGATAATTATATTTTTTATCGGTAATACAAGGTAGTTCTATCGAAGGACAAATATAACAACTTGTACACTCATATTTATCTATCATTTTTTTTAATTGAGTTACTGTAATCATTAAATACAACCTTTAAACTTATAAGCGATATTATATAAAAAATAAGAAAAATAGTCAATAAATAAAATAAAAATATTTGATTATTTTTTAATTAAATGAATAATATAAGTGTCAATATTTTAAATAAATATTAAAAAAAGGAAAAAACATGACCAAACGAATATTAGATATAATAGGTAAGATAACCCCTTTGTTGATTTTTTCAATATGTATCTATCTATACACAATAACTGAAGCAATAACAAGCACTTATTTAAGTGGCAATGATCATAATAGTTTTAAAATTTATTCAGGTATATCACCTTCATTAAATATATTTATAACAATGCTTGCTTTTTATTTAATTTACCTTTTTATAAGTTTTATAGAAGAAAGCAAATACAATAACACGAAGATAGAAAAAAGGCTTTTTGAAGTCATTAATAAAAGGCCAAGAAAGGAAATAAATACTTATTTTTATGGATTCATATTACTTTCTTTACCTTCTTTATTTTTTTATCAAATAATAAAAAGTCTTTTTCAAATGGTATTATCAACAAGTCTTACTGTTGAGTATGATTATTTCACGTATGAACAATTACCAAATTATGGAATGTATGACAATACTTTATCTATTATAGCGATTATATTATTATTTATGTTCTTTGTCTTTGTAAAACCTAAAAAACAGATTAATTCAAACTTGATTGTAGGTGCTTATTTTGTGCCAGTAATTTTATTATCATTATTTAAAATAGGGATATCCGTTCCTGAAGAAATGAAAGAGTTTGATTTGAATATAAAAAACATTATAGGAATACAAGAAGGTCTAAATACTCTTTTATTTTTTGTATGTATCGCTTTTACATTGCGTTACACATTATCTTTATGTTTTGAGAAGAAAGATTTAAAATCAAAGTTTAAAGATTTATTTTTTTTAGCAGGTGGTTATTTATTTAATAAATCTTTGACATTTGTATTTATGTTACTAGTTTTAACAGGTTCGGAAGCGAATTATTTATCGGCAGGAATTAATAACAAAACAGTAAATTTAAATGGTGCTGAGTATAACATTAATGTTAGTTTATTAAATCATAAGGATAATAAAGGTAAGCCATTCGGTTCTGAAACAGAATGGTTGATAGAATCTTATTTCGGTTTGAGTATGCATAATGCGCAATACGCACTTCAATACCTATTTGGTGACGATTTCAAAGGTGACAAAGAAAGATCTTATTTGATGTTTGCAAAAATATATAAACAAAATTCAATATTAATGGAAGCAAAAAAAGATAAGATGTTAAATGCAATGAATACAGGTGTTAACATGACAGACGCTGTTTCAACAATGATACCTTTAATTATTTATGAATCTTCTCCTTATGAAAATATGAAACGTTCAATAGATAGCGTTATAAGTAAAGATTACCAAGAAGCCGTTGATTACTATATATCAGATCAACTAAACAGTAAGACAAAAAGAAAGTCTTCTTTTGACGGTAGAGAGCTAGGACAATCAGTAGGTTATCCAGTATATGTAGCAATGTTGTCTTCAATGGTTCAGAATGGTTATGCAACAATTGATTATTCTAAAATAGAAAATGAAGAATTAAGAGAAAGAATAAAAGAAGAATTTACAAGCCCAATTTTTAGTGGTGAAGACATACCAATGGAAATAGTAGAAAAATGGTTTGATATGTTTGAGGTTTAAGAATAGAAAAATAAAAAAGAGCGCACCACGCTCTTTTTTTTATTTTTTAAAATCTGGTTAAAGCCATAAATGGGATTTGAAATCAATTTTCAATTTATCTTTTCCAATAAAGTTTTCAATATCAACTTGAAAAATATACTTAGATTTAAAAAATCTTAAAATCAAAAATATAAAATTAATGGAAAAAGTAGAAAAAACAGAAATAAAAAAGAAAAAGAAATGATAAGAAAATGATGCAAGATTCCATTGAAAATCAGTTAACAAGTCATCATTTCGTGTTCCAAACCAATCAAAGCAAAGAGAATAAATATATTTATCAAATTTATCACCGTCAAATGAAATCATCATAAATAATATAAAAATAATTAATGGTATCATGGAAATATGATTATCAGGTTCAGGAATAAAAAGTTCCAATATTTTCTTTTTAATAAAAGCTTTGTTTTTTTTATAGGTTTTAAAAGGGTTGAAGCTAAATCTTTTTTTTATATAAGAACTAGGGATTTTTTTGTTATGTATAAAAGTTTCTTTATTTTCATTTTGTGAAACTTTAATAGTGTCGCCTGATTTATTTTTTTCTATAATGACTTCTTCAAATGGTTCTATTTCTAATGAATTTTCATTACCAATAAAATATTCAACTGTATTTTCTTCTGTTAATATAGATACACGAATCTCATTAGGTTTAAAATAATTTGTTTTTATTTTTCTTACTTCAAATACAACGCCTCTCATATGTGCTCCTTTTTTCTTAATATATAATACATATTATACATATTTTTTTATAAAAACAAAAAAAAGAAAAAGAATTGGTTTTCTTTTTCTTTGAATTTGTTAAATTAATAAAAATAAAGGAAATTGTTAAATAGAAACTAAATATTTTCTATCACATTTAAGTTTGCTCTATTCTTTATAATGGATTCTTCAAAAGTTCTGAAATCTTTAAATTCAGTGTTTTTTAAAAGATTTTTTTCAATTCTATAATAAAAATCTTTTATGTGTATGAATTCCATATTTTCACATGTAATTTTAAGGAAATTATAATCATCAATTGATTTTATACTGTTGATAAAATCTTCTTCTGAAAGAGTGCTATTCTTTGCTGAAACAATTTTTAATTCTTCTTTTTTCCTTTCCAAATCTAATATATATTTTTCTTGTTCTTTTTTGTTTTTAAAATAATTTTTAAACTGTTCTTTGGCATGTCGAAAAGCAAAAGGAACAGATAATAAAAAAAGAATAAGATTATGTTGAAAAGATGGAACAAAATTAAAAAAAGAACTGAAAAAAACGTAAGAGATCATAAAGAAAAATGCACAAACAAAACAAAAAAGAAAAGAAAAGATGGCAATACCAAAGATATCTTTGATAAGATTAATTATTTCTTTATGCCCTTTCTCTTTTTTTAAAGGAAATTTTTGGTATATAAATAAACAAAAACTAGCAGAAAAGGATGAAGCAAACGAAATGAAAAGAGCAGAAATATACTCCATACGACTATGGTTTTCTCCTATGCCATTGATTATATCATCATAATGAGAAAAAGCTCTTTCTTGAAAAAAACAAGAAAAGTAAAGAAAAAGAGCAGAAATAATAATACTTATGAAAACACTTTTCATATAATCTTTTCTAGTTCCAGAAAGGTTGATTAATTTTTCTTGTATTTCGTTATGTTCTTTATTGTACTGATTTATTTGATCATCAAATGCTTTTAATTTTTCTTCACACCACATGTTTTAATCTCAAAATTAAATTAACAAGGATTGATACTATCATAGTTAATTTATCGATTCAATATAAAACGAAAAAAATGTAGTAAGAGTTTAAATTGACAATACAGTTTTATTCTTGATATAATCAAAAACAAAATTGAGGGATAGAAATGTCAAAAAAAAGATTTAAACTTTACATTAATGGAAAACAACCTAGAAGTAACAGTAAAGAATTAAATGAATCTAAAATAATAAGATATTCGGAACAAATTATTGAAAATGTTTCCGTTGGAGAAACTTTTACATTTAGACCTTTAACTTATATTGAAAACAAAGATTCTTGTCCAAAAGAATATGTTAAATCATACCACAATAAGGAAATGCTTTTTAAGAAAAAAGAAGTAGAGTTATTAGACGACATGAATAGTCGTGTAACAGCAATAATAAGTATTTACTTAGAGGAAGTGTAATGAGGGAATCAGATTTAATAGAAGAGTATGTTGCTTATTCTGACAGCTCCCCTCCTTACAACAAGTTGCTGAAGGCGAGGGTTCTCTTCGCATAAAGGTT
>CEUY01088097.1_pt1 | contig 18163 bp, 20 predicted proteins | sample 361481 | NCBI WGS metagenome assembly CEUY01 (sample SAMEA2622737, study PRJEB7988) | marine metagenome | isolation source: saline water (ENVO:00002010), including
ATGTTCGTCGTGATCATCATGTCCTTCGTGTTCGTCATGATCCTTTTTTTCATCATGTTCGTCGTGATCATCATGTCCTTCGTGATCATCTTCTTTAAATTCTATTGGATCTATATTTGGACCTATCTCAACTAAAAATTCATCACCACTTGATGAATTTTCTAATAACTTAATTAACGCAGCAGGTTCATATTTAAGTCCTACATAAAAAATCAAATCAGCATCTGATATTTTACCTGCATCTTGAGGAGATGGATCATATATGTGAGGGTCAGCCTCTGGTGGCATTAAAACAACTAGGTTTATATTATCACCACCAATTTCATCTATGAAATCACCTAGCATAGGGGTAGTAGCTACAACATTAATTTTTTCAGTTACTTCACTTGAAGTTTCTTCAATTTCTATGGGCGCATCTTCTTCAACATTTCCACAAGATACTAAAAATATAGATAATGTAAATAAAGCAATTCTAAGTATATATTTTAATTTCATCAAATATCCTTTTTTTAATTATTGTTTAATTATTGAGAATGATTCTCATTCTTGAATTATATTAAAAAATTTTAATATGTCAATTAATTCGTTATAATGAACAGATGGTAAAAGAAAACTTTAGATATCAAAGCCGTCAAATTTTATTAGATAACAATATTCCTATTACTAAACCTAGAATTCTTTTTTTAGAAATCTTGTTGAAGAACCAAGGACCCCTTAAAGTTGAAGAAGTAATAAAACTTTCAAAAGGAAAGTTGGCAGTATCATCTTTATATAGAATTATTAATAATCTGAAAAAATTTAATCTTATAAATGAATTCCAAACTTTAGAAAACACAAAGGTAATTGAGATTGCAAGCCTACAAGAAGAGCATCATCATCATATTTTCTGCAAATCTTGTGGATCTGTATACGACTTTAAAGTAAATGATAGTCTAGAGAAAGATCTCGAAAAAGAAATAGAACTAATAGAATCAAAGTATGATGTCTCTGTATCATCACATTCCTTAGAACTACTTGGAATTTGCAATATGTGTAAGTGCCATCCTAATAAATAAAAAAAATTCATTAGTTTTGTATAAACTTTTATTTAAGTTTGTTGTTTTCCCTAGTATTCAACCAGTAGTAAAAAGGTAAAGCAAATAACAAACTTCCTAATAAAGAAAATATTATTAACCAATACCATTTTATCTTTCCTATAGGATAAATTTTAAAGTAAATAGATAGCAAAATAGTCAAGGAAAATACTTCAATGAATAATGCAATAGCAATCGTATTATTAAAAAATGTAGTAAGGTCAAATTGAAAAAATTGCCAATAAAGGTACATAGAATTCACAACGAATAAACCTATAAAAGAAAAAACAAATAATGTGATTTTTTTATTTAAAGAAAGTTTATTCATTCTTTAAATAATATTAATTTCCCATGAAATTAGATGTGATTCACAAAAAGATTAAGAAAAAGAAATAAGTAAATAATAGGAAAATATTATTTATCAATAGAATAAGCTAAATCAGAACAATTTTGTCTGGCATCTGTTAAATCCAATCCTGTACAAAGAATAATTGAATTCCCATACACAATATAGTCCAAATATTTTGCTCTGACTGTATTAGCACTGCTTCCCTTATAACTTTTATCACTTCTAGTTCTTCTATCTTGAATTCCTTCTTTCCATGATGAGAGTGATTTTTTTAATATCGCATCTTCACCTATCACTTCTTCAACATATTTGACTCCTTCATCTAAAGCTAATTTCTGAGAAGGATAAATTCTTATTTCATAATCCAAAGATTTCTTCGAATCGTTTTTCCAAAAACCAAACCAAACTCCTTTAGAATCTTTTATAGAGAAACATCATATTCTTTGTTAACTTTGAATCCTGTATTTTGAAAATTTTCAATAGTATATATTCTATCCTCATTAGAGATTTTTTCTAAAGGAGGATTTTCAGAATCTGAAAGACTTTTTTCTCGACAAGCTCCGATTAAAAATAAAAGTGTTATAAATAAAAAAAAATAATCTTTTCAATATATTTTTTTGTATGTAATTATTCATGACGATATTAGGAATTATTGAATATTCCTAAATCTTAGATTATCTTTATTAAGTTCACTTAGTTTAGTGCAACCCATTAATTTCATATCTCTTTCTAATTCAGTTTTATATATATTTAATGCTTTCTCAACTCCAACTTCACCTGCTGCTGCTAATGCATAAAGATATAATCTTCCACCACTACAAGCCTTAGCACCCAAAGATAATGCTTTTAGCATATGGGTTCCTCTATGAATACCACCATCGATGATCACATCTATCTTATCTCCTACTGCATCAACAATTTCAGATAGTTGATCTAAAGAAGATCTTGATCCATCAAGTTGACGACCTCCATGGTTAGATAAAATAATACCTGTACATCCAATATCAATTGCTCTTTTTGCATCTTCCACACTCATTATTCCTTTAAGAGCAAAATGACCTCCCCAATCAGAAGAAAGTTTTTCAGCGTCATTCCAATTCATAGACTGATCTAAGAATTTCGAGAAATAGTTTCCAATTGACATAGCAACATTTGATAATTCATTCACATGATCTTTAAGAAGTGGCAATTCAAATTTACCTCTGGTCACATAATTAATTCCCCACATAGGTTTCGTTAAATATTCGAAAAGACTAGACAATGTGATTTTGGGAGGAGAAGTAAAACCAGTTCTTAAATCTCTTTCTCTGTTACCAGCTACTATAGTGTCAACTGTAAGAGCTAAAACATCAAATTTTGCTTCCTTTGCTTTTTGTAAAACAACATTATTAAGACCTTTATCTTTATGATAATAAAACTGAAAAAGCTTAGGGGTATTAATTTGAGATAATTCCTCTACTGGAATTGTAGATAATGTAGATACTCCAAACATAGTATTTAATTTTTTAGCTGCTCTTGCTACTGCCCTTTCACCATCATAATGAAATAACCTTTGTAATGCTGTAGGAGAACAGAAAAAAGGCAAATCTAGCTTTTTCCCAAATATAGTTGTCGATAAATCTATATTTTCAACTCCTCTTAAAACATTAGGAACTAAATCAATGTCATTAAATGCACTAGCATTTCTACGATAAGTCACCTCATCCTCTGCAGCACCATCTATGTAATGAAAAATAGGTGAAGGAATTCTTTTTTTAGCAAGTTTTCTAAAGTCATAATAATTATGACAATGCTTTAATCTCATAATGATTTTAATAGTTTCAAAGATGTTATTCTAAGATATTAGAGTAACTTTGGATATATCCAAAGACATATTAAAAAAGCTTTTCTAATTTTTTTTCATCAAGCTCAAACCCCAAGCCAGGATTATTATTTAGGTGAAATTCACCATTAATAATCTTATAAGGCTCTTTTAGATAATTATTATGCTTAGGCATAAGAGATAACGAGTGCTCCAATCTGTAAAAATTAGGAATCGCACTTACAACATGAGCAGCAGATATAAGTTCAATTGGTCCTCCTGGAATAACGTGAGGAGAAACAGGCACATTATATGTTTCAGCCATGTTTGCTATCTTAATTGTTTCAGAAATCCCGCCAGTCCATACCGTATCAGGCATAATGTAATCTGCTAATCCATTCTCAAGAATAGGCAAAAAATCATATCTAGTATAAAGTCGCTCTCCAACACAGATAGGAGCATCTGTATTTTCTTTAACCTGTTTTAATCCCTTAATGCTTTCTGGAGGCAATGGTTCCTCAAACCATCCTATTTTAAACCTATCGTATAGATTATTTGCTAATCGTATGGCATTTGGTACGTTATAGTGACCATGTGCATCTATTAAAATTTCAAATTTCGGACCAACAACATCTCTGACAGCAGATACAATTTCATAACCTTCTTCTTCTCCTTCTTGTGAGATAAATCCATCTTGATACATTGTGTGAAAAGGAACCATCTCCAAAAAAGGATCTAGTTTACATGCACTGTATCCTTTATCTAAAAGATTCGTTTTTGCTGCCTTTGCATAATCTTTAGCGGTATCACAACCATCAAACCACGAATTGCAATAAAGTCTTACCGTGTCTCTGAATCTTCCTCCAAGCAAATCATAAATGGGCATATTACTATATTTACCTTTAATGTCCCATAATGCAATATCAAAACCCGAAATTAAAGAAGTAGTAAATCCTCTGGAGCCTACGTAGGAAAATTTTCTAAAAAGCTTATGCCATAATCTTTCTGTGTCCATTGGATTTTCACCAATAAACAGATCTGTTACTTCATTAACTGCAGTACTCATTAACTTTTCACTAACAGAAGATCCTGTGCCAATCTCTCCCCAACCATGAATTCCCTCATCTGTCTCAATTTTTATACATACCCATTTTTTAGGATGTGATTCTGCAGATTTAGATAAAGATATAAATTGTGCGGCAAAAGGTTTTATATTAGTAATTTTCATCTGATTAAATTCATTTGCAAAAATTATTTAAAACTATTGTAAACTATCTTCCAAGTGGAAAACAGATGATTGAATCAATTAATTTAATCCTAAAATAGAATTCAACATATTATGAAAATCACACATATAGAAACAATAAGAGTAGATGAAATACCACAAATTATCTGGGTAAACATTCACACTGATAAAGGAATTATCGGATTAGGAGAAACATTTTATGCTCCTACAGTAGTTGAGTCTGCGATACATGACCATTTTGGACCATTATTGATAGGAAGAGATCCTAGAAAAGTAGAATTACATTGGAATTCAATGTTTACCCTTTCTGATCATGCAGGTTTTGGTGGTGCAGAAATGAGGGCAATTTCAGCATTAGATATGGCTTTATGGGACATAAAAGGTCAAGATGCGGGTGTTCCAATTTATGAATTACTCGGGGGTGCAGTTAGAGAAAGAATTAGAGTTTATGCTACAGGGTTGCCCTATTCTAGATTCATTGAATATGTTAACAAACTTCTAGATAAAGGAATTACAGCAATGAAATTTGGCCCAACAATTCCATTAGCACTTGCATCTGATGGACAATTTCTATCGCCTAAAGATCTAGATATTGCTATACAACCAATAAAAGAAATTAGAGATGCGGTAGGAAACAAAATTCAAATAGCTAATGATGGCCATGGTAAATGGACTTTACCTGTTGCGATTAGGATTGCTCAAGCCATGGAACCATATGAAATTATGTGGCAAGAAGACTTAATGCCAGTACATAACCCAAATGCATTAAAAGAATTGCAAAACTCGACTAAAACTCCCATTTGTATTTCAGAAAGATTACTGAGTAGATGGCAATTCAGAGAATTCATTGAAAACGGTTCAGCAAGAATTGTAATGCCAGATCTAATATGGACAGGTGGAATTTCTGAAACAAAAAAAATCGCAATCTTAGCTTCAAGTTATCAAGTTCCTTTTGCACCTCATGATGCTAGTGGACCAGTTAATATATTTGCTTGTGCTCAAATCTGTATAAGTTCAATAAATGCTATGATCCAAGAATTCGTACCACCTTATCATGAAGGATGGTATGGAGATTTCGTAGATCCTAACCTTGATATAATAGATGGATTCTTAAATGCTCCTCAAAATCCTGGAATAGGAACAAAACTAAAAAAAGAAGTTAAAGAAAGAAAAGATGTCCACTTAAAGATTAGTAGCACATCAAAAGAAAACCCAATAGATGATTGGGAGACAGTAGATTTTCTAGGTAAAAAAAGCACTTTTAGAAGTAATTCTATGGAAGAAGAACTTAAAATTCTCAGAAAAGAAAGAAGTCCTCATTTATACGATAAATAATTTGTCTATTAATATCTAATATCCATGATCACTATATGCTTCTCCATAATCAGGTAATCCTGATTTAGAAGCAGAAATCAATTTGCCTACCAATTTATATTTAGCATCTTTGTAGTTGTTTTGAGCAAATCTTATTGAATAACTTCCTGAACTCAATTTCACAGGAATTTTGTTTTTAAATTCTAAATTGTCAGAATAAAACAATACGTTTCCAGATTCTGGACCAAAATGACCCCAGGCAACCATCTTAGATATATCATCTCCAGCAGTATAAGTTGAACTTTTTTGTATAGCAAAGAAAGCTATTTTGTCATCTCCTTCATATTTTTTCACAACTAATTCTTTGAGAACAAATCCTTTAGGGATATCTAAATTTAAATAAAGATTAACTTTGTCCTTAAACACAACATCTAAATTTATCTCTTTATTTCTCTCTGGATATGGTTCTGGCGTTTTAGTAACAATAGATTCAATTTTAGAATCTATGTTTAAAACTGAATCAGAATCCTCAGATTCTCCTACTGAAAAACAAGAAAAATTTATTCCAATTAATATTATGAAAAAAATCTTTTTCATTTCTAACATGCTTCAATGATTACATTTATTGTCTATATGAATTTAAATTACGAAATGATGAAGAAAATATATAAAGTGCAAAGTGAGTAGCAAACAATATAAACCCAGAAGCTGAAGCAACAACAATTGAGCTAAATTTAGTTCCGAAAAATCCTCCTAGAATAAATCCTATTCCTACCAATCCTAGTGTAGCAAAAAAGAAGCTTATTACTCTTCCTTTAAATCTTTCATCAGAAATTATTTGTAAGGATAATAGTACTCCTGCCCACCAATAAGCATGAAAAACTCCTGATAATAAAATCATTAAACCTGCTAAATAATAATTTGGAGAAATAAACAATAAAATAACTGAAAACAAATATAAAATTATGAACAAAACAATACTTTTTGAATTCAAAACATATTTTTTTAGATATGGAAGAGAAATAGAAGCAATCATTGCTCCTACAAAATAAACACTTGAAATAATTGCATATCCTGAACCATCTAAACCTAACTTATCTCTACAATATTCCGGAATTAATGGTTGTGTGATTCCCCATCCGATAATAGTCACAGAACATATTAATAAACATCTTATCTCAATATTTTTATAACTATATATAATTGCATCTCTAATAGAAGAATTATCAGAAGATTGATGTTTTTTAAATTTTTTATTCTCCTTAAAAATCAAAAGAGTAATAAAAGCACAAATAGAACTTAATAAAGCAATTATAGGTAATGACCAAAACATTAAAGAAATACTCAAAACAGTAAGTAAAAACCCTGCTATAGCTGGCAAAGTTGCATTAAGAAATTGATTAAAAAATTCTTGAGCTGCATTTCCTTCAACAATTTTTTCTTTTCCTAAAATATCTGCAATAAGTAACCTAGCAGAAGGCCCTTCTAGACCAATAAATGCACCCATAAAAATTGAAGTAATTAGGATAATTAATATTACGTTAAAGTTATACATTACTGATAATGCCATTGAAATAAAAATCACTATACTTAATGTTCTAAAAATGAAGAAGATATGTTTTCTTGAAAAACGATCTGCTAACTTCCCTCCATAAGGTGCTAAAAGTATATTGAATATTGCAGGCAAGCCAGTTAATAAACCAATTAAAAAAGTAGAGTCAGTTTCTTCTAAAATATACCAACTAATTAGAATTAGTCTTATAAAAAAAATAGAAAACGCTAATGCAGATGACCCTAATAAAAACACAAAGGCTTTATTTTTAAAAATTGACATATTTATGTTTATTTTTTGAGAATTAATATAAACCTTTCATGTTCCATTTTTTAATGTGTATCAGTAAAAAGATTAACAGTCTAGTAAATCAATAATTATTTTCCGAAATTTATTCTTAATTGATATTATATTAATTTTCTTTTCCCATTTTAGTTTTTTAATTAATATGAATTAATAAATTTCAGATAAAATTATGGCAAGCACTGATCAAAATAGACCAAATATATTATTTATACTGAGTGATGATCAAGGCCCATGGGCAATGAACTGTGCAGGTACAGAAGAACTTATTTCACCAAATTTGAACCGCCTCAGTGAAACGGGAATAAGATTTGAAAATTTCTTTTGCGCATCCCCGGTTTGTTCTCCTGCCCGTGCAACTATTCTAACTGGTCAAATGCCATCACAACATGGTGTGCAAGATTTTTTACGTTCAGGAAATTCTGCAGAACTTTCAGAAGAAGATAAAAGTATCCAATATATAAAAGGAACACCTACTTACATTGAACTACTAAAAAAAAGAGGATATTCAACTGCTCTAAGTGGCAAATGGCATCTTGGAGATTCAGTGACACCTCAAGCTGGTTTTGATTTTTGGGATGTATTTGCTACAGGTTCCGGAGATTACTACAAATCACCGATGTTTAGGGATGGAAAACTTTACGAAGCAGATGGTTATGTTAGTGATGTAATAACAGAGAATGGAATAAAATTTTTAGAAGAGCAATTTCACGAAAAAAAACCATTCTCATTGAATGTTCATTACACAGCTCCACATGCACCATGGGATAGACATCAGCACCCAAAAGATGTTTACGATGATTATTTCAAAAATTGTAAATTTGAATCGGTAGATTGGGAATCAACTCACCCCAACCATTTATCAAAAGAAGGGGCTTCAGGAAGCATAGGTCATACAAAACTAGAAAGAAGACAAATTTTAAGTGGCTATTTTTCTGCAATTACTGAGATGGATAAAAACATAGGACGTTTATTAGATTGGCTTGAAGAGAAGAAATTACGTGATAACACATTAATTATTTTCACCTCGGACAATGGTATGAACATGGGACATCATGGAATTTGGGGTAAAGGAAATGGTACTTATCCTCCTAATATGTTTGATACATCGGTAAAAGTTCCTACTATAATATCTATGCCTAACCATTTACCTCAAGACATCGTTAATTTTGACTTACTAAGCCACTATGATCTTATGCCAACTATTTTAGAATTTTCCAATATAGAACATTCTGAAAATCATCAAATGCCTGGAAAAAGTTTTAAGAAATTAATTCAGGGATCTAAGAAAATAGACCAAAAACCAATAATGGTATATGACGAATACGGTCAAACTCGAATGATTCGAAATAATAATCACAAATATATCCATAGATATAACGGAGTTGAATGCGAATTTTATAATTTAATGGCTGATCCCAAAGAAACAAAAAACGAAATAAATAATCCGGATTTTGCTGAAATTATTATTAAAATGAAGAGACAACTTTTTGACTGGTTCAAAAATTATTCAAAGCCAGAGCATGATGGATCAAAACAGTTGGTCAAAGGTAGAGGTCAATTAGATATCATTAACTCAAACAGAGAAGCTTTCGCTCAAGATGTGACATTTTTATTAAAATAGAAATTTTAGTTCAATCTTCTTCATAAGATGAATTTTGGAAATTTGTTTATGCAAGGATATAATTTGATTGTTTGGAAACCATTAATATAGTTCACAAATCCTTGAATTCATTAGAGTCTATTTTAGAATAATGCTCAGGCAATAATTCAAAAGCATTAATGATATTTTCATGTGTTAAAACATCCTTAGTTTTACCGAAATCTAGGATAACTCCATTTTTTAATAAACATAGAAAATCAGAAATATCTTTTAAAATTCTGAAATCATGTGAAGTTACAATAGTTTGTATTCCATGGGAATTTAATTTCTTTATTAAAGATGAAACCTTATGAGCATTTTTTAAATCTAAATTCGATGTTGGTTCATCAAATAAAATAACTCTAGTATTTTGAGCTAATACTCTTGCTATTCTCAAAATTTGCATCTCTCCTCCGGAAAGATTATCAACCAATTCATCTTTTCTATTAAGAAGTCCTACAATATCTAAAGCTTTATCAATAACTTTAGAATCCAGATTCTTTTTAAAATCAAGAATGTTTTTATTTGGAAAAGTTCCTAATTCCACATATTCATATAATGTGAATCCAATAACATATTCTCTGTCCTGCTGTACATATCCAATATTTTTAGCTCTATCTAAATCAGAAATATGTTTAAGGTTTTTTTTATCAAATTCAACTTTACCACTGGTTGGTTTTGTTATACCTGAGAGAATCTTCATTAAGGTTGTTTTTCCTGAACCATTATGACCAAGAACACCTATAGACTTTTCAGTAAAATCTATTGAAATATCATTAAGGATATTCTTGTTATTATTTTGGTAATTAATATTTAATAATGAAAAAGACACAGTGAAATTAGTAATTTATCTACCGAAATCAATAAATTTTTTTGTTCTCAAATCATCCCAAACAATTTTCATTAACTCTTCTGTTCCTCTTAAATTCCAATGAGACAATGTAGTGAAATATCTAGGATCAACTAAATACACTTTATCATTTTTTATAGCTTGAATTTCTTTTAATGTATTGTCAGAAATTAAATCATTAAAAAATGATTCACCTCCCCATTCTTTAGACTGAGGAATAATTATCACATCTGGATTCATAGAAATTAAACTTTCCTTAGTAATCATGTCATTTGATTGTACACCCGATTCAGCAGCAATATTTATTCCACCAGCTAAATCTATAATACTCCCCTCTGTAGAGCCTAGCCCTCCTGCCCAATAAGCATCATAATATGTCAAAGATAAAATTTTTGGTTTTTCATTAACATCTTTAGTTTCAGTATAAGAATTAATAAATTTGATTCTTTCATCCAATATATTAATTAAATTTTTAGCTGATTCAAGTTCTCCAAGGGCATAACCCATTAAAAGAATATCTGATCTTCTTCCTTCTACATCATTATGTAGAGTAGTTTGAATTACTGGTATATTTAAATCTGATAATGCATCTAAAAGATTTGGGTTTGCATAAGGATCTGCAAATACAATATCTGGATCTTGAGCAATAATAACTTCTGGATCTGCTGTAATCACTGGAAGACCATTAGAAAACTCAAAAATATTCCCTCCAGGGTCTTGTGAAAATGAAGTAGTTGCAACTATTTTATCTAGTTCTACAAATCCAAATAACATTTCATCATGACCTAAAGAAACAGTTAAAATTCTTTGAGGCTCTTGATTTATAACAATATTTCCATTCATGGCTTGAATTTCACGAGGCCAAGAAAAATTTTTTGGATTAACAATTCCTTCTACCTTAGATAAATCTATCAAAGAATCAGATTTTTGATCTATATATACTTCTACAGTTTTAACAACTTCTACTACTTCTGTTTCCACAACAGGAACTTCTTTGATAATTTCCTTTTCTTGAACAATTATTTTTTCAATCTCCACTTCTCTAATAACTTCTTTTTCCACAGGAATTTCTTTAATTACTTCTACAATAGTTTCTTCTTTGATTGTTTTAGACTCAGTATTTGCACAAGCTAAAAACAAGTTTGGAATAATTATTAGAATTAACATAAAAAAGCGAATACTCATTGGGCAACCTCTGTTGTTCTTTGTCTTATTAATAAATAAATAAAAAATGGAGCTCCAACTAAACTAGTAATAATTCCTAACCGAATTTCTGTTGGAGAGAATATTGTTCGTGCAAGATAATCTGTAAACACCAAAAATAGAGATCCTAATAATGCTGAAATTGGTATCACAACCCGATTATCAGGACCAGTAATTAATCTAACAATATGAGGGATTATAATACCCACAAAAGCTATAATTCCACTAACTGCAACAGCCATTGAAGTTAATGCTGTAGTGGACAATAATAAAATTAATCTAGTTTTACTTACATTTAATCCTAGAGATTTTGCAGAGTCATCAGATAAAGCTAAAACATTTAGTTTATTTGAATAAAAAATTAATATTGGCAAATTAATTAAAACTATTGGAAAAAGCAAAAAAACATGATCCCATCTTGTTGACTCTAATCCACCTGCTAACCAAAATAATATGGATGACATCTCTCCATATTCTGAACTAGCCAAAATAATCATTGAAATTACCGAGTTAGCAAATAATGATATAGCAAGTCCACCTAGAATTAATGAAACTAAAGAATTTCTTCCTGAAACAAAGGAAATAAAATACACTGTAAATGCAGCAATTATTCCACCTAAAAATGCCATCAAAGGTAATACAATTAGAGATAATGAATATATACCTAATGCTATTGAACTCACGGCTCCAACCGCAGCTCCTGATGAAACTCCTATAATACTAGGATCAGCCATAGGATTTCTGAATAATCCTTGCATAATTGCACCAGAAACAGAAAGCGAAATTCCAACTAAAACTGCAAGAATTATCCTAGGTAATCTGATATTTAAAATTATCTGAGAATTCATATCAATAGTAGATTCAGATGAATTCAAAATATTGATAAGAATATTTAGTATTTCAGCAAAATTTATACTTACTGGACCTGATCTTACTGAGAGAATCACTAATAATAAAGTGAAAGATAAACAAAGAATTGATAAAAGCAAAAGCTTATCAAAATATGATAAATTTCTTAATTTATTTCTATTGCGTCTTGATATAGATAACATAAAATAACGCAATAAAATATCTAATATATTGGATTCTTATTGCGAAAACCCTCGTAAAGATTTTGAGCAGGTCTCCTGACTTAAGGTTTTTCTTCAATTAATCCTTCCCAATTACTCAGTGGATTAAAAAACAACCTTAACAGTGGCGCAAACCGTTCAGCTATAAACTGATTCCCTGACACTCAATTTTTAAAATATTAATGTTTTTATTTTTAGCATTCCCCAATATATTTAGTCAATTGAAATTTTAGGGGATCTCTTAATTGTATATATTGTGATATCTCTGTGGAAATATTAAAACAAAGATTTTTTGATTTTTAATCATCAATATAATTAGAAAGACTAATCTTTAGACAGCTCCTGAATCCTATTTATAGGTTCTTTACCTTCATAAAAATTATTAATATTTTGAGCAACTACCCTCATCCTACGATCAAATGTCCCAAAAGTTGATCCACATACATGTGGAGTAATTATCACATTATTTAATTTGTTAAATGGAAAATTAGAAGGATTTGGATTTTCATCCTTCGTTTTAGGATAAGTATACCAAGTATCCAAAGCTGCACCTGCAATTTGATTAGTTTCAAGAGCTTCAAATAAGTGTTTTTCAATAATTATAGGTCCTCTAGCAGGATTAATAATAAAAGAATCTTTTTTCATAGCACTAAGTTCTGTTTTTGTGATTAGCCCTTCTGTAGATTTTATAAAAGGAACACAGATAACAAAAAAATCTAAGCTTGAAAGAAGTGAAATCATATCCTTAGGTTTTACAAGATCTAATAACGAATACTGTTTAAAAATAGATTGATCTACTGGATTTACTTCAATTGCATAGTTTTTCATTCCAAATACTTTTGTCATCTCTAAAACTTTTTTACCTATTCTACCTAAACCAAGTACACCCACAGACCTACCATGCAATTCTTTACTAGGACCACTTCTTTGAGGCCAAAAGTCCCATTTATTTTTAGAAAAATTATTGTGCACATTTATTAAATTTCTATCTAAAGCAATCATTGACATGATTACATATTCTGCAATTCCTATCTCGTGTTCATAACTATTTGCTACTAAACATCCATCTGGAACAGCTTCAAAAGAAATTTTTTCCCATCCCGCACCCGGCATAAAAATAGCCTTTAAATTCCTCGATTCATTCTTAAAATAATCATGTAGAGAAGTACTTACTAATATATCTTGTTGGGGAAGAATATCAGCAATAGATTTTTTATCCATAAAATCTATAATTGTCCATTCAACAGGAACATTAGTATGCTCTTTTAATTCTTCTATGGAACGTTCTAAAGAACTTGCTTTTAAGACCAATACTTTTAATTTCTTATTCATATCTCTTTCTAATAATGATCATAGGTTTGATATAATAAACTAACCTAAATACATAAAAATGAAAATAGAAAAAAGTTAATTAGTATTTAGAATTTCTTTAAAAGTAGATTCAAAAACTTCACTCTTAGCTCTACCAGAGGCTTTAAAAATAATTTCCCCTTTACCATTTTCTATTATAAAGGTGGGAACTGCTCGTATTCCATAATCTAAAAAAGCATTTCTATATTCTTTATCTGAAGTACTCAAAGAAAAGAAATCAAATTGTTTTCCAAAATCTTCTTTTAAACCTTGAACCACAGGCTTACTAGCTAAACATGTCATACAGGTAGGAGACCAGAATTCTATAAATCTAGGTTTTCCAGAATAATCTTCTAATTTTTGTACTTCAACAATTACTTCATCAATATTATCTGATTTAGTTTTTAAAATTTCTGATTTTCTTAAAGATTCAGAACCTGATTCAGTTTTATACAAATTTCCTACATATCCATTAGGAATTTTGGAAACAGAGTTTTCTGAATTTGATTCTTCTTTCAATATATTATCTGAACCACAACTAATTCCTGAAAAAAAGAATAGATTTACTACTAGGATAATTACTAATTTTCTCATAATTTTAACAACGATTTTCCATCACACAGTTTTTAGTGAAACTTTTTATTTCTGTTTTAGGGTTTATAGTATTCAAAATAGAAATTTCTAAAAATACAAATATTAACAATGAAATATTAAGTATCACTAGTAAATATTTTCTTCTCTTCTCAAGCTTCCTATTGATTATTATAAATAAACTCATAAAAGTAATTATACTAAAACATTTATAAGGTGTAATACTATTTAATTTTACAAATAATTTATGATAGAAAAAATAATTATAATTACAATAACAACAGCAAACATATTTTCTTTCCTATTGATTCTCTTAGATAAATATCTATCAAAAAATCAATTAAAAAGAATACCTGAAAATCAATTATTTTTTTTAGCTCTTTTAGGAGGTTGGTTTCTAGGAACAATCGGAATGAAATTAACAAGACATAAAACTTCAAAAAGAAGCTTTCAAATCAAATACCTCATCTCATCATCATTAAATATAGTTATAATTTTTTTATTCTTTTTTTCTACTAAAATTGGATGGTGGTAGAATAAAATTATTAAATATGGATTTAAATATTATTAATAACTTAACAATTTATTAGTAAATATATTACTGATCAAATAATTTTTAATTGATAATAAATTATTATATTTTTATACTTTAACTTAATTTATATTCTGAGGAAAAATATGGGTTCTATAAATGTAGCAATCATTGGTGTTGGAAATTGTGCATCTTCTTTGGTTCAAGGCATCTATAAATATAGCGATGCTGATCCTGATCATGAAATACCAGGAATCATGAACACTTTAATGAGTGATTATCATATAGGAGATATAAAAATTGTAGCTGCATTTGATATAGATAAAGAAAAAGTAGGAAAAGACTTATCTGAAGCCATATATGTGAATAACAATTCACTGAAATTCCATGAAGTTCCGAATACAGGAGTAACCGTACAAAGAGGAATGACTCATGATGGATTAGGAAAATATTTATCCTCAATAATTTCAAAAGCATCAGGAGAAACTTCCAATATAGTTAAAATTCTAAAAGAAAAAAAAGTTGATGTAGTCATAAACTACTTACCAGTTGGATCGGAACAGGCTACTAAATGGTACGTAGAACAAGTATTAAAAGCAGGATGTGCATTTGTAAACTGTATTCCAGTATTTATTGCTAAAGAAAATTACTGGCAAAAAAGATTCCATGAAGCTGGCCTCCCAATAATTGGAGATGATATTAAATCACAAGTAGGTGCAACTATAATACATAGAGTCTTAGCTAGATTATTTCAAGATAGAGGAGTGAAAATCAATAACACTTACCAATTAAATTTTGGTGGAAATACAGATTTTTTGAACATGCTTGAACGAGATAGATTGATTTCAAAAAAAATTAGTAAAACTGAATCAGTAAAATCTCAGTTAGAACAAGAAATTAATTCAGACAATATACATATAGGCCCCAGTGACCATGTACCATGGTTAGAAGATAGGAAATGGGCATATATTAGACTTGAAGGAACATCATTTGGAGACCTTCCACTTAATGCTGAGATTAAACTAGAAGTAGAAGATAGTCCTAATTCAGCGGGTGTAGCAGTGGATGCTATAAGATGCGCAAAAATAGCTAAAGACAGAGGTATTTCAGGTGCTATAGATAGTGCATCTTCTTATTTTATGAAATCTCCACCAAAACAATTTACTGATGATGAAGCAAGACAAATGGTAGAAGAATTCGCTAACGGAAAAGAAAAAAAACAAAGAAAAACAAGATTAGATGATTAATTGATATTCATAAAATTTAGGAGATAAATTATGTCGAAAAAGAAAGTTTTAGTTACTGGATTAAATGGAGTAGTAGGTTCTGCACTTAAAACTGAATTTGAAAAGAAATATGAATTATCTTCTTTTTCTAGATATGGATGTGAAGACATACCTGATGAAAGAAATCATAAAGGAAATCTAAAAGACTATGATTCTGTTCTTAAAGCTTTCGAAGGTCAAGATGTAGTAGTACATCTAGCAGCAGACAGAAGTATGAAGGCAGAATGGGACACAGTTCTTCCGTACAATATTATTGGAGTTCAAAATGTATTTGAAGCTGCTAAAATAACTGGAGTTAAAAGAGTAGTTTTTGGATCGTCTCAACATGCAGTTGGAGGTAATTATTTAGATGAACCTTATAGATCTATTCTTTCTGCAAACTTTTCGAAAGTTAAGCGACCATACAAAAGAATTGATGAAAATACTCCTATTAGACCCTCAGGATTTTATGGAGTTTCTAAAGCATTCGGTGAAGCTATAGGTTCTATATATAATGAATATTATGGCCTCCCATCGATTCATCTAAGAATAGGATATACTGCTTCAAATGATAATCCAGGAAAAGGAATGAGTTTGTGGTTATCTCATAGAGACTGTACACAAATCATAATGAAAGCTGTAGATGCTCCTGAAAGCTTAAAGTACGGAGTTTATTTTGCCATGTCAGACAATTATTGGAATATTTTTTCTATTGAAAAAGCTAAAAAAGAACTAGGCTATAAACCTCAAGATGATAGTGGCCCAGTATTAACTGAAGACCTTAATGTTCCTCAATTAGAGAGAGATAGAACAGAATTTAAAGTTAATCCTTATTCTGATAATGACTAAAAGCAAATGTCTAAATCTTTATTTTCAAAAATCATAGATCGTGAAATACCAGCAGATATTGTTTATGAAGATAATGAAATAATATCTTTCAAAGATATCAATCCTGCAGCACCTATTCATATTCTAATAGTACCTAAAAAAGTTATACCTACTTTAAATGATTTAGATGATAAAGATGATTATAAACTTATTGGTAAAATGTTTAAGGTTGCACAAAAATTAGCAAAAGACAATAATTTAAGTGTATCTGGATTTAGAACCGTTTTTAATTGTAACGAAGACGGAGGTCAAACTGTATACCATTTACACTTACATCTTCTTGGAGGAAGGCAATTTCAATGGCCTCCAGGATAAAAACCATTAGGAGGATTTATGAGAAAATATGATAGGTACAGAGGGGAAAACTTATTAATTAATGGTCTTTGGGGAGTATTATTTGGAACTTTCCCAATAATTGCGATCTTAATTTATCTAGCAGTAGATAACACTATAGAAGGTTTTTCAGTTGCTCCAAATGTACTAGTCATATTAATTCTAGTTTCATGCTTTTTAAGTGTGCTTTTAAATACCGCTCGTATAAATTCTAAATATAAAAATAATGAGCCTATTTAAAAGTTACATTATTTAATGAAATTTTCATTATCAAACACTTTTATATCCTTAAAAGAAAAAAAGTATCGCACTTACTTTATAGCTTTGGTATTGATGATGGCTGCAGTTAATATGCAAATGGTAGCCAGAAGCCAACTTACATATGATATTACTGGATCTCCATTATATGTAGGAGTTGTAGGAGCAGGTTTTGCTCCACCAATATTATTACTAGCAATATTTGGAGGTAGTGTATCTGATCAATTTAATAAAAAACATATCCTTCAAATAAGTCAGTTAGGGATGATAATTTTATGCGCTATAATAGCAATTTCCATTTTTTTAGACGTTCTTACTGTTTTTCACTTAATATTAGCAGCATTTCTTCAAGGATTTCTATGGGCTTTCCTTGTACCAGCAAGACAATCTCTTATTCCTGAATTAGTAAAAAAAGATTTGATCGTGAATGCAATAGCATTAAATGGATCCGGAATGGCATTGATGACTTTTTTAGCTCCTGGATTAGGAGGATATTTATATGCAGAACTAGGCCCTCTTATAGTTTATGTAACTATAATGAGT
>CEUY01082110.1_pt1 | contig 18148 bp, 16 predicted proteins | sample 361481 | NCBI WGS metagenome assembly CEUY01 (sample SAMEA2622737, study PRJEB7988) | marine metagenome | isolation source: saline water (ENVO:00002010), including
GAATTAGGATATTCATCTTTATGGGGTGCAGATCATTTTCATTTAGGACATGAAAAGGGAGAACATGAACTTTGGACAATCCTTAGTGTAATTGCACAACAAACAAAAAGAATAAGAATGGGACCACTTGTACTAGGGTACTCACATAGAGAGCCTACACTACTAGCAAAAATGACATCCACACTAGATTTTCTAAGTTCAGGAAGATTTGATTTAGGAATTGGTGCAGGTTGGTATAAAGAAGAACAAAATGCATATGGGTTTCCATGGATAGAAAAGGTAGGAATCAGAATGGATGCTTTTGAAGAATATATAGAAATAATTCTAAATATTTTTAAAGACAATAAACATCCCGATTATAATCATTTTCCTACACCTAACACAAAATTAACTCCCAAATTAACTCAAAAACCTTATCCTCCATTATTAATTGGTGGAGGTGGCGAGAAAAGAACATTAAAATTAGTAGCTAAATACGCAAATATTTGGAATATACCCTCAGTTACTGCCAAAGAATATTCTAGAAAGTTATCTATATTAAAATCTCATTGTGAAAACGAAAGAACTGATTATTCTAAAATTGAAAAAACAATGGAATCAAGAATATTAATTACTGACAAAGGTATCGATGACGAAATTATTGATTGGTTTAGATATTTTTTAAAAACTGCTGGTAATGTAGTACCTACTAGACAAGAGTCTAAAGAAATCATTGAGTCTGATTTTATAATAGGCGAAAGAGATCAATGTGAAGAAAAAATTAATAATTACATAGAATATGGAGTTGAACACTTTACATTATATTTTTTGGATTTCCCTTCTTATAATTCTTTAGAATTATTATCAGATTTTAAAAATTAATTATGCCTAAAAAAATCAAATACTTAATAATTTTTCCATTTTTTTTCGTCATTATATGTATTCTAAGTCTTTCCTGTACTAAAGAGACTAATAAAAATCATATTTTTATTGGAGATGAACCTTCAATAAAAAATCACCTTAAACAACAAGACATAGAATCAGGAAAAATCACTATAGAAGAACTAATTTTACATGGAGAAAAATTATTTACAGCCAATTTCAATTCATTAGATGGTTTTGGAAGACCTCAAAGTTCTGGAAATAGAACCAGAAGAGATAAAAAATTATTCCCAGAAAATTTTAATAGGATTTCTGGGCCTGAAACTAGCGCATGCTCTGATTGTCATAACATGCCTATAATTGGTGGTGGTGGAAGTAATGTAACTAACGTTTTTTCTTCAGCAGAAAAATCTCCCTTTTTAGATTTTGAAACTGAAGATCTTGGAAAAAATATCACCCTAAAAGAAATAGGTAATGAAAGAAACACTTTAGGAATGTTTGGTTCTGGACTAGTTGAACTATTAGCTAGAGAAATGTCTAAAGAATTAATAGCTCAAAGAGCAAGCGCTGAAATAATTTCTTTAAATGAATCTAGGGAAGTAAGAATAGAATTGATTACTAAAGAAGTTTCATTTGGATTTTTAACTGCCAAACCCAATGGAACTTTAGACACATCGGAGATAGTAGGAGTTGATAAAGATTTAATCATTAAGCCTTTTACTCAAAAAGGTGTAGTTCCATCCCTAAGAGTTTTTACAAATAATGCAATGAATCATCATCATGGAATGCAATCTTCAGAAACTTTCGAAGATAGAGAAGATACCCACAAGGCTATGGACTTATTATCTGACTCTAAAGATCATGATGGAGATGGTGTGATTAATGAATTAACTATGGGAGATATTACTGCTCTAACAATTTTTCAAGCATTACTTCCTATTCCCAAATGGGAAGAGCCAAACACAGATATTGAAAAAGAAGCGTCTGAAAATGGACAATTATTGTTCTCAAAAATTGGATGCTCTGATTGTCATAGACCCTATTTACCACTTAAAAACACATTATTTTCTGACCCTGGACCTTTTAACCCAAAAGATCATCTTTCATCAGAAGACACAAAAGGAATTTATGTAGATTTAAAAGATTATTATCCTAACTTAAAAATAAATAAAAATGGCGAATTACTTGTTCCCTTATTTTCAGATTTAAAAAGACATAAAATGGGAGACCTGTTAAATAATGAAAAAGTGAAACAATTAGCAACAAGAAACAATGTGCCTACAGATCAATGGATTACAAAAAAATTGTGGGGATTTGCTAGTGAACCTCCTTTCTTACATCATGGAAGAGCAACTTTAATTTCTGAGGCAATAAAAGTTCATGGAGGAGCAGCAGAGAATAGTAAACAAGCTTATATAAGACTTAATGAAATTGAACAAGCTCAAATAGTTGAATACTTAAATACCTTCAAGACAGAGAACATTAAATGAGTTTAGTAGAAACAAAATACTTAAACGTGTTAAATTACGTTAACGGATACCTGTTAATTGAACTCGTTTACGGATAATTATTATGACTAGATTAAATAATGAAGTAGCTATAATTACCGGTGGTGCAGGAGATATTGGAACTGCTCATGTTGAATCCTTTTTCAAAGAAGGAGCAAATGTAATCATAGCAGATATCAATGAAGAAAAAGGCAAATTAATATCTAAAAATTATCCAAATAATACTTCTGAAAATAAAGTAATATTTGTTCATCACAACTCCACAGATGAAAAATCATGGAAACGATTATCATCAAAAGTCATAGATGAATTTGGAAAAGTTTCAATATTAGTTAATTGCTATGGAACAAATTTTCGAGAGAGATACATTAATCAAAATCTAGAAAACTGGAACACTATTTTAAATGTAAATTTGACAAGTGTTTTTATAGGAATAAAGGAATTAATTCCATTTTTCAAGTTATCCGGAAAAGGATCAATAATAAATTTAGGCTCATTAGCTTCACTAAGAGGATCTGAATACAGTCCTGCTTATACAGCTAGCAAAACAGGTTTAATAGGATTGACTAAAAGTACTGCTATAGCTTTTGCCAAAGATAAGATTAGATGTAATTTAATTTGTCCTGGACATGTAGACACAAACTTTATTCGAAATAATTCTCAATACAGTCCTAATGATTGGACAACAAGCATTAATAATCCAGAAAATTATAACGAAAGATTAAATCAAATTCCTCTAGGAAGGCTTCAAACTCCTCAGGATATAGCAAACCTATCCGTTTTTCTTGCATCTAAAGACTCAGAGATGATCACAGGAAGCATTATAACCGTAGATGGTGGAATCACTATATGAATTATTAATAAATCATGGTAATTTATGAAATAGTAATAGAGAGGAAATTATGAGCAAAAAACAAAATAAAACTAATGTAATTCTAATTATGTCAGATGATTTAGGTTACGAAGTATTAGGATGTAACGGTGGAACATCTTATAAAACACCAGTATTAGATAAATTAGCATCTGAGGGAGTTAATTTTACAGAAGCTCATGTTCAACCTCTTTGCACACCTACTAGATTACAACTTATGACAGGAAAATATAATTCTAGAAACTATATTGGATTTGGATTGATGAAACCTGACGAAAGAACTTTTGGACACATAATGACTGAAGCTGGATATAAAACACTAATTTCAGGAAAATGGCAATTATACTCTTACAATCCTCCTGATGTAGAACCTCATATGAGGAATAAAGGTCAAAGAATTGAAGATTCAGGATTTGATGAATATTGTGTATGGCATGCTCATCACACAGAAGATAAAGGATCAAGATACAAGGACCCAGTTATTTATCAAAATGGATCTTATTTAAATAACACTAAAGGAAAATATGGAGAAGATATTTTTTGTGATTATATTTTAGATTTCATAGATAGAAACCAAGAAGAACCATTCTTCGTATACTTCCCTATGGCTCTAACTCATAGACCTTTTGAGCCCACTCCAGATAGTCCGGAATATGAAGAATTTGATCCACCTACTAATTTATCACTGGGTAAAGGAAAAACATTTGATGAAGTTGAAGGATGGGAAGATGACCCCAAATATTACAAAGACATGGTAGAGTATCACGACAAGATAGTGGGAAGAATTATTCATAAACTTGATGAACTTAATTTAAGTGAAAACACACTTGTAATCTATATTGGAGATAATGGCACACCTGTTGAAGTAAATTCTCAAATGGGATCTAACTCAATTCAAGGTGGGAAAGGATTACCTAATGATAGAGGTACTCACGTACCTTTAATATGTTCTATGCCTGGAACTATTAACCCGGGAGTCAACTTAGATTTAATAGACTCTACTGACATTTTGGCTACAATTTTAGATATTTCTAAAACAGATTTAGGAGATTTTGTAATCGATGGGCAATCATTTCTTCCTCAATTATCTGGTCAAAAAGGAAATCCTAGAGATTGGTTGTATTTCTATTATGAACCTAAAAATCCTCGAAGAGATGCATTAAATAGAGAATTTAAATATGTTTTTGCAAGAGATAAAAAGTGGAAACTTTATAATGACGGAAAGTTGTTTGATTTAAACAATGATTTAGAAGAATTAGACCCCATTTTTGAATATGATGATACTTCAGAATCTAATGAAGTAAGAAAAAAATTAACTAAAGTATTAGAAGAAAACACTCCTAAATAGTTCAGGAAATATTTTCAATTTTTTGAGATACAACTGTACCTGATAACATATCATGAAGACATCTTCTGTCTTTTCTAAAAATAAAGACAACATCAGCTAAAACTATAATCGTTCCAAAAGGCAAAAATGATAAAATCTCAAAAAATATCCATCTGATAAAAATTATATTAATCAACTTTACTTTACCCAAATTAAATGCATTTATAATCTTTATTCCAATGATTTTTTTCCCTATAGTCTGACCATCTCTTATCAGTAATCTGGATTGAATAATAATTACAGAAAAAAAAGATAATACTATCAATAAAATTTGGAATCCTTCAGGAGAATTATTAATGATATTAACAGAAACCCTATCATTGGTTTGTAACTCAATTAACCAGAAATATAAATCTCTAAAATTCATTTCGCCAAAAAAACTAGCTAACATTAAACCTATGACAATAATTGATAGAAAAAAAAATAAATCTAATATTTTAGCTGCTAATCTACTTGCCCGAGTTGCTAAAATAATCTCATTTTTACTTTTTTCATCTACAACATTTTCGGAAAATTCTGAAGGATTCATAAGAATTACAATATCTGACTCAAAAAAAGTTTAGTTCGATCTTCTTTTGGATTAGAGAAAAAATGATCTGGAGAACCTTCTTCTATCAATAATCCTTGATCGAAAAATAGAAATCTGTCTGCTACTTCTCTTGCAAAACCCATTTCATGAGTAACACATATCATTGTCATTCCAGAATCAGCTAATTCTCTCATTACATCTAAAACTTCCTTAATCATTTCTGGATCTAATGCTGAAGTAGGTTCATCAAATAACATTATTTTTGGTTGCATAGCCAATGCTCTAGCTATAGCTACTCTTTGTTGTTGACCTCCAGATAGTTGTGTAGGAAATTTTTCTGCTTGTTCTGGAATTCCTACTCTTTCAAGTAAACTCATAGCCAGATCTTTAGCTTCATCTTTTTTCATTCTCTTAACTTTCCTAGGCGCTAAAGTAATATTTCCTAGGATAGATAAATGAGGAAATAAATTAAACGATTGAAAAACCATACCTACATTTGATCTAACCTGTTCAAGATTTTTCACATCATCATTCAACTCGATACCATCTATTATTATTCTTCCTGAATCATGAGGTTCTAATCTATTCAAAGTTCGAATATAGGTAGATTTCCCTGAACCAGAAGGTCCAAAAACCACAACTACTTCACTTTCTTTGATTATTGCTGTTATGCCTTTTAAAGCCTGGAAGTTTCCAAATGACTTCTTAACATTCTCTGTAATAATTATTTCTTTTTTGTTTTTCATTTAAACCTCCTATATTATCTTACTCCTATATCCATAGCTTTCTCTAGTCTAGAGCTTAAATTAGATAAAGAAATTGAAACAACCCAAAATAAAAATCAACTAGTTACAAAAACTTTAAAGCAGTATAAATTAGTTCTGAGGAAATAATGAAAATCACTAAAATTACAACTTATTTGATTGAATCCAAACTAAAAAAACCTTTTTGGTGGTCTAATGGAAAAGCAACAAAGAGATCTGCTGTACTTGTAAAAATTTCAACTGATGAAGGCATTGAAGGATGGGGAGAGGGATACGGAACTCAAGAAACAATTTCTGTGATTCATAATACTTTAAAATCCCAAATTATCTCTGAAAATCCATTAAATAGAGAAAAGCTATGGGAAAAGATGTACCTTTCTTTAAATAATGCAGTTTTGCAAGTAGGAATTGGAGGATGTGCTATAAGTGCGATAGATATAGCACTATGGGATATTACTGGAAAAACATACAATCTTTCTGTTTCTGAATTATTGGGTGGAAAAATAAGAGATAAAATCCTTACTTATGCCACAGGTCTATATTACTCAGAAAATGATTTTCCTAAAAACCTAGTCAATGAAGCTAAATACTACAAAAAGATAGGTTTTAAAGGAATGAAAATGAAGATAGGTGCCATAAAACCAGAATCAGACATAGAAAGAATTAAAGAGGTACGAAAAGCAATAGGAGATGACATTTATTTAATGGTTGATGCGAATCAAGCATACAATCTATACACTGCAAAGAAATTATTAAAAAAACTAGCCGAATTTAACATATTGTGGTTTGAAGAGCCACTACATTATTATGACTGGAATTCATACGCTGAATTAAAAAAAATTTCTCCTATTGCAATTTCAGGTGGTGAATCTTTAAGAACTTCTTCTCAATTCAAAGATTTCTTAGTTAATCAATCATATGACATAGTACAGCCTGATGTATCAAATGTTGGAGGAATCACAGAGTTCAAAAGAATAATAAATATGGCTTCTACAATGGGTATCCAAACTATTCCTCATGTTTGGGGAACACCTGTAATGATTGCAGCCTCTTTACATATTGCAAGTACAATTCCAAATACTCCTAGGATGGACAACCCTCAGCATTTTCTACAAGAGCCAGGCATGGAATATGATAGAACTGATAATCCTTTACGAGAAAATATTACTTTAGAAACACAACCATTTAAATTTGATAATGGTTACCTTGATGTTCCAAAAAAACCTGGATTAGGTATAGAAATTTCTGAAGAAAAGGTACAACAAATGTCCACACAAAAAATTGAAACCAACACTTAATATTACTAATAAAATATTTTAAAGTAGCGATTATTACTAGAAAAATGAAATAATATAGTAAGAGGAAAAGATGAAACCATTAGAATTAAAATCCAAATTACAATCTGGCGGAAAAGTTTACGGAACAATGATTTGGGCTCTTGAAGGCACTAGATGGAGTTCAAGTTTTTCAAAATCTGATCTTGATTATGTTGTAATAGAAGCAGAGCATGCACCTAGAGACAGAGCACAAATATCGCAATTATGTCAAATGTTTAAATCGCTAGACATTACAACGATTATTAGAGTTACTAACCCTGATCCAGTATTAGTAGGCATGGCAATTGATGCAGGCGGTGATGGAGTTCTAGTACCTTACACAGAAAATATCGAAGATGTAAAAAAATGTTCTGCTAGAGCATACTATAATCCATTAAAAGGAACTTACTTAGAAAAAGTAATGAATGAAAAAATATTTCCTAGTGAAAAAACTAAAGAATATTTAAATAAAAGGAATAAAAATAGAATTTTTGTATTAGGTATTGAAAGCGAACCAGCACTAGAAAATTTAGAAGATTTAATATTAAGTGCTCCTATGGATGGAATTTTTGTTGGCCCAAATGATTTAACTACTTCAATTGGAATTCCAGATGAACTCAATCATAAAAAATATATAGATGCCTTGAAAAAAATTATAAAAATTTCTGAAAAACATCATATTCCTGTAATGATTCATCATGCAACTATAGAATTATCAAGCCTTTCTATAGAGCTAGGATCTAGATTCATACTACATGGAAGTGATTCATCTTTATTAACAAATGCAATTCATCAAGATTTTAGCCGATTAAAAAACGATAAAAAGATTATGAATCAAGCAAATGAAGCTACTAAAAAACCTTATTGATATAATTGTTAATCAGCCTGCCATAGGTTCGAATCCTATCTCGGGAGCCATTGTTTTTGGTTAAACTTCTATCAAATCATTAAAGGCAGACCAAGACAAAAGAGCGCATTTCACTCTTATAGGAAATTTCTTTACTCCTTCCAAGGCAATTAAATCACCTAAATCATCCATTTGATCTTCAGGTAAATTCCCTGTTAATAATTCTCTAAAATCCTTATAAAGTTTAAGTGAATCATTAATATTGTTTTTCAACAAAGCTTCTCCCATTAAAGAAGCAGAAGCTTGGCTAATAGCACATCCTCTACCTGAAAGTCCTATTTCAGTAACAATTCCATCTTGAATCTTAACTTGTAATTTTATTTCATCTCCACAAAAAGGATTATTACTCTCTATTTCTTTAGTAGGATTATCTAAAGACTTATTATTTCTTGGGGAATGATAATGATCAAGAATAACTTCTCGGTACATTTCATCTAATTCACTAAATTCATTCATTTATAAAATAATCCTCTATATCAGATATTGAATCTATAAGTTTATCTATATCTTCATTATCATTATATATATAAAAACTTGCACGAGAAGCTGCTACTAAACCAAAACTCCTAATCAATGGCATAGCGCAATGATGACCTGTACGTATTGCAATTCCAAATCTATCTAATGCAGTGCCTAAATCATGAGGATGAATAAACTTATGATTGAATGAAATCACTCCACCCTTCAAAGATGGATCCTGAGAACCCAAGATATCAATATTTTCTAAAGAAGAAAATTTTTCTAATGCATAAGATACTAAATTTATTTCATGATCAAACACTTTTTCCATACCTATGTTTTGTAAGTAATCTATTGCAGTTCCAGTAGCTATCGCATCTGCGATATTTGGAGTACCTGCTTCAAATTTATAAGGTAGATCATTCCATTTTGCATCTTCATAAGTGACTTCACTTATCATGTCTCCCCCAAAAAGAAATGGATCCATAATTTCAAGAATTTCTTTTTTTGCATAAAGAACACCTATTCCTGTTGGCCCCAACATTTTATGTGATGAAAAAGCAAGAAAATCACAATTCATTTCTTGGACATCTATAGGCATATGAGGAACACTTTGTGCTCCATCAATCATAATTAAGGCCCCAAATCTATGTGCCAATTCAGTTAAATCTTTAATAGGACTAATTTCTCCTAATACATTGGACATATGAGTCACAGATATGAGTTTAGTGTTTTGATCTATCAAAGATGAAAATTTATCACAATCAATAGCCCCTGAATCATCTAAAGGAATATATAACAATTGAGCTCCAACCTTACGACATATTTGTTGCCAGGGAACTAAATTTGAATGATGTTCAAAAGGAGAAATAAACATTTTATCTCCTTTGGTTAGATTTTTTAAAGCCCAACTGTAAGCCACTAAATTTATACTCTCAGAAGTATTCCTTGTATATATAATCTCTTGAAAATTCTTAGCGTTAATAAATTTTTGAACTTTTTGCCTAGCTAAATCATATAGATCAGTTGCTTCTATACTTAGAGTATGAACACCTCTGAAAACATTTGCATTTGAATTTCGATAATATGAGGATAAAGAGTCAATGACAGATTGAGGTTTTTGTGTAGTAGCAGCATTATCAAGATAAATTAGTGGGTACCCATTAATAGTTCTCTTGAAAATAGGAAAATCATTTTTAATATTCATAGGGTCTAAATTATTATTCAAATTACTATCCTTCAAAATATAATTCAGGAAGAATATTTCCTAAATCATTCTGAACAAATGATTTTAGTTCATCTAATAAGATTTCGTTTATAATCTCATCAGCAAAACCTTTAATCAATATTGCAGTTGCAGATTTTTTATCTAAGCCTCTAGACATAAGATAAAACAGCGTATCTTCATCAACATGTCCTGCTGTAGCACCATGAGTACATTGTACATCATCAGCATAAATTTCCAGACTTGGTTTCGTATCTATTTCTGCACCCCTTGAAAGTAATAAGTTTAAATCTTTTTGATCCGCAATAGTTTTCTGGGCATCTTTTTCTACGAAAACTTTTCCACTAAATATTGCTCTAGATTTTCCAGACAATATACCCTTAAAATACTGATGACTTTCTGAATTAGGCTTTTCATGATTAATGCTAATATGGTTTACCATATGTTGGGTTCCAGAAGTCAGATACAAACCATTTACAGTACACTTACTTCTTTCTCCTTGTAAATAAACTTCTATTTCATTACTGCCAATTTGGGGAGAACGAGAATAAGATAAAGAGTTCAACTCACTTCCTTTAAATTGATATACTCTCGTATTGCCAATATGAAATGAATTACTCTGTTCTAACAAAATTCTATAATGATTTAATAGAGAATTTTCTTCTAAAATAATCTCTGTAACACAATTACTGAAATGAGAACTAGAGGAATCAGAAATCTCTATATATGTTTCTATTAAAGAGAAAGACGCCTCTTTTTCTCCTAATATTAAGACTCTAGGATTATTTATAGTTTTATTAGAATCATCTCCAACAGAAATATTTACAACATTAATTACTTTATGAGAATTACTTTTTTCAATATTTATTTTTATCACATCATTCAGAAAGGCATAATTAAGAGAAATAAAAGGATCTTGATTAGACTTAGAATTTTTATAGAATTGCTCTATGTCAAACATTGAATCATTTAAAGTAGTTAAAGAAACACCTTTGACATTTTGAAAATTTGAAGAAAGTATTTTGGAGAACTTTCCATTAACTAAAACAATTAATATTTGATTCTCCACTATAGGAATATTAGATCCCAAGAAAAACCGAAAACTTTCATCATTTTTCTCTGAAGGTAACTTAAAAGAATCTAAAAGAGGTTTCAAGTTTGTATATTTCCATCTTTCATTACCGCGTCTTTGTACAGGAATACCTGTTTTTACAAATCTATCCCAATTTTTCTTTCGAAAATTTTGTAAATTTGATCTCCCACTAATAATTGAAGATTGATTAATTTCTTCAAAGTTTTTTAAATAATTTTCTAGATGATCGAGTGTCATAAGTAATTTTCATATCCTGATTTTTCTATTTCTAATGCTAACTCATAATTACCAGATTGAACGATTTTCCCATTTACAAGAACATGAACAAAATCGGGTTTTATGTAATCAAGTAATCTTTGGTAATGAGTAACAATCAAAAAAGATCTTTCTTTAGAAGTTAATCCATTAACTGCTTCAGCTACTATTTTCAAAGCATCAACATCCAGTCCAGAATCAGTCTCATCCATAACACATAATTTTGGTTCAAGAACTAACATCTGTAACATTTCATTTCTCTTTTTCTCTCCTCCAGAAAAACCTTCATTTAATGATCTTTTTAATAAATTAGAATTTATTCCTACTTCATTTGCTTTTTGATCAAAAAATGAGGAAAATTCCCTTACAGACATTTCTTTTTGCCCTTCTGAAATCCGTTTAGAATCAACAGCTGTTTTTAAAAACTGCCATGGCCTAACACCAGGTATTTCAGCAGGATATTGAAATGCCATAAAAATCCCCTTTCTTGCTCTTTCGTCAGGTAACAATTCAGAGATATCATCATTTTGGAAAATTATTTCTCCATCGGACACATTATAAGTATCCCTGCCAGCTATTACGTTGGCTAATGTACTTTTTCCACTACCATTAGGACCCATAATTGCATGAATTTCCCCTGAATTTATATTCAAATTTATTCCTTTTAAAATTTTCTCTTCATCAGAAATATCTACATGTAAATCATTAATTTTTAACATCTATCCAACTGCTCCTTCTAGACTTACTTTTAATAATTGACCAGCCTCCATTGCAAACTCAAATGGAAGTTCTTTAAAAACATCCTTGCTCCATCCTGTTATTATCATATGATGAGCATCCTCTTCTGAAATTCCTCTTTGCATTAGATAAAACAATTGATCATCGCTCACTTTAGATGTAGAAGCTTCATGCTCTAATCTGGCTGTAGGATTCTTTACTTCAATATATGGAACAGTATGAGCTCCACATTTATCACCAATTAAAAGAGAATCACATTGTGTAAAATTAGTAGCATTATCCGCAGACGGAAGCACTCTAACTTGACCTCTATAGGTATTATTACCAAACCCTGCAGAAATACCTTTTGCAACAATAGTACTCTTAGTATTTTTTCCTATATGAATCATCTTTGTTCCTGTATCTGCTTGTTGATGATTATTTGTTAACGCTACAGAATAGAACTCTCCAATAGAGTTATCCCCTTGTAACAATACACTAGGATACTTCCAGGTAATTGCTGAACCAGTCTCTACTTGAGTCCAAGATATTTTCGAGTTTTTACCTAAGCATTTTCCACGCTTTGTTACAAAATTATATACTCCACCTACTCCTTCTTTTGTACCTGGGTACCAATTTTGAAGAGTAGAATATTTTATCTCTGCATTTTCCAAAGCTACTAATTCAACAACTGCAGCATGTAATTGATGCGTTTTTCTAATAGGAGCAGTACATCCTTCCAAATAACTCACGTAGGAATCTTTATCTGCAATTATCAATGTTCTTTCGAATTGACCTGATCCCTCAGTATTAATTCTAAAATAAGTCATTAATTCTATAGGACATCTAACACCAGGAGGAACATATACAAAAGAACCATCACTAAAAACTGCAGAATTTAAAGTTGCAAAAAAATTATCAGAATAAGGAACAACACTCCCTAAATATTTTTTTATAAGATCAGGATGATTTTTCACAGCTTCACTAAAAGAACAAAAAATTATTCCTAATTCTTTTAATTGTTTCTCATATGTAGTAGCTACAGAAACACTATCAAAAACAGCATCGACAGCCACACCAGCAAGCTTAGCTCTTTCCTGAAGCGGAACACCTAACTTATCAAAAGCTTCTAACATTTCTGGATCTACATCATCTAAAGATTTAGGTTTGTCGTCTGTCACTGGAGCAGCATAGTAATAAATATCTTGATAATCTATTTCAGGATATTTAATTTTAGGCCAAGTTGGTTCTCCCTCTAAAACAGATTTTTCTTTCCAATGTAGAAAGGATTTTAATCTCCAATTTAGCATCCAAGAAGGTTCATTTTTTTTTGAACTAATCAACCTTATGATATCTTCGTTAAGGCCTTTAGGCGCTAAATCTGTTTCAACATTAGTATTAAATCCCCATTTATACTCTTTATCCGAAATTTTAGATTTTCTTGAAATTGTGTTTGAATTATCCAATAAACCTCCAATTTAAATTATATCTGATAATTATACTAATAATTTTTCATTTGTTTATTAAATTTTCATACAATTTTATAATATACTGAATCTTCATAATCTTTCTATTCAAAAATGTATACAATACAATAATTACAAACATTTTTTATATGGAGAAAAATTGGAGTACGACACTGTAATTGGTTTAGAAATACACGTTCAATTAAATACTAAAAGTAAAATGTTCTGTAGTTGTCCTAATAACTATCAGAATCAAGTACCTAACACATTTGTGTGTCCCGTATGCTTGGCATTGCCTGGATCTTTACCAGTGGTAAATAAAACAGCAATAGAATCTGCAATAAAATTAGGATTGGCATTAGATTGCAAAATTGCCCCTATTACAAAATTCGATAGAAAAAATTACTCTTATCCAGATCTAATGAAAGGATATCAAATTTCACAATTCGATAAACCTATAGCATTTAATGGTTCTATTAAAATTTCAGATGAAAAAAATATCAGAATAAATCGGGTTCATATGGAAGAAGATGTAGCAAAATTAATTCATAATGCTATACCAAATGAAGACTCTACATTAATGGATGTAAATAGAGCTGGTGTTCCACTACTAGAAATAGTTTCAGAACCTGATATAAGAACTACAGATGAAACAGAATTATATATTTCAAAACTTCAATCAATAATTCAATATTTAGAAATTGGTTCTGCCAGTATGGAGGAAGGAAGTTTTAGGTGTGATGCAAATATTAGCATAAAACCTAAAAACTCCAATGTGTTAAACGATAGAGTAGAAATAAAAAACATGAACCGTATTAAAGCTGTAACTAGAGCAATAGAGTTTGAAACAAAAAGACAAATAAAAGTTACTGAATCTGGTAATAGAGTTGTGCAAGAAACAAGAGGTTGGGATGATGAAAAAGGAATTAGCATTTCACAAAGATCAAAGGAAGACGCTCATGATTACAGATACTTTCCAGAACCTGATATTCCTATTTTTGAATTGGAATATAAATGGATAGAATCACTAAAAAATAATTTACCTGAATTGCCTTCAGAAAAAATTGATAGGTTTTGTAATGATTATGGCTTATCAGAATATGATGCCAAATTGCTCTCTACTTCTATGAATATTTCAAAATATTTTGAAAAAGTTGTACAAAAATTTAGTGATTCTTCTAAAAAACAACTACATGAATTTAGTAAAGAAGCAGCAAATTGGCTAAATGGAGAAGTACTGCGTTTAATGAATAACAATCATATTAAAGATATTAATGACCTGAAAATTTCATCTGAGAATCTAGCAGAGTTGATAGAGATGTTCCAAAAAAGAGAAATAAGTAATTCCATTGCAAAAGAAGTATTATTAGAAATGTTCCAAACTAAAAAAAATCCAAAAAATATTGTTGAAACTAAAGGCTTAAAAAAGATTCAAGATATAGAGGGACTCTCAGAAATAGCCTCTGAAGTCATCAACAATAACTCTCGTGCTATTCAAGATTATTTATCTGGTAAGGAAACAGTAATAAAATTCTTAGTTGGTCAAATGATGAAAATGTCTAAAGGGAAAGCAGATCCTAAAATTTCTGAATCAGTGCTAAAAGAAAAACTTCAAGATTTACCAAAGTAATTATGGCAAAAATTAAATCTCAAAAAAATAAAAAAATTGTTGGCATAGGTGGTGGCACTGGGCTTTCTACTTTACTAAGAGCATTACGTACAAAACCTGTAGACTTAACTGCAATAATTACAGTAGCTGATAATGGAGGAAGCTCTGGTATACTTAGAAAGGAATATGGAATCTTACCTCCTGGAGATTTTAGAAATTGTTTAGTAGCTTTGTCCGATGCAGAACCTTTATTGAAGGACTTATTTCAATATAGATTTGAAAGTAATTCAGAATTAAATGGTCATTCATTTGGAAACTTATTCATTATGGCTATGGAGAAAGTAACTGGAAGTTTTGAAGAAGCAATTAAAGAATCAAGTAAAGTTCTTAATGTAACTGGTCAACTTATACCTTCTACATTTCAACAAGTAAATTTAATTGCAAAACTAAAAGATGGAAATATGGTAGAGGGAGAAAGTGAAATCACAAAATCAAATTCTAGTATTATTGATATAAAATTAAACCCAAAGGATGTTACCCCTTCACCCCAAGCTTTAAAAGCAATTAAGAATTCAGATGTAATAATTATTGGGCCAGGAAGTCTTTACACTAGTATTATTCCAAATTTATTAGTCCCTAAAATTATTGAAGAAATTAACAATACTAACAATCCAGTAATTTATGTATGTAATATAGCAACACAACTTGGAGAAACCACAGGCTATAATGCTATATCTCATCTAGAATCAATCAAAAAGTTTGCCCCTGATCTAAAAATTTCTTCTATATTAGTAAATTCAAGAATTGAAGAATTAGGTGATAATTTCCCTACAAGCACATGTGTTTTACATAAAAATTTCAATTACTCTGATATTAAAGTAAAATACTCTGACTTAATGAATATGAATTTCAAGGGACACCATGATCCTGAGAAACTTTCAAATGCTATTTTTGAAATTTTAAATTATTGATAGAATATTATTGATATATAGAGGAGAAAAATGATTTACAGTGTTATAGAAATAATTGTTTCTGTACTCTTAATAATAGTAATTTTACTTCAAGTGAGAGGCACAGGCACTGCTCTTTTTGGGCAAGGAGAAAATTCTTTTAGAGTACGACGAGGCTTTGAAAGAACACTTTTCAGATCAACTATTATATTAGGAATAATATTTGTAGTAGTAGCTGTGCTTAACGTAAGGTTTAATTAATTTTTTTCCAAACAGTACCTTCTTGAGAATCTCTTATTTCAATTCCCATTTTTTTTAGTTGTTCTCTAGTTTCATCAGCTTCTTTAAATAATTTGTTTTTTCTAAACTTATTTCTTTTATTGATTAAATCATCTATGTAAGCTTCATCGATGTCTTCATTTTCTCTCTCTTGATCTTCATTTAAGTTTAATCCTAAGATCATAGCAAGTTCTTTTAGTAATCTCTGTGGACCTAGAATATCATTTCCTAAAGTACTCAATTTATTAATCTCTCTAGACAAATCAAATAATACACTTAAAGCCTTAGGTGTATTTAAATCGTCCTCCATATATTTTTCAAAAATTTCTCTATATTTATTTATTGAAAAACCTGAATGACTTTTTCCCATATTAGAAATCAATGTAGCTTCTCTTAATCTTCTTAGAGCTTTTGACTGAGCTAAAATATTTTCCCTGTCATAAATAATAGGATTTCTATAATGTGAACTTAACATCCATAATCTCAAAGAATTAGGAGAATGGATTTTCAAAGCATCTCTAAGCCTAATAAGATTTCCTGTAGATTTGCTCATCTTATCACCAGAAATTTTTAGCAATCCATTATGCATCCAAAATTTAGCAAATCTCACCCCTGAAATGGCTTCAGATTGTGCAATTTCATTTTCATGATGAGGAAATAAAAGATCTAATCCACCTCCATGAATATCAACAGAATTTCCAAAATTACTCATTACCATAGAACTACATTCAATATGCCACCCCGGCCTACCTCTTCCCCAAGGAGAATCCCAAAAAGGTTCATCTTCTTTTGATTTCTTCCATAACGCAAAATCTCCAGGATGCTGTTTCTTTTCTTCAATTTCAACTCTAGTACCCTGAACGATATTATTTAAATCTCTTCTGCTCAATTTCCCATAATCTTCTTTATTATTTACTTTGAAATAGACACTTCCATCTAAATTATAGGTAAAACCTTTAATTTCTAATTTCTTTATAAAATCAATAATATTGGAGATTTCATCTGTTGCTCTAGGATAAAAATCAGCTCTTTTGATTCTCAATTTATCCATATCTTGTATAAAAGCATTGATATATTTTTCAGAAACTTGATGCATAGTTAATTTCTCTTTTTTAGCTTTATCAATTATTTTGTCATCAACATCTGTAAAATTTTGTATTCTAGTGACTTTAATTTTCTTATATTCCAAATATTTGTGAAGAACTTCGAATACCATAGAAGAAAATGCATGGCCCAAATGAGAGTAATCAGAAGTAGTAACTCCACAAACATAAATAGTTATTTTATTATTATTTAAATTTAAATTTTTCTTTTTTTTATCTAAACTATCGTAAAATTTCAAAATACCTCTAATTATTTAAGTCATTTAAAGTTACTATTGACTGTGCAGCTATTCCTTCAGAATTACCTATAAAACCTAAAAAATCCGTAGTTGTAGCTTTTATATTTACTGAAAATTCATTTATACCTAGTAAATTAGATAAATTATTTTCTATCTTTTCTCTATAATCTGAAATTTTCGGTTCTTGAGTAATTATAGTAGAGTCCAAGTGTTTAATCTCAAAGTTTTTTTCTTTCATCATTATTAAGATTTTCTTTAACATTTTAGAACTATCTACTCCTTGTAACGTTAAATCAGTAGAAGGAAAGTGATAGCCTAAGTCAATTAAACCTAATGCTCCCAAAATCGCATCACAAATTGAATGTAAAAGCACGTCACCATCACTATGTCCATCAAGACCTTTATTATAATCTATTTTTATTCCTCCTAATAATAAATCTATCCCTAGTTTCAGTCTGTGACTATCTATTCCTAACCCAAAAACAGAATTACTATTTTTAGAGTTTATAATATTTAATTTCTCTAAATCTTCTGTAGTAGTAATTTTAATATTTTTATATTCACCATTAAAAACTTTCACATTATTACCCAATAATTCCACCATTGAAGC
>CEUY01107987.1_pt1 | contig 18130 bp, 8 predicted proteins | sample 361481 | NCBI WGS metagenome assembly CEUY01 (sample SAMEA2622737, study PRJEB7988) | marine metagenome | isolation source: saline water (ENVO:00002010), including
CCGTCCATGGGCTTGCCACCTTCCATAGGTTTGCCACCGTCCATGGGCTTGTCTGAGTCGTCACCAGGTTCATCCCCCTGATCGTCATTCATTTCCTTGTCGGTCGAGTCGTCACCAGCTTCCGGGTCTTCACCTTCGCTGTTTTCACCTTCGTTCTGATTGCCATTCTCTGAATTCTCACCATTGTTCTCGCCGGCGTTGTTGTCGGACGAATTCTGAGGATCTCCTGACTGCTGACCACCTTCCTCGTTCTCTTTGATCTTGTCTGCCAGATCACCAGTTTCTTCAGAGAGTCGATCCTGTTCTTTGGCGATCCTGTCCGCGTCTGCTCCACCTTCGTTTTGTCCCTGAATGGCACGTTGTTGACGCAGTAATCGTTCCACGTCACGGATGTATTCGCGATAACGAGCCTTTTCCGTTTTAAGACGGTCTCCATCATCTTCGGTAATCAAGAGTTCAAGAATCTTCGCCAGTTGAACCTGAACGTCGGCTTGTTCATCAACAGCTCGCTTAAGCTGGTCCTGACTGAGCAATCTGACAATGGATTGCATTTGGGTCGTGGTGAGGTTGTCTTTGGATTGCTTATAGGCGTCACGCAGCAAAGCGGCACGCTTGGGATTGTTGGCCGCTTCGAATTCAGCCATACGCAGAATCAGCTCTTCAATACGTTTGTATTTCTCTGCAATCTTACTTTGTTGCAACGCTAACTCAGTCGTCCCTGACGGCGCTGCTTCGGACGTGTCGGACGGCGCTGGATCCGTTTCAGTAGCTTCCTGAGCAGAAACGTAATGTGGGATTAGAAATGCTGTGATTACAAGCAATGCAGAAAACGCAATGGAAGTATGCTTAAGAATTCGGCTCATGAGTTCGCCTCGTGTTTAAGTCTTATTTCATGCATCGGGACAGCAACCAACCCTAATTCATTTGTGTGTTGTCAGGCCAAGTGCGGGATTTGCTTTGCGACAAAAAATCTCGTAACGTTACGAAATGATGGACGATTAGTCCATTTTAATTCAGTCTTTGGTACCCCACCAGCGAGTGCTTTTCGTGCTGGGTACAGTTTTACTTTATTTTAACAGATCAAGAACCTGCTTCTTCCTTTCGTCTTTGGTCTTTTCGCCGATTTCTTCCTGATCGTTGATTAAATCGCGAATTAAATCAATTAATTCGTTATAGGTTTCCAATTCAAGCATATTGTCCAGTACTGCGTTCATTTGATCGAGAATAACATCAGCCTGAGTTAATACTTCGACAGCATGTGCTTCGTTCGCCGTACCCTGTTCAATGGCGTTTTCCATCACCAACAGAAGTTCGTCGAGCACTGGGAATGCCACTTCACAGACGTGTTTTAAGGGGTCTGAAATGAGTTCTTTGAGGCGGTCTTTGCGTTCCTGAGTATCGACGCGATTATTGATTAACTGCAAGCGAATATCGTCGAAGGAAACGGCGACTCCGAGTGACTCCTGATTAGATTTTTGGCTTTGTACGATCGCCCGCTGAATACGTAGCAATCGCAGACTCTCTTCCCGCTTTTGTTTTTCCTCGGCACTAAGTTCCTGTTGATCGTCCTGACCATCTTCGGGATCACTGCCTGCATCAGTTGGATCATTCCCCTGAGTACTTTCAAGGACCTGAGCCAATGAATCTCTCATTGCCTGGACTTCCGCCAAAATCAATTCGTACCGTTGTCGTAACGATAATTCCTGACGTTCCAGGATGGCGAGCAGCTGTTGGTCGGTGACAACATCCAGTGAAAACTGACTGCTCATACCGATGTTCGGGTCCCCTTCAAGATTGTATTTATCACTGGCTTGAATCGAAAGCGTGATGGTTGATTCAGGTTTTAATTCAGTGGTTTCATCGTTAGCTCGCTGAGCACGTAAGTCCAGCGGAGTTTTTAATTCCTCACCGTTTTGGATAGGAAGTGGAAAGGTCATCGATTCGCCCTCTTGAGGTTTGATATCAAACCAACTCGTCGCCACGCCGTAGTCGTCGGTTACTTTGCCCTTAATAGGAATAATCGCATCCGGCGTGATGGCCGAACCGATACCTTCAAGACTGATATCCAGATTCGGCGGCTGATCCGTTACTGAGCCGATCGACACGACGAACGGCTCGGTCGAAATGATGGCATCCTGATCGTAAAGTGATACGGTCAGATCGACATCGTTGTAGAGCGGCGTGACCGCAAACGTGAGTTGGCGATCTGATTCAGCCAGACTTACAAAAGTGCGGCCGCCGGTACTGGTGAAGCCCTCCATCACCGGTCCCGAGTCTAGGATTTCACCCTGCTCGTCCACACTGCAAAGGACGCCATCCTCAATTGAAAATGTCAGATTTTTTCCATCCAGGTTCGTCAGGTCATTAAGAATTCCCGCTTCGATACTGTCAGGTTCTGTGTCCGGATCAGCCGAAGCGATCGTCACTGTAAGGTTAAGTGTGTTTCCCGTGCGAATGTCCTGATGGGAGAGAAAGGCTGAACGGTACTGGGAAGTTAAAGGATCCCGGATATGTACTTGTTCCAGAGACTTATTGGCTTGCAGATTGATCGTTAGGTGCGTGCCAAAAGGAAGCGAGGTGCGACCAGCAATCCAGGGTTGATCATTAAAAGGGAGCTTTTCGGTGTAATCGGGATACTGATAGTCGAGTGAGACATCCTGAATTTTGGGACTGTCTACAACGTCAATATAGAAGGGGCCGATACGGTGATCGTTGCCCACCACTTCAAATTCAAGGCTTCCGGTAATTCCATTGAGTGGGTTATCGTCCAGGACATAGTATTGATCGTTAGCTGTCGCTCCACCTTCTTTATTTAGATTTCTGCGGCCGGTCACGCCATCGGCAGTTTCGTAGTACAGCACGCATGAGCTCGGGATCTCTTTCTCGCCGTTGGCATTGACCAGTAAACGTAGCGTCGCTCCGGCAGCCACTTTGACACGATCGTCGCTAAACACTTTTTGCTCGTCGACGCCAAAAGTGTAACCGTTAAAATTCTCTCGTATGACGGTTAAACCAACTAACTCGATCTGCGTGTTACGCTCCCATTTGTCGGGTGAGAGCATGTATAAGCGTTTCAGTGCCAGATTTGCCATCACTGAATTGCTGGCCCCGAAAATCACAATGGATAGAAATAGTACCCCAGCTAGTAAGATTCGTTTGGTCAGTAATTTGGTGTTGAAGACCTCGTTGACATTGATGGAATCCATGGATTGAAGAGCGAGTTGCGAAGTCTCAGAAAGCATGTCTTCACTGAATTCGTCCGAGGAGTAATCAGGCTTTCGGTCTTGCAACGTGACGGTCGTTACCAACGCATCCTGCAGATCATCAAATCGTCGTTCCAGCAGTAAGGCCAGAGAACGGTCATTGAATTGCACAAATGCCCGTCGACCGACAAAACGATAAAGAATGTAGACCAGCACTCCGCCCACGATCGCCAGGAGCACTGCCCGAGCTCCCTGAGCGAGTTCATTCGCGCCGACCAGGACAGGCAAATAGTCGATGGCCAGTCCAAACCAGAACATCAAACCGACCCAGACAACCGCCAGACTCAGGCCTTCCAGCCAGACATACAACCGAATTCGAGTTCGCAATCGCTGTAAGGTCCTGCGAATTTGAGGGTCGAGTTTTGGGTTTTGCTGATCCATGATCTCAATCGCCCGTTAGGCAAGTTTACAAAGTCTGCGGATGATCCATTCAATGCAGAGGATGCCACTGATCACTGCGATCAGCCATCCCATCAACATTTCTTCAAATTCTTTGTCCGGAGTTCCGGGAAGTTCGGTTTCCTGATCGCGAACGACAATGGTGTCGGAAAGTGTTTCCCCTTTTCCATTATTAGACGCAGTTGACGTGCTGGAAATTCCCACAAAATACGTGCCATTGGTCTGTTCTGCCGCATGAGAGAGCAAAGCGTCGTTTCTACGGGGATTTTCAATCTCCAGTTGCGGCACGCGTACTCGCACATCTCGAGTCAGTAGATCGGCGGAACCTGGTAAAGGAACTTCGACACGATAATCGCCTTCCTGAGTGGCAATAAACTGCCCTGTATACATCCCTTCCCGGCTACCATCCTGAAGTAATTTTAGCTCAATGGCATCGCGAGTTCCGTCGGGTTGCACCAGAGCGGCATCGACGGCATCTGCCGAAAGTGGGTCGTGCTGGGCATCGGTAAGCACGGCCTGAATTGTGATATGTTCTCCAAGAAATGTCCGGTCTTTGTCGACTAACAGGACACCTCGGCTTGAGTCTCTTAGTAACCGACCCTGAGAAACCCAGCGAATCAGCTTGGTGTAATACTTTTCAAAGTACGCCTCTTCGATACTGCGTAATCGCCACATTTCACCGCTGGCCTGAAAGAACACTCGGCCCGCCCCGTAGAAATGGCCGGCCATGTAGATCGGGAGTTCGTCATCAATCGCCGTGTCAGGATCTGAGAAACGACTGTACACTTTCGCTCCGGGCTTTGGATCCTTGGCTTTATAGTACCCGTATACGCCATCAAAGGAGGCCCAGGCCTGTTCGCTCCCAAGCTGACTATTGTCCAACCAGAGGAATTCTGCGCTAAGTCCATCATCGGAAAACTGAATGGGCCAGGCAGTGTCCCCGCCAAACCTTCCCAGGCTAAGTGTGACACCTCCCTGATTGTAGAAGACGACCGGATACAGATTTTTAATTAGGTCGATTCCACGTCGTCGTCCACGACGCATGCGTGACCATTCCGGAGTGAATACCGGTCCGGCTACAACAAATAACCCTCCGGCTTCTTCCGAAACCCAACGTTCCACTAACTCAATTTGCCCATCATCTAACGCTTCCCAGTCCGGGTCAAAGGCGACGATGGCATCATACTCGAATAATTCCTCGTCAAGCTGAGGAAAGTCGTAGATGACCTCATCGGCTTCCTGGCTAATGGTGTCTTCAGCTGTTTGTAAGTGCACATGAACTTCGACTTCCTCGTCCCGATACAGCATGTTTCTGAGGAATCGGTATTCACGTGTAGGACCTCCCGCCACGAGTAAAACGCGAGTACGTCGGTCGACAATCTCCACGGTCGCTGAGCGTTGATTGTCCCGGTCGTTTTTGTCATCAGCAGGTGGCTGGATTCGAATGACATAATCGCGTTTCCCCTGGATGTTTTCATCCGGTTCCAGTTCAAATTCAACGGGCCGGGTTTCACCGTCATCGGCTAAGTTGAGCTGGACTTGGTCTTCTACTTTGTCCTGCGAGGCATCATCCGAAGGCGTGTTGACAGGTCGGCTGATCAGGTCAACGGTCACACTGCGATTTTCCGAACCGTACGCCTGGATATACCCGGTGATCTTAAAGCTATCTCCTGGATAGACACGTTCCGGAGCTTCGATGTCCACGACGCGAACGTTTTTGGCCTGCTCATCGCTTCCGATCCCAACCGGGTAAATGGGGATATTGTAAGTTCGTGCTGCTCGTACAGCGACTTCCAGATCTTCGCCGGAATTACTACGACCGTCAGTGTAGATCACCAGTCCGGCAATGGGGCCGCCACGTTCTTTATTCACAAGGAATTGAACGGCATCTCCAATTCTGGTTTTGCTGCCACGGGGAATCAGAGCGGTATTCCAGTCCACTTCGGGTAACTCGATTTCTGTATCATCAGCGGCTTCAGCCGAAGTGAAGTTTGGCGTGGTAATGCCGAGTGTGTCGGTGAACGAGAGTTGTGGGTGTCGAAGATTTCCAACAGCGATAACAATCACTCCAGCCAAAACAAAAACCATACTTGCCAAAAGCGACCAGGAGGATGCTTCGGGTTGATCTTTCCTACGCCCCTTAACCAGGTAAAAGAGGAGAGCCACAACAGCAGCGATCACCAGTGCGAATCCTATATTGACCAGATCACGAACGGACTGGATCGCCGTGTCCGAAAGTTTAGACTCATTACTCGAATTCACTCGTGCCACTCGTGGAAACGTGGCAATTTCCAAGGGACGGCTGTCTTCGCTGAACCGATGCACAATGACGTCATGGTTTTGCCGTAGTTCTTCGAGCGTCGGGCCGTCGTTGAATTCGTTCACGATGTGAGTAATACGAGCCAGTCGCTGTTCGTCCGAATCGTCGGTCAGGCCCATGCTTTGACTCGTATCAATTAACAGATGAACTCGAGAATCCTTAGTGATGGTCTCTTCGGTGATTCGTTCCAGATTGAAGAAATAGAAGAGAATTCCCAGTAAGGCAAAGCATCGCAGGGCGACCAGCGTGATGGAAGTGGATTTACGCAGTTCACCGGCATCGCGTCGGTAAATCCAGACAACGTAGGCACCGAAAGCGATGCAAATGACTAGCAACAATAGCCAATGCCAGGCCTCGGTCAGCGAATTGACTCGAGTGAATTGAAAATGTGTTTGCTGAATCTGAGCGATCATTCCCATCATGTGGTGGCGCCTCCCCGGGGAGTATGATAACTCAATAAGTAGGCAAGGAATTGCTCGCCGATTAAGCCGGCGAGTAGCAGTAACATTAACCAGAAACTAGCCGTTCCTCCAATGTTTTGTGACGCACTTCCCTGAAACGCATCGAGGTCAGAGAGTTGCAGTGGAATAGGTTCGAGCGATGCAATAAGCTGCTCTTTGTCAATTCTGGCAGTGTCGCCTTCAACCGCGTTGACGTTGAGCGCGTACCGTGCATCTTCGAAAGAGCCATCAGTACGCTGAGTAATCACATCATAAATGCCGCTGGTGGTTGTCCCGGTCGTGGTGGTGGAAGGAGTTGCGTCTCCTCCAAAAATGGCATTGATCACGGGCGACTGAGGATCAGACTGAACAGCTTCCAGTTCTTCAATAGGACGAGTTAAAGGATCGTCACCTGGTGTGAAGATGGTCACGTTGTTATTGTACTGCTGTAAATCCAGAGCGATGTTTAGTTCAGCGCCTACCGGCCAGCGATCGAGAATGCGTTGGCTTGAAGTCAGGTGAGCATGCAGTTTGAGCAGGACTACCACAAAACTGGGGTCCTGCCCCCAGTTATTCCATTCCGGGTTGAGTGTCGACGTGAAGCAGACGACTCGTCCATTGCCAATTTGTTGTTCAATGGCAAAAGGTTGCCGGTTGTGAAGTCTACAAATGACACGGGCGGTGGAATCATCGGCAGGTGCCCATTGTGGCGAAACCTGCATGTACTGATCAATCGTGACCCGTCTGATTAACGGGTTGCGTTCGGCCAGAAAGAAGTCAAAAACCGGATGGTCGATGATATCCAGATGCGGAGTCGCTTCGTCCAGAGGAGGAACCAATATGGCCGCTCCGGCAAACTCGGCAGGCATCAGGCCTTCACCGTTGCGGTAAAGGTTTTCATTAAAGAAATTGACGTCTACCTGTTCTCCTGCGAACCAGGCTAGTCCTCCGCCCCGGCTGACATATTGTTCCAGATTCGTGATGGCGTCACCATCCAATCGGCCAATATCCATGAGGTAAATGGCGCTGTATTTCGATAAGGTTTCGGCCGGTGTGTCTCTGAGGAATTCGGTCGGTTGTACATCAGGGATAATTCCGGTGTTGGTTAGTTGGCTGGGCCGAAAAACACTGGTCAGAAAATATTGATTTCGCTGATCCGACGTACCATCGATCAACAGCACCTGATCACCCTCCGGAAAGTCGAGTACGGTAAACCTCGAGTTGTCAGTCAAAATCGAGTCTTCCGGTAGCTGAGCATCGACAACATGCTGACCCGCTTCCGGAAAGAAGACCTGAACGCGTTTGGTAGCCGTAACACCAGGTTCTATGTTCTCAAACACGACCACCGGTAGCTCTTCGATTTGTCCGGTGACTTCAGCCGGTTCAGCTGCCTGAACCGTCCCTTTGGCGTGGAAGATAGAACGCATCTTAACCTGCACGTTGGTAGCCGGTTCGGTACCAAAGTTCTTCACTCGCAGATGCATAAACAGCGGGACACCAGCAGCTCGCGTGTCATCAGCAGGAACGAGTTCGGTAATCGCCAGATTCGAATTTCCAGATTCGACACAGTCCACGAGATGAATTTCTTCACACTCGGCACTGAGACTTGCCAGAGCTTCCTTGATTTCCGCCGGATTTTCCCAGTCATTTTGTCGGAAGTCAGAGATCATATAGACGTTGCGATGTTGCTCCGGATTCCTGGTGACCAGCTGTTGTAGGATTTTTAATGCTGACAGCGGGCCAATATCAGATTGGGTCAGGATCATATCTTTTTGTCGGTCTGATAGTCGTTCGGCAAAATCGCCGTCGACAAAGGCGGCTTGCAAGTCAGCAATCGTGTCTGCCCGGATCTCATCCACATCGCTGACAGTAGCCGCTGTGCCGTCCGCTTTGGAGAAGCGTACCAGTGTAAATCGCTGGTTGCTGCGTTCGCTGGCCTGAGCACCAATACGACCGACGATGGTTAATGCGCGGTCGAACGCCGTATTGCCATTGGCCAGTTCTCCCATGGAGTAGCTGTCATCGAGCAGTATGAAGTGATGCGTTTCTTTGCCGCCGAATCGCGTCAGCCAGCTCTTTCCCGGGTCCCACTGGGCCAGCATGGCGACGATCAATCCAATGATGAAGACTCGTAGAAGCAGCAATAGTAACTGTTTGAGCCAAACCCAGCGTCGGTGTTTTTTATAGCTTGCCAGCAAAAACTCCATGGCTGCCCATTCGACACGTTTGTGACGCATCATGTTGATCAGGTGGATCAACAATGGCAACAGGGCTAAGAGAAAGCCCCACGTTAATGCTTGGAAAGTAAAATTCATCTGGTCTTAGTTGGTTTACCTAATGGCGTACACTCATCCTGCTTGAAAGGTATTTGGCAAGCACGGCATCAAGTGGGTCGCTCGTGCGAATCAAGGCGTAATCGACAATATTTTGAGCACATTGACGACGCACCCGATTGAGAAATTCGTTGAGGGCTTCGAGGTAGCCTTCGCGTAAAGCCCGGGGATTACAATTGAGGAAGTCGTCTGACTCGAGGCCATCGAACCGCATGGGGCCGTTGAATTCAAAATCTAATTCATCATCGTCCATGACATGGAAGACAAGGACGTCATGCCCTCGCTGCCGCAGTAGTTTTAAGCCTTTGAGGATCCCGTCGACGTCTCCCAGAAGATCGGAAACCAGGACGATCATTCCTCGCCTTGGTACTGTTTCGGTAATGGTTCTGAGCACGTCGTAGACATCCGTTTTGTCCCGAGGTGTCTCCACGTTAAGACTCTCGATGACCGAATGGATGTGGTTTCGTTTACTGCGGATCGGGATTCGCATTCGTACTTTTTCATCAAAAGTGATGCAGCCGACCGCATCCTGTTGTTGCAGAACCAGATAAGCGAGGCTGGAAGCGATGGTCGCTGCGTATTCGTATTTATTGAGCGTTCCATTGCCGTATTGCATACTCCTGGAAACATCGACCACCATCGTGCACCGCAAATTCGTGTCTTCTTCAAATTGCTTTACGTACAAGCGATCCTGTCGTGCCCAGACTTTCCAGTCAACATGGCGCAGATCGTCTCCGGGCACATATTCACGGTGCTGCAGAAATTCCACTGATTGGCCGAAGTAAGGGCTTCGGTGCATTCCGGAGAGAAAGCCCTCGACAATATGTCGTGCCCGAAGATCCAGCCTGGCAATCCGTTTGATTGCCTCAGGATGCAAAAATCTTTTGGAATCGGGCATCGTTTGTCAGCTCATCTTCTTTACTGGGGGTCACTTCGACTAATTGTTGAATGACATCATCCGACGTCACACCATCGCTTTCGGCAGCGAAGTTAACGACGATTCGATGGCGTAAAACGGGCTTGGCTAGCGCCTGAATGTCTTCCGTGGAGACATGCGTTCTGCCGTGTAGTAAAGCACGGGCCTTACCGCCGAGAATCAGGAACTGAACGGCTCGGGGACCAGCCCCCCAAGCGATGCTGTCCGAAACAAACTCAGGAATTCCGGGATGGCCGATACGTGTTTGACGAACCAGCGACAACGCATAGCGAATGACGTGGTCACTCACAGGCACTTCCCGGACCACCTGTTGTAAGGCTACGATTTCTTCAGCAGTGAGAACGGTTTCGACTTCGTTGGTGGAACCGGTTGTGGTCTGACGAGCGACGTCAAATTCCTCATCGAAGCTTGGGTAGTCCACAAAAATTTTGAACATGAATCGGTCCTGCTGCGCTTCCGGAAGCGGATAAGTTCCCTCCTGTTCGATCGGGTTTTGAGTAGCAAGTACAAAAAACGGGTCAGCCAGCGGATGACGAACTCGGCCGACTGTGACTTGCTTTTCCTGCATCGCTTCGAGCAGAGCAGCCTGAGTTTTGGGAGGTGTTCGGTTGATTTCATCGGCCAAAATCATGTTGCTGAAGATCGGCCCCTCCATGAATCGCCGTTCACGAGCACCGGTGGTTTTGTTTTCTTCAATGATTTCAGTACCAGTGATATCCGCCGGCATGAGGTCCGGAGTGAACTGGATACGGTTGAAAGATAGGTTTAGCGTCTTGGCGAGCGTGCTGACTAACAACGTTTTTGCCAGCCCGGGGACACCTTCAAGCAAACAATGACCTTTACTGAAAATGGAGATCAGAATTTCTTCGATTACGTCCTGCTGCCCGATAATGATGCGAGACAGTTGGCTGGTGATCTTTTCTCGAGCGTCCGCTAATTGCTTGACGGCATTCGAGTCGACTTGTGGGGGCGAATCGGTTCCATCGCTGGCCATGGTTTCCGGTATCCTTCCAGTTGATTAATTCGTGGTTTCCGAACTTTACACTCGGTAGGCAAAGCCTTGGTGTTCTCTAAATGAGACCGAAAAATAATATCGAATCCTATATAGATCCTTCAAGATAGCCTTTTTTAATAATAATTGCGCTAGCCCGGAAGCGATTATTATTCAATTGTGCTCGGCAATCTTTCACCAGCGAGCCATATTACCTGCGCCGTGGCCGGGTGATTCACCTGTGATGCCGGGATCGGTCAAGAGCCACCCGGTGGCGAACGTGGCTACTTGGGAGGTTTCTGATCGGGCTCGGGAGCAGGCTTGGGATTCTGTTCAGGCAATGGCTTCTTTTCTACCGGAGGTTTCTTAGGAACTTGCTCGGCCGGTACACGTTTAATCTGTTTTGCTTGATTTTGTTGCTGTACAGCTCGGCCAACTTCTCCGAACGCTTCGAAGAATCCTTTCGCAAAGGCATTGGCAGACCCTCCGGCACCAGCGTTCGTCCGAGCATGCATGCGAACCGGGGCAGCAGGCCAGGTCGGTTCATCGGACAATGAAAATTCGAAGATGTGGTTTTTGTCAGCAACGACTGTCACCATTTTGTTTTCAAGGTCTGAGATTACGTTGAAGACTCGAATATAGCCGGGGATTTCCCGTGGTGGCATCAACATGCGTCCATCACGCTTGTCCATACAGAATACTTCCGAACGAATACTGCCACTGGTTCGGTTTTGAGTCGAGGTGGGGTTCAGCTGTCTGATAAAAGCTAAGACCGGAGAAGTCGTGGATTGAGCAAGTGGTAAGGCCCAGCCTTCGACAGCTGCCGGTGTCTGCCAAATGAACTCTCCGGTGGCAGCGTCTAATGCATAGATGTTGCCGTTGATTAAGTGGGTTTTCATTCCAATCGAAGGAATCGTGATGCCTCGTAATGTGGCACTGCGATTTGGAATGACTAAAAATTGATCCGCGTAGGGAATGACATAGAGATTTGTCATTTGAGGTTCTTCAGGAAGCGTCTTTTGGATGACCGCCTCACCGGTGAGAAGATCCCGAATTTCGAACTTTCCGGTGGGCTGCATTAGTGCCAGTCGAGTGCCCATCATTTGGCCTCGTAGCCCGGTGTTATACGTTTGTTGCCAAAGCATTTCGCCGTTAGATACATCCTGGAGTCCGATCATGATATCGGTACCTGTTAACTGGTAAACCAACGACTTCAGGCCTTCGATAGGCCAGCGTTCCGAACGATTGATCCCTTCAATCTGCTGAATTTCAGCACCGTCGGTCAGGCTGTATTCTGTGGCGACAACTGAATTTGGAGGAATCACAATGATTCGGTTGCCTTCAGTATAGATTTCGCTTCCCGACTGGATCCCATTGCGAATCCAAATGGTTTCACCTGTGATCGGGTCCACGCAATTGAGATCGCCTTGTTGCTGGTAAACAATTCCATTGATATTGACGGCGCCCGAAAGTCCTAATTTATTGCCAGCCGCATCGACTGCGTTATATCGTCGTGTTCCCCAGGGAGTCGTGGTGACTCGTGATCGCAAAGGGATGGACACTGAATTGGTTGTATTGGTTGGCAGGATCGGTTTACGCCATAAAATCGCCTCACTCGGATCATTGCTTGCATTGAGCAAGTCGATGGCGAGTACTTCCCGGCCGATAAACGTAAACATGTAGTGGCCGTATATTTTTGCGTATGCAACGGTGTATTGTGTGCCAAACACCTGGCGTCCTGTATTTAGCGAAACTTGCTGTACAATCGTGCCGCTTGAGGATCGGATGGCAATGGCATTCTTTTGCTGATCGTAGCCGACGGTATATCCGGTTGGCCACGGCCCACGGATTTCTTTGATTGGGATATTGTAAATCCGTTGATAACTCGGGAATCGCCCCTGCGTATCGGTGGTTTTACGGACGGTTGTAAATCCTCGCGGCCAACTGTTCGCTCCGGCGTTCACTCCCTGAAAATGCTCCGCAGCGAGTTTTTGCTCTGCAAATTGTTTTCCCGTGACGTCACCGTCCACCTTGACCGAACTCCAACGCTGACCAATGCTGGTGTAGTAGTCCTGAGCTTCATCAAAACGCTCGAGTTTCTCATAGAGTCGAGCTAATTGGATATGACTTTGTTGCTGAATGCGGTCATCGGTCGAGTTTAGTTGCAGGGAAACCAGCAACATTTCAGCTTCAACCGTTTCCTGGATGTAACTTGCTTCCGAAACAACCAGCGTCGTTGCCAGTTCGATTCTTGCAGTGTCTGCTAGAGGATGTGTGCCGAAGAAGCGAGTGAAGTCGCGTAGTCTTAAGACGTCCTGCTGCTGGATTGCTGCGTCCAGATACTGACTAATGCGAGATTCGATCTGAGTACGCTGCTGATCGTTGCTTGCTTCCAGAAGAGAACGCATTTGCCCCTGAACCCAGCGATCTGTTCTTACATGCACGCCCTGCTCTGTTAGTTTCAAGACTTCGTTTACGTTGGCACCGGCATCTTCCGATTGTCGTGTGTGGTCGATGAGTTGAAGGTAAGTGTCAAATGCTGCGATAATTTCGCCCGTCATGCGTTGGCCGGCGGCTTTGGTTTGCAATAAGTGTTCGACTTGCTGACTGGTTAGTGGCATGCCTTCGAGTTCGCCAACAAGATTCTGATACGTGGCATAATCCTGTTGTAAAAGTCGTAGCATCGTGCGGATCAGAAGTTGCTCGATCGCCAGATCATCAGGAGCTAGCTCCACACTTCGCCGTAGTGTGTTAAGAGCACGATCATAGTCACCCCGCTGAAGCTCTAGTTCAGATTGTCGAGATAAGGCCCAGATATCGTCTGCGTTTTCTTCCAGTCGTTTTGCGACGGCTTCTTTCAGCGGTTCAATTTGATAATAGACCGAGATGGCATCCGGCGTTTGAGAAATGACTTGATCATTGAAGCAAACCAGATTGCCAAAGGATTCGTTCAATTCGATTGTTTTGATCAACTTGCCGGTGTTGAGATCTACCTGAATGAGTCGTTTGTTGGAAATCGGAACGAAATAAGTGTCGCCGGACCGGAATCCACGTCCATTGACCACTCCACGTTCGATCAAAAGGTCTTCTTCCCATTGAGGCTCTCCGGATTCCAGAGAGATCGTCGAAATCTTGGATTGACCGACGACTAAAGCGACATGGTCGACGATGCAGCCAATGTAAAGATCGCCGGTTCGGGCAACAGGCTTAAAACGGGGTTTCCCGGTTAAGAGATTGAGGCAGATCAGGTTACTGTTCTCGGTAGGTGTGGCTACAACCGTACCATCAGAAATTGTGATGGTGGAGTCAATCCATTGCTGCTTCTTGTTGTCACCGCTGTTGTATGGAATGCCGTTAAACTGACGTGTCTGTCCTAAATTGCGGTTGGCATAAGTAAATCCCCACAGCAACGTACGCGATGAGATGTCCACTGCGACAATGGCGCCGGCGGAGGTTGGGCAAACCAGCACTCCGTCTGCGAAAGATGGCGATGCACTGGAGAGCCTGCGATTGGAGTCGAGCGTGATTTTGCGGTTGTCCACGTGAGCAAGTTGTTGTTGCCAGTCTAGCTGCCCGGTCTCGGCATCAAGCACTAAGAGGCGGATTTCCCCATTCTTTTCACCGATCGCATACAGTTTTTCGTAGAGTGGCAATGGCGGCCCAAGGAAAAAGACTCCGGCCAAATCCGGGTCGTCTTCACCTGTTTCTCCACCAACGATCCAGTTCAATGACCCTTCGGTTTCCAGATCAAGCGAGATTAATTTGTTAGAGGAACTCGGCCCGCCGGCGTTTGAACTTCTAGGATTAAAGACAAAGCTGCGACTGTTGGTCTGTTTTACGATTTCGAGATCCCACAGAGCGAAAATCTGTTTTCCGTCACTGCAGACTTGACCAAAGGCGTGGTCCTGCATCAGACGCTGACGCAACTCATTTTTACGGCTTACATCAGCAGTAGCGACGTTTTGTGTCGATGTTACCAGAAGGCTCTCTTCATCTTCAGTGTCGAACCAGGGGAATTCCCACAGCCGTTTCCCGGTTTCGAAGTCGATCGCAATGACTCGTGATGGACTGCGCGTAATCACTGTACTGCCGACAATGAGTGGTTGTACCGACGAAATAGCGTGTCGCTGTTGCAATTGTTGCGCCTGAATCAAAGACTTCAAATGTCCTTCATCAATCCGGTCGGCACCGGTGGGAACACGCCAGCGTATGGAAGGTAAAGGAATGCCTCCCTGACTGACAGCGTTTCGATCCGGAGAACCTCGGAATAGTACCCATTCAATGTTGTCGTGGATAGAAATGACTTCACCCTTGCCTGCTAATGCGTTAAGCCAGTCAATGGGATTCTCTTCTTTGGTGAAGATTTCACGACGTTCTCCACCGATTTCAAACGTCGCACCAGGCAATCCGTTCTTAAGTTCTAAAAGTGTTTCAGAGGCTTTGTTGGGTAGTTGAGCGTGCAGCCAGCAGGTTGCCAGAACCAACGATAATTCAGGATCGTACTTTTTACGTGCTCCGGGAGTGTCATGCACCCGCTGGAAATTAAGAGCAGCAGCAAGCGGTCGACCATCATCCAGATCACGATAGGCAAGAATGATGGCGGATTCGTACCCTGCTTCGGTATGAAAGTATTTCCGAGTGACTTCGGTTAGTTGGGAGATCTTTCCGGACTCAAGCGAATCGTTGAGAATCTGCTTTGCTTCGGTACCATATTGTAGTTCGTAGATTTCCAGAGCCGATGCCGGTAGCGTGCCTAATAAACGCTGGGCTTCTCCCTTTAGGCTTACATAGGTACCAGGAGAGTCCTCTAGTTCAACAAAATAGTCCTGGTTTTCGTCCACGGTCGATTCGGGGCCGGTGGCATTGCCCTGAACCATTTCTTCTTCAAATTTATGCGTAAGAATTGTTCCCAGATGTGATACAGCATCCCCAAATTGCTCCTCTTCAATCGCACTTTTCGCTCGGCTTAAATGCTGTTTTACAACACGGGGAGCCGGTAGAAACACGTTGGTGGTCGGTGCCTGGGCGAGCAGCGTTGCTGGTAATAATTGCGCCGCTAGCAAGATAAGTATTAGTAGGCGATGGGCGGGATCAGAGAGGCAGATCTTCCGCATTGCCTTAGATAGACTGGTTTTTGGAGGCTTTTTCATCCTGAAAACCTATGAAAATAGAAGTTTTTTTGAAAAACTCAATGACCATATATAAGCGGGCTTTCGCCACGCTCTAGACCGGTTTCACCCATAAATATAGGTGAATAGTAATTGTAAGCGTTTTCGCTGTAAAAATCTCGCTTCAAGCGTCCAAGATGCTCGCATTTCTAGACTTAGTTACAGCTAACCAGCCCGGAATTTTCAGCATTTCGGACGAGGGATCGTTTTAAAACCACTTTTTTTACAGCGTTTCATTCAATTGGTGCCACCCACTCGATGTTTTTTGGAGAGTTTGAGGTACTCGCCGAAATCCGTGGTAGATATTCCTGTTTGAAGGTTGCAAACATAGGAAGACGAGCCGCTGATCGGAGGCCATTAGAGGTATAGCGAGTTTGAGAAGGGCTTGCGTGTTAGAAAAGAACGCAGTGGCACGGCCTGTCACGAAACCATTGTTTTTTTAGGTTTTCTGGTCATTACTATTGCAATTGTTTGACAAAAACGACCTAATTATCCGGAGGTTGAGCAATTCAACAAACTGAAGTTAACAACGTTATATGACTCAATATCATCGTTTTTCCTTTCAAGGAGGATAGATACATGGCTAAGGCGCCAACAAAAACACAGGTTTTGAATACCGTTGCTGAAAACTCGGGAGTCAGCAAGAAAGAAGTTACTGCTGTACTTGATGCTCTTGCAGGCATGATTGGTGACACAATTAGCGATGGTGAAACCCCTTTCACTATTCCTGGTCTGTGCAAAATCGTTGTTCAGCACAAAGAAGCTAAACCAGAACGCCCTGGAACGAACCCATTTACGGGTGAACCGACTATTTTCAAAGCACAACCTGCGAAGAACGTAGTTAAAATTCGTCCTCTAAAGGGGCTCAAAGATATGGCTGGCCAACCAAGTGCAGAACCTGAGTCACCAGCATCGCCTGGCTTTTAAGTTTAGGCTTTGATATTAGAAAAGCGGCGTTCCTCTAAAGAACGTCGCTTTTTCTATGCGCTCAGCCCGACCGCCACCGGATATGAGTCGAGTCCCCATAGATTGGAAAACTACACTTGGTAAACTAGCCCTATGTCTCCTCATCAGATTCTCGTCGGCTTTTTAATCTTGTACCCAGTTGCGATTTGGGGAGTGTTTAAGCTTTGGTGGGTATCGCGAGGCAAATTTCGTACTTTGCTGGTGAAGTGCAGCTTGCTCGTGGGTTCGACACTCTACCTTTTTGGAGGATTAGAGTTTTACTTTATGAATTCGTTTGCTGTATCTGATGGATTCGGTCAAACCAAGATGCACCAGAACTGGATTGAAAAGTACGGCTCTTTCCCAAACAATTCGCTTGGTTTGCGAGATGAAGAGCATGAGTACCTGGATAAGCCGGCTTTATATGTAGTCGGTGATAGTTTCTCGGCAGGACATGGAATTAATGATCACCGGGATCGCTACGCGAATGTTCTTGAACAGAAACTCGCTGGCGATTGGGATTTAGTGCTATTGGCCAAAGGTGGTTGGGGGACCGAAAAACAGCTTGAAGTGTACTCGGAGATTTCAAACCAGCGAGATGATCGGGAAGGAGTGATCATTTGGCAGTATTACCTGAACGACATTGAGGGTTCGGGAAAGGCCGTAGGTCTCTCTGGCCCGGCCATTCATTTCGCGGCTCCCCGAATCTTACGACCGCTTGTCGATAATTATCATTTTGCGAACTTTTTGTATTGGGGCGTGTTTCGGACCGTCTATTCAGCAAAACTGGGTGAGCGGTATTTGGCTTATTTGAATCAGTGTTTTGATGATGCACGTTCCTGGGAGCACCACCGCCAACAATTGCAGCGGGTAGTCAATCTACGAAAGCGGGAAGAGTTGACGATAGTCGAAGAGTTTCCCGCCAAGCGAAAGCTCATTGTCATTGTCTATCCCAACCTAAAGAACATCTCTGGTACTCGTGCTTTGTCGGACAAAGTTGCGAGTTTTTTCGAGTCACAGAATGTCGCAGTGGTAAACATGGCCGATTTACTCGGCGGATTTGAGGCTTCCGATATCACCGTCAATGCACTGGACGGGCATGCCAACGAGATGGCCAATCGCTTACTTGCAGAGCATTTATATCGGAATTATTTTGAGCAGTCTTCCGAGAGCAGACATCCTTCGAATTAAGTGCCGCTGCACTACTAATGACTCCCCCCACACGTGTCGGTTACGGCACGAAAAAACCCGCTGAAAGTAGCGGGTTTATTGAATCGATTAGAATTGAAGTGGTCGGGGGCGGGCTCGAACCGCCGACACTCGGATTTTCAATC
>CEUY01050068.1_pt1 | contig 18117 bp, 21 predicted proteins | sample 361481 | NCBI WGS metagenome assembly CEUY01 (sample SAMEA2622737, study PRJEB7988) | marine metagenome | isolation source: saline water (ENVO:00002010), including
ATCGGCGTGCTGATTACCGATCACAATGTGCGTGAGACTCTTGGAATCTGCGACCGCGCGTATATCCTGACCCAGGGCAAGGTACTGACGGAAGGCAGTGCAGAACACATCCTCGCCCATGACGAAGTCCGGTCGGTCTATCTTGGAACGGGTTTCCGACTTTAATCCCTTGGGCGGTACCGAAGTTGAAACAGGCGCTTAATCTTCAGCAGGGTCAACGCCTGCAGCTCAGTACACAACTGCAGCAATCGATTCGTTTGCTGCAGTTATCCCGTGAGGAAATCGCTCAAGAGATTACCGCTGCCCTCGAGTCCAACCCGCTGCTCGAGGAAGGGGAATCCGATGTGCTTGCGGACATGCCGTCAGACACCGATCTCGGCTCCGAGCCTGATCTGCTGGCCGAACCGGCACAATCTGACCAGACGTTTTCGGAGGACGAGTGGCGTGATACACCCGTCGCGGATCGCCAGTGGGACCACATTGGATCCTCACCCACGGCGGCCCGCCGGACAGATGACGCGCCCTACGATCATGAGCCTCTCTGGGAAAGCCGCCAGGACAGTCTCTCCGGTCTGCTGCTGGAAGGGCTTTCGCTGCACAGGCTGAGCGACTCAGATCAACGCATTGCGCAAGCGCTCATCGGCTGTCTTGATGGAAGAGGCTATCTCACGGCGACCTACGATGAAGTCAGACAGGTCCTGCAGCCCGAAATTGATGCCGAAGACGACGAAATCGACTCGATGCTCCATCTCGTGCAGAGCCTTTCCGACCCGGGGATTGGCGCGAGGAATCTGGCCGAATGCCTGACGCTGCAGATAAAGGCCCTGTCTGCCACCACTCCGAACCGCCAAAAGGCGGGGGAAATTATTCTGGAGCACTTCGCGCTGCTGAGTTCGCATCGCTACGAGGCGCTCGCCGAGGTGCTCGACATTGATCTGCCCGCCTTGGCCGAAGTCCTTGAGTTGATCCAGTCACTGGATCCCAAACCCGGTGAGCGCCTCGCTGCACCCGTGGCACCGGCGGTTACGCCTGATGTCCTGGTACATCGGCAGAACGACGCCTGGATAGTAAAACTGGATCATGAGAGTGCACGGGGTATCCGCGTCAGCGATGACTACCAGCAGTATCTTGATGGCGATGATCAGACAACCCGAAAATACCTCAAAGACCACCTGCGCGAGGCACAGTGGTTCATCCGCAGTCTCCAGCAAAGGGATCAGACCATTCTCAGCGTTGCAACCCAGATTGTGTCAGTACAAAGGGGTTTTATGGACGAAGGGGACAGGGCGCTGGCGCCCTTGACGCTCAAGGATATTGCTGAAGCACTGGGCATCCATGAATCCACCGTGTCACGGGCCGTGGATCAGAAATATCTGCTGACGCCGCACGGGCTGTTCCCGCTCAAGCATTTCTTCTCGACGGGTCTGGCCACCGCCTCCGGCTCCCCGACCTCTTCCCGTGCAGCGCAGGCCCGGATCCGCAAAATGATAGAATCCGAATCCCCGCTGAAGCCGATCAGTGACAGTCAACTCGCCGCCCGACTCGGCGAAGAAGGTATCTCAATCGCCCGGCGGACCGTCGCTAAGTATCGCGAGCAGATGAATATCCTGCCGGCATCCCAGCGACGCGGTGTAATTTAGCTTTGCTGACATAAGAGGTTTTCATGGACGTCATTGTTACTGGCCAGCATCTTGATATCTCGGACATCCTACGTGACCATATCAACCAGAAAATCAGCCGTGTCATCCGGCACAAGGAACGGATTGCTGACCATCATCAGGCAGACGGCGGAATCAAGACACTTTCAGAAAAGTCATGACGCAAGCGGCGCGTGCAAGTGAGACCCGCGGTTCCGGACCGCTGAATCGGCTGCTGAGCCGCGAGCGGGTCGCGGCCAACGTCAGGATATCGAGCAAGAAACGTATGCTCGAGGAACTGGCGGAACTGCTTTCCCGACAGCTCCCCGGAATGGACCAGCAAACGGTGTTTTCCATTCTCAACGAACGTGAACGCCTTGGCAGCACCGGCATCGGCCATGGCATCGCGCTCCCACACGGCCGGCTGAACGGCATCCAGAATCCGATCGCTGCTGCAATGAAACTGCAGCAGCCGCTGGATTTTGACGCCATTGATAATCAACCCATCACCATGGTGATCGGTCTGCTGGTTCCTGCCGAAGCCACCGATCAGCACCTTCGCATATTGAGTGACCTTGCCGGCGCGTTCTCTGACAGCAATTATCGGCGGGCCGTCGCTGACGCGAATGACGCGGACAGCCTGTTCAACTTATTGACCTGACCCGGCGGAACCCCTGGGACCCACGGCCAAGCCCATGCACACCGGTTTCCGCCACCGCTTGTAAAACCCCTAGCGCAACGAAAGGCCCAACATGAATCTGATTATCGTCAGCGGACTGTCGGGGTCAGGGAAAAGTATTGCCCTGCATGCGCTTGAGGATCTCGGCTACTTCTGCATCGATAATCTCCCGTTCGGCATGCTCCCACAGTTGACCGCCGAACTACAACAGGGATCATCAACCGATATTGAGCGGGTCGCCGTCAGTATCGATTCGCGCAGTCGGGAGTTCCTTAGGACCCTTTCGTCCGGAATCGGGCAACTTTGTGACGCTGGAGTCACCGCGCGAATTGTCTTCCTTGAAGCCGGCACAGAAAGACTGCTGCAACGGTATAGCGAAACCCGAAGAAGGCACCCCCTAACCGACGAGGACACTCCCTTACGTGAAGGCATCCTACGCGAACGTGAGTTATTGACCCCTTTGGCGGATGCGGCGGAGCGCACGATCGATACGAGCGTCATGACACCTTATGAATTGCGTGTGGCCATCCGCAGTTTTGCCCAGGGCTCGCTGCAGTCGGGCCCCACACTGCTGTTCCAGTCTTTCGGCTTCAAGCGTGGGGCGCCCACTGATGCCGATACCGTCTTCGACCTTCGCTGTCTGCCCAACCCCTATTGGGAAAAAGAACTTCGGGACCTGTCGGGACTCGACCGGCCCGTTATCCAATTTCTGGAGGGGGCTGATCTAGTCCACCAGATGGCCACAGAACTGAAATCCTTTATCGGTTTCTGGATAAAGCACTTCGACGTCGTGGACCGCAGTTATCTCACGGTGGCACTCGGCTGTACGGGTGGTCGACACCGGTCCGTCTATATGGTCGAGCGGTTGGCCCGGGAGTTTCGCGAGAGCGCGGGGCCAGTACAGATCCGGCATCGTGACCTGACCCCTGTGAAGGAGTCCTGATCGATGTCAGTGGAGATGGAGATCACCATCATCAATCGTCTTGGGCTGCATGCCAGAGCCTGTGCCAAACTGGTCAAGGCGGCAGCTCGCTATGAGAGCCGTATCGAACTGCTTCAGGGCGAAAAATGCGCTGATGCCAAAAGCATCATGGGTCTTATGATGCTGGCGGCGCCTCAAGGATCAAAACTCACCCTCAAGGCCGACGGCGTCGACGCAAAAGATGCTGCAAACGAAATTCTGCAGCTCATTAACGAACGTTTCGGGGAGGAGGAGTAGTGCTCTCTCTGGACGGAACCGGTATCGGCCGAGGTATTGCCATTGGCCGCGCGCTGGTGCTTGATGCGCCCCAGAACGAGGTGCCGCAATTTCAGATTGATGCGAAACGCGTCGATGACGAGGTGCTGAGATTCAATCGAGCCATCGCGGCGGTACGCCAGGAACTCCAACACCTGCAGTCGAACCTGCCCTCGACAGCGCCTCCCGAGACCAGCGCGTTTATCGATGTCCATCTTCTGATGCTAGACGATCCATTGATCTCAAAGGAGCCCGGCGAATCGATCCGGCGTGACAAAATCAACGCCGAATGGGCGCTCACCAACCATGCCCAGACGCTGGCAGCCTTCTTCGACAACATCTCGGATCCCTATCTGCGAACCAAAAAAGATGATGTGGCTCAAGTGGTAGGACGGGTCATGGATGTCCTGACTCAACGCCCAGAACGGAGTCCCATCCTATCTGGTCTGGGCCATGCGCTTACCGACCGCATCATTGTGGCCCGGGACCTCAGTCCAGCCGATGCGGTGATGCTGCGCCATCGGAGTATGGCGGCCTTCGTGACCAGCCTGGGCGGTCCGATTTCCCACACCGCGATTCTGGCCCGCAGCCTGGGCCTTCCTGCCGTGGTCGGCCTGCACGGGGTCATCGACACCATTCGGGATCAAGACGAGTTGATTGTGGATGCCGCCAACGGCACCGTGCTGGTTGCCCCGGATGAAAGACTGCTGAAGCAGTTTCACAGACTGCAGGCACGCCAGCACGATGAAAGACAGGCACTCGCCAAGGTCGGCGAGAAAAGGGCGGCTACTCTGGATGATCAAGAGATTACACTGCTTGCCAATATTGAACTGCCGGAAGACCTCAATGCGCTGAAGGGCAGCGGCGCTGCGGGGGTTGGCCTGTACCGGACCGAGTTCTTGTTTATGAATCGGACCGAACCTCCGGAGGAAGAGGAACAGTATCAGGCCTATAGTCACATCATCCAGGCGGTAAACGGGCCGGTCACGGTCCGCACACTTGATCTTGGCGCGGACAAACAGGTAGACGGGGGCCGTGATGAGCCTAAAGCCGCAGTGACCCCGGCGCTGGGGCTGCGGGCGATCCGGCTCTGTCTCAGTGAGCCTTCCCTCTTCAAGCCGCAATTGCGGGCTATCCTGCGGGCTGCTGTGCACGGCGACGTTCAGATCATGATCCCGATGTTGTCCAGTCTTCCCGAACTTGAGCAAAGCCTGTCCCTGATCCGCGAAGTCTGTGCTGAACTTGAAAGAGAGGGCACAGTATTCAATCCGAACGTCCCGATCGGCGGCATGATCGAGGTGCCCGCAGCGGCAATTGCGGCAGATCTCTTTGCGCAGAAACTCGACTTTCTTTCCATCGGAACCAACGATCTCATTCAGTACACCCTGGCCATCGATCGCGTAGACGATGCGGTCAACTATCTCTATGACCCCCTGCATCCTTCCGTGCTGAGACTGGTGCGCAATATCATCCAGGCAGGTGGGCAGGCAAACATCCCCGTCTCTATGTGTGGTGAGATGGCTGGAGATCCCGTGTTTACCCGGCTTCTGATGGGACTGGGTTTACGCCAGTTCAGTATGGAGCCTTCGCAGTTGCTGGAGATACGCCAGCAGATTCGCAACACCCGACTCTCGGCAGTCCCTGAATGGATCGATCGGATTCTTGCCTGTACTGACACTACCGCCCTGCACGAACTGGTAGACCAACTTAACGCACAGGAATGCGTATGAGCGGCTGTGCGTCGGCAGAACCTTTTGCGCTACAGGTGCTCGGCAACAGCATGGCGCCTGAATTTCATGAGGGGTGCGTGGTAATCGTTGACCCGGGTGCACCCCTCACCGATGGCGCTTTTGTGGTTGCCGAACACGGTGACGGTGTTATTCTGCGTCAGCTGAATATCAATGAGGGGCAATGGTCCCTCAGCGCGCTTGAGACCGGGCATCCCCGCATCCGGATTGCGGGCGCTGAAGTCATCCGGGGCGTTGTCACCCAGCGGGCAGGGCGACGGCGAAAGGAGCGCAAAAACTACCTTTAGGATCCAAGTCCGCGGCGTTTCACTCGCGGCTGGACCGGTTGCAAACGCCCTTCTCCACCGCCATCACCGCGGCTTCAACCCGGGAATGTACTCCCAGTTTGCGCAGGATCGCCTTGACGTGCAGTTTGACCGTACCGTCGGAGATGTCCAGATGACGTGCGATCACTTTGTTGCTCTGCCCTTCAGAAAGATGGCAGAGAATCTCGTGCTCACGGGGCGTCAGACTGCTGAAAGGCGCCAGATCATCTTTTCGCTCACGCCGTTCACCGTGCCGCACAAGATCAGCCAAGACACTGGTCAAGGCCGGCGCGACAACAATCTTCCCGGCAACGATTTCCTGAAGTGCGAGAACAAGCTCGTCGGGCTCCATATCTTTCAGCAGGTAACCCCGGGCACCATTGCGCAGCGATTCGGAGAGGTCACCCTCATCAGCACTGGTGGTCAGCATGACCACGGGGGTATCGATGCCCTGCTCCACCATATGACGAAGCACTGACAGGCCGCCCAGATCAGGCATACGCAGATCAAGCAGCACGACATCGGGATTTAGCGTCTCGGCCAGGCGAAGGCCTTCCTCCCCTTCAGCCGCGGCACCCACGACCTGCAGTCCACGACGCTCGAGCAGACCCTGAAGCCCTACCCGGAAAAGCGCATGATCATCCACGATCAAGACTTTCATTCAGCCCTCTCCCCAGCGGTTTTTTCACAAACCGCTTCATTCACCGACCCCAGCTGAATCACGACGCGCGTACCGTCACCCGGTTCGCTCTCAATGCTGAGTTCTGCCCCAACCGTGCCGGCACGCTCCTGCATGATGGCCAGCCCAAAATGTCCGTCGCTATCCTGGTCGTCCAAGGGAATAACCATACCGATGCCATCGTCCTCAACAATAAGGCGAAGACCGCCTATGTTGTCACAACTCAGTAAAACCCGCACCATGTTTGCCCGACTGTGCTTTCGCACATTTGCGAGGGCTTCCTGCACGATCCGCAGAATCTGCGCTTCTTCCTCTTCTGTGAGTTCGGCGTCATCCGCCTGATTCTGCAAAACCGTCTCGGTACCGGTCTCCTTGCGCAGCCGCGACAGAAGTCGCCGAATGCCCGGAATCAACCCATGCTGACTGAGGGGAGCCCTGAAGTGCGCGATCAACTCCCGTAGTTCAACGTTGGCTTCATCAATGCTGCTTTCGATGCGCTCCATTTCCTGCCAAATGGCAGCCTCGTTGTCCTGCCGAAGGGTATCGTCCAAAACCCGGATCTGGAATTTCAAACTGGCGAGTGTCTGCGCGAGCGAGTCATGCAGCTCATTCGCCAGTTGTGTGCGTTCCTCCAATCGCTGCTGCTGGGCCTGCAGTTCCCCCTCACGCTCCTCGGCCAACGACTCCAGCCATTCGGACAATCGGTTAATGTCATCGGCGAGTTCGCCTATCTCACTAGAATCCGACTGTGGCAAGCGTGAAGAAAAATCCCCCTGGCGGATGTTTGACGCCCAATCTCGCAGGGCCAACAACGGATCCAATAGCCACCTCTGCACACCCAGGAGCATGGCGGCGAAACTGAGCAGCAGGATCGTCGTCAGCGCCAAGAGCAGTCCTTGAATGAGTCCATGATCGTCTCTTGGCTGACCCAACATCATCACCAGAACGACGCACATAACGGATAACCCCAACACCAGTCCGGACCACCAGAAGAAACGCCTCGGCAGCTGATAGTGCCAGCGTCTCTGTTCAGGATGAGAGGGGGATCCTAAGGAGTTTTGTGAATCTGTCATGATGGGTAAGAGAGGACCTTAAAACGCTTTGATCCGGAGATGGTTACCTGCTGGCACGAGACAGGGCAAACCGGATCTGTCGATGGACACGCTCTCGCATGAGCCCGAGTATAGGCTACCTGAGCGACCTGACTCCCTACGGTTTTGGATCCGGGACCGCTTCAGGCGGGACAAAGTGGGGGTCGTTCGGATTTAAGAAAATAAACTGCGGGGCTTTTTCTTCTTCAGGCGTAACAAAATCAAGAATGGCGCCACTCAGCAGTTCCGTGCTCGTGGGTGCGATCAGAAGCTCTATCCCATACTGTTCAGAACGCGTGTCGTTATCACCCGCTTCGTCAAATCCCATCGCGTAATCGATCGTTCCGTCTTCAAGGCGTCTGGCGGCTACCCTAAGCGCTATACCCTGCATACCGCCCGCCTCTATCGACGCCCGGATCTGGTCCGCAGCCTGCTCTGTAATTCTTAACAACATCATCGTCCTCCCGGCATCATCATTCGGTCAGCACTCCTGTGCTCTCGATTAAGTTTTCTGTGCCCGTACAAAGTTGACGAAGGCATTTACCCAGGCGTTTGCCGCAACCTGGCGCTGATGCGCATAAGTGGCGAGCAGATTATGCAGGTGAATGCCGTCTCGGGCGCCATCCAGTCCGTGGCCGCGGTCTACCGCATAGGCCGTTGCTAATGGGGAATCGATCTCCTCTAAAGAGGAGTAATGAAATTCGTGAACGTTATATACGAGGCCTGCGGTCGCGCGGACATCGGGCCATGGGTGATCCGGCGTGGCGCGAAAATGCATATAGCCCCGCCCCACAGGTCGCTCCCACATTTTGGTATCTCCCGGAATCACACCCACCATGGGCAGTTTTCTGTCCCGCCACGCAATCGATCGGCTGAGGTACATGAGCCCGCCGCACTCGGCGTAAGTCGGGCCGCCGTCTTCAATAAAGGCCTTGATCTGTGCGCGCAGACGGGAATTCGCAGATAACGGCTCAAGGAAGCACTCAGGAAAGCCGCCGCCGATAAAAAGCCCGTCCAACTGAGGCAGGCGCTTATCCTCCAGCGTATCAAAGGGTATTAATTCAGCGCCGGCCTGCTTAAACGCTGCCAGGTCATCCGGGTAGTAGAAACCAAACGCCCGATCGCGGGCGATACCGATCCTCACAGGCCGGTCCTTGCCCGAGGACAAAGCTGGCGGCATAGCGCTGCGCGTCGCCACGGAATCTTGGCGACGAGCTGTCAACGTCAGTACCGTATCCAGGTCCACTCCTGCTTCCACTGCATCCGCGATCTGGTCGATACGGGCCAGGGCGTCCGGGTCTTCGTTACCGGGAACGAGTCCCAGGTGGCGCTCTTCAATGCCCAATCCGGGCGTACGCCTAATCGCGCCGAGCACGGGGAGATCAGAATAACGCTTGATGGCAGCGCGCAGTTTGCTTTCCTGACGGGGCCCCGCAACCCGGTTCAGAATGACTCCGACAATCTGTACATCCGGATCGAAACCGGCATACCCCGCGAGAAGTGGTGCGATACCCCTGGTGATGCCGGTGACATCGATGACGAGTATCACCGGCAGACCCAACCTCACGGCAAGCGCGGCGTTACTGTCACTGCCCTCGACATCAAGCCCATCAAAGAGTCCCTTGTTCCCCTCCACAACCGCGACATCGGCATCCTGAAGGTGCTCTTCAAAACAGGAATGGATCTCGTCATGACCCATCGTGAAGAAATCGAGATTCCAGCACGGCCGGCCGCTGGCGCGGGCCAGCCAGGCGGGATCAATGTAGTCGGGTCCTTTTTTAAAGGCAGCCACCCGCATCCCGCGCCGGCGGTACGCCGCACATAACCCGATGCTGACGAGCGTCTTACCAGAAGACTTATGAGCGGCAGCAATAAAAACCTGGCTCACCACAGTATCTCGGATGGGTTCAATCCAGTCCCGATAACAACAAGGACTTGCGAATCATCCGGCCGGTTGCTTTACCGGCCCTTGTGGAAGAAAGGGGAGCACTCTGACTGCGACCAAAGCAATCAGGGTCGCCAGCCCAATGCCGCCAAGACCCAGGGCCAGTTCAGGGAGGGAAGGCGCATAGCCCGCGACAACACCGTCGTAGTACGAACTGGTTTCTGTATAACCGGGGAAGATGTCCATCGGAAATGCCTGCCCGCCGATGATCAGGACGTATAGTTGGGCAAACGCGCCAAGCAAAACCAACAGGGACGCGACAACCGTTTGCGACACGCCCGCAAAGCGAGGAGTGAGAAGCAAAATGACCGGTATCACGGTTCCCAACAGACCTTGTCCGACCCAGAACAACAATGGGTAGATGCCGCCCTCTACCAGCAGAAACATCTCAACCTCGGTATGACCCGCAGCATACAAACGCGTGAGGTGGTCGATCGCCACGAGAAATGCGACCGCAATAACAAAATATGCCAAGAGAGTCCGAAGCCGTGTCAGGATTTCATGGCTGACCGGGGCCTGGCCCAAACGAGACACCAACATCATCGCCAATAGCGTGACGGCCGTCCCAAAGGACAGCGACATGGCGATGAACATCGGGGCGAGCACCGCGCTGTCAAATGCCTCCCGCGCAACCAGAAAGCCAAAAATCGAACCCGTTCCTGTGGTCAGCACCAGACGCCAGATGAACGAGACCGTGCCGGCAGGCCGCGTAAAACGGTTCATCCTCGGCTCAAACATCATCCAAAGGTACACCGCGACCACGATCAGAAAACCCGTATACAAAAAGATATTCCAGGCAAAAATCGATTCGAAGTTGTAGTAGGTCATGGCAATGATCAACCGGTCCGGGCGTCCCAGATCCAGGACCAGCACCGTCAGCCCACCCACCAACAAGGCCATGGCCAGCAATCCGGAAAGCCTGGACAACGGCTTATAGAGCGACTGGCCAAACACCGACGAAATCGATGCCGCATTCAGCGCGCCCGAGGCTGACACAATCAGAAAGACGGCGAAAACATGGGGCAACCCCCACACCACCCGATTATTCATGCCGGTGACATAGTGGCCCTCGACCTCCATGTGATGCGCCCCGGCCAATCCCAAAACCGCCAGGGCCGCGGCAATACCTGCCGTCAGCCAGAACCCGCTGCTGGGACGGAGTATCTGGAATGTGACGCTGCTGGTCATTTGATTATTGGGCTTGCGCGCAACTGGAGTCAGACGCCCGAATAACGCACGGCAGTGTTCAGTTTGAGATCAGAGCGCAACTCGTCACTTTCTGCACTCGCCAGCGCCTTTGCGAGAGGTCCTTCCCCATCGTTGAGATCGCCAAAGACCAGCGCATGGTGTCCTGCATCTGCGCAGGCTTCGACACAGGCGGGGGTTCGACCTTCATCGACCCGATGTACGCATAACGTGCAACTCTCTACCGTTCCTTTGCCTCTGGGTGAGTGGGTTTTCTGTCCGCTAAGGTCCTCATGAATAAACGACCGTGCGTGAAAGGGGCAGGCCATCATGCAGTAACGACAGCCGATGCAGATATGCTTGTCCACGAGGACGATTCCGTCTTCGCGACGGAAGGAGGCGCCCGTCGGACAGACATCCACGCAGGGAGGTTCCTCACAGTGCTGACACATCAGCGGCAAAGAAACTTCCCGGCCGGTGGTCTCCTCTTTAAGATCCACTTTGCGAATCCACTGGGCATCCGTCTCGGGACGCCCCATCCCTGTCAGCCCGTGCTCATCGTTGCACGCCGAGACGCAGGCGTCGCATCCGCTCGCGCAGCGACTGGTATCGACCCACAAGCCCCAGCGATGAGCATCGGTGACCGGTTCGTCATCCGAAGTGGCGACCGCGAGCTCGGCAAGCCGCACGCCCGGCGCCAGTGCCAGCAATGCGACACCAGCACCCGCCTGAGTGAAAAAACGCCTGCGTGTTGTCGCGGAAAATGGTGGTTGGGACTGTGGCATCGAACGAAGGCCTCAAGGGGACTGGCTCACTTTCGTCGCGGGCACCGTGGCATGGCAGGTGAAGCAATCAATCTTCACTGCCGCATAGGTATGGCAGGTTTGGCAAAACTCCCCTTTAGCATTGATCGGAACAAACTGGCCGCTCGCATTCTTGGTCGCATGACAATCGATACATCCGGCGAGGCTGTGCTTGATCGTGCGAATACCCTCGTGCACTGTCTTGTCACGATCATGCTTCATGAAATCAAAATGATCACGCCGCATGATTTCGACGGGCTCAACGCACTGCCCGCCCTGGGCCGCGGGAATCTTGGGCGTCGCCACGTCGCTGTACCCAACCCCCGGAGCCCACAAAGCCGCGCAGCCGAGGATCAGACTTACGATCCCACATTGACACAGCCGATTGCGGGCCATGGCGATCCGAGGGTTACTCCCCCATCCCCATGTCGATGTAACCGGTTGGACAGACGTCGGCACAAATATGGCAACCGATGCACTTCGAATAGTCGGTATCCACGTACCGGCCCATCGTCGACTGATCTTTCTTGACTCGAAAGACCGCATCCTGAGGGCAGAAAATAACGCAGTTGTCGCACTCAAAGCACATTCCGCAGCTCATGCAGCGTTCTGCCTCAGAGCGGGCCTCTTCTTCGCCCAGGCCGTGGTGGCGTTCCTCAAAATGGCCCAAGACTTCCTCCTCATCCGGGACCGTGGTATCACGAAGATTACGGGGGGTCTCTTCGAAATGGCCCAGGAACAATTCGTCAGAGGGAATGATTTCGTGCCGCGACCGGTCCTCATAGTTGTGAACCGCGAAGGATGCGTCTGACGTCCCCCAGGTGGCGGCATGATCATAGTCGTCCGGGGCCAGAGACTGCTCGTTCAATTTTGCCAACAGGTCAAAATGATGCACGTCCACTTTAGGCCGGCGTGCAGGATCCTCACCCTTAAGGTAATGATCAATACTCTGGGCTGCGATGGCCGCCTGCCCAATGGCCGTCGTCAATAGGTGCGGGCGGACAATGTCTCCCGCAACAAAATGACCGCGACGATCAGGCACCTGGAAAAACCGGTCTGCTTCGATTAACTGCCGTTCGTTGCCCATTTCTTCAATACCGCTAAGGTCTCCTGCCTGACCAATGGCCGATACAATCAGGTCCGCCTCGACCTCAAACTCTGTGCCCGCAATCGGGGTGGGAATACCTTTTTCGTCAATTTCACACTTTGCCAACCGCAGTCCCGTCGCGCGGCCGTCCTCGCCTCTATTCAGGGCAACCGGGATCACCCCGTTGAGAATAGTCACGCCCTCAGTCAGCGCGTCGTCCACCTCTTCTTCAGTCGCTGTCATATCGGTGCGTTCGAAAAGCGCGGTCAGCGTAACGTGTGCGCCCTGGCGCGCGGCGACCATGGCCGAGTCATGTGCTGTGTAACCCCCAATGACTTCTTCAGGTCTATCCTTTTCATTGATCTGGTCAATCTTGCCGAGGCGCCGGGCCACCGAGACCACATCGATAGAGGTATCTCCGCCACCAATACAGACCACCTTTTCAGCGGTGACCTTCATAGTCTCCTTGTTAAAGGCATCTAGAAATCCTACGCCGGACACACAGTTGGGTGTGTCTTCCCAACCTTCCACTGGCAACCCTCGGCCACGCTGGCAGCCGACTGCCCATAACAGCGCGTCATACTCGGCTTCGAGCTGCTCTATTGAGATATCGCTGCCGACGCGCACGCCGGTGCGGATCTCGATATCACCCATTTCAATAATGCGCCCGATCTCACGATCCAGTCTGTCACGTGGTGTGCGATACCCAGGAATCCCGTAGCGGAACATGCCGCCGAGGTGATCCTGGGATTCAAACACTGTCGAGGCGTACCCCAAACGCCGCAATTGATACGCGCCCGCCAACCCTGCCGGACCCCCGCCAATGATGGCGATCTTCTTGCTGCCAACAGGCGGTGGCGTTTCAAAGCGGTATCCTTCGTCAAAAGCGGAATCACCGATGTACTGCTCGACGGAGTTGATTCCGACAAAATCATCAACATTATTGCGGTTGCAGCCACTCTCACATGGGGCGGGGCACACACGGCCCATCATTGCCGGAAACGGATTGGCATCGGTCGCCCGGCGGAAGGCGTATTCCTGCCAGGTCATCCCCTCGGGGGGTTTCTCAATACCGCGCACGATTTGCAGCCATCCACGAATGTCTTCACCGGAAGGACAACTTCCCTGACAAGGCGGGGTACGGTGTACATAGGTCGGACACTTGTGTGAGTTATCTTCATTGAAGATTTGATCTTTGAAATCATCCCACTGATGCTCACCGTCGGCAAACTTGCGGAAAGTCAGTTTCTGGGTGTGTTCCTCTGAGGCTGCCATAGCCCGGTTCCTCTTGTCAGTTACTTGCTGATGTTCTCTGATCCGATCGTAAGACGCGACCGGTTCAGTGCTCGTGACCAAATACCAGCGCATCCCCCACCAACTGGTGTACGCTGATGATCATATCCATGCCCATTCCGTACTGCGGCAACACCTTGGTGAACTGGCTCTTGCAGATGGCACAGATCGCCGCCATGTGAGTGACGCTGTGCTGCTCGATTACCTGCTGCAGCGCCTGAGCGCGGGGCGAAGCACCCTTCACCCTGAGTTCAATCAGGTCATCCGTCAGCAATCCGCCGCCGCCGCCACAGCAGAACGTATGCTCATGAATCGTGTCAGGCGCCATGTCCACGAAATGTGTACAGGCAACACGAATCAAGTCACGGGGTATCGTGAACTGCCCGCCCGGTGTATCGCCCAGGCGTGATCCTCTGGAGACGTTACAGGAATCATGGAAGGTGACGACCTTGTCATCGTTCGCCTCGGGGTCGAATTTCAATACCCCGCGCTGGTTAAGGTCATGCGTGAACTCACAGATATGCTGCGGTACCGGATAAGCCGGATCAAGGAAATCGAAAGGCCCGATGAGCGTATTCCAGAAACTGTAGGCCACACGCCATGCGTGACCGCACTCTCCCACGATAATCCGCTTGACGCCAAGATCGAGGGCGGCCTGGCGGATACGCTGCGCGACCTTCTGCATATTCTCGTAATTGCCGATAAAGATGCCGAAGTTGGCCGCCTCGGAGGCATAAGAGCTCAGCGTCCAGCTGATGCCCGCCTGATGGAATACCTTGGCATAACCGATCAGGCCGTCAACGTGGGGCTCAGCAAAAAAATCAGCCGAAGGTGTGACCAGCAGGACGTCGGCTCCCTTCTGGTCCAACGGGAGTTTCACCGGAACGTTGATGTCCTCTTCAATCTCTTCTTCAAGGCCCTCTAGCGTATCGGCGAGCGCGGGCTCCGGCAGGCCGAGGTTGTTTCCAATGGTATGGACCTTGCCGATGATCTCATTCGAATACTTCTGACCCACCCCGATCGAGGCGAGAATCTCCCGACCGGCCATGGTGATCTCTGCGGTATCAATGCCGTACGGGCAATACACAGAGCAACGTCTGCACTCCGAGCATTGGTGGTAGTAGCTGTACCAGTCGTTAATGACCTCTTCTGTGAGCTCAACCGCGCCGACCAGTTTCGGAAACCATTTGCCGGCCGTCGTAAAGTAGCGCCGATATACTTTGCGCATGAGATCCTGGCGCGCCACCGGCATGTTCTTGGGATCTCCCGTGCCAAGGTAATAATGACACTTGTCGGTACACGCGCCGCACTTGACGCAGGCATCCATGAACACCTGCAAAGACCGGTAGCGCCCCAGCAGTTCGTCCATTTTGCTGAGCGCAACGTCCTGCCAGTTCTCCACCAATTCACCCGGAAAGCCCAGGGGTGACTGATGCTCTGGTTTGGCAACGAAAGGCCGACTATGAGCCATCGCATCAGGCTGCACGGCGGGCGTGCTCAGCCAGTCTTCCAAAGCCGGTGTGTCGAAGTCGGGTTTAGCCATGATGTAAAAGCGGCACTAGGCTCCGTCTGTGCTGCTGGTGCGCTCAGGCAGCTCTTTTGCCCACGGCACAACGTGGCGGTGCTCGCGCGGGTTGTCGCGCATATTGCGTGTCGGACTGAAAAATACCCCTGGCGCGTGCAGCAGCTTGCTGAAAGGGAAAATCAGCATCAGGATAATTACCAGCGAAAGGTGGACAAGCAACGGCACATCCGCAGGCAAGGGCTGCCAGTCAAACGACACCAGTCCCAGCGAGAACGCCTTGAGCGAGACGATGTCGGTATGCGCACTATGTTTCATCACCAGCCCTGAGCCCGCAATCGCCAAAAGCAACGCCAGCATCAGGTGATCGGAAGGTGCGCTGATATAGCGAATGCGGTCTACCAGAACGCGGCGCGCCCATAACCCAACCAGGCCGGCAAACATCGCAAAACTGGCGTAGGAGCCCACCCACTGAATCATGACCACCCAGGACCAGACGGGCTGGGTGAAATATCGAAAGTGTTGCGCGAGCACGATCAGCATGCCGAAATGGAAGAGCCATCCGAAAAGCCAACTCCACTTGCTGCCTTTAAACAGGCTCTCGAAAAAAACGACTTCGCGGAACATCCGGGCGACAACACCGGCATGGGTCGTGGGTGCCGGAGTGGTGGGAATGACAAGCGGAGCAGGCGTGCGTGCATAGCGTGCCACACGGGCGCCTACCCCCACCAGAAATACGGCGGTCGCAAGATAAAACAACCCGGCGAATATGGTGCCTAGTACCAAGGAAATCCTGCCTGGAAGAACCGCCCCGGCCGGCACTGGCCGGCGGCGATTCTTTGCTCGGTGCTCATGTCCAGGCGCCGGCTAGCGGCGCAGATGCTCGTCCTGTAGGAGACTGTCAGACGCAACCCGTGGGCTTCGGCAGACCGGCATATTTACATGCCTGCTTGGCGGGCCCATACGGGAAAAGTTCGTACAGGTACTTGCTGTTGCCCTTGTCTTTGCCGAGTTTCTTTCCGATGGCCTTGGTCAACACCCGCACCGCCGGAGCGATCTGGTATTCATCATAGTATTCGCGAAGAAAGTTGATGACTTCCCAGTGGTTTTCGCTGAGATCGCAGTCATCTTCCTTAGCCATGTAGGCGGCGACGTCGCTATCCCATTCACCGAGGTTAGCGAGATATCCTTCCTCGTCCGTCTCATAGGTCTTGCCGTTCAAATCAAATGCCATTTTCGGCCTCCTGTTACATTAAACAAAAACAATTAAGTCAGAGCCAGTTCTGGATCTTGTCGTTGGCGCAAGCCAGGTCGACAAACCCGTCGTAGCCCACTACCTCGATGCCTGGTATGAGTCTGTCGCCAGACAATCCCCGAGCCTTAAGATCTGGTTCCAGTGCATACAGACGCACTGCCTCAAGCGCTTCAGTGACCAGCGGCGCATGCGCACTTCCTGCAAGCGCGCCGTACACTCCATCTTCGATCAGGAGCACATCGCTGTCGCTGCGTGCCACCGACAGACAGGTCTTGAGGCTCGAGGACTCAAACGGAGATTTGTTAACGGTATGCAGCATGGTATGGGTGGTCGTGTGATGGGGCGTTAAAAATTCAGCAGAACATCCTGGTCTTCGATCAGATCAGAAAGCTGTGCCCGATCGACAATATGAATCGACGGCTTTTCCGCCCAGTCATCGTCTTCATCTTCCCAGGTCAGCGGCATCAGATCGTCTTCTGTTAGTCCGCGCTCTTCGAGCGATTCGCGCTCGACGTAAAGCCGATTCACTTCGTAGTCACCGAGTGCCCGGTAGGCAGGCGAGAAATTTTTCATTCCCGTATCCGCAGTATCCTGATACTGCTTGAGCTGAAACACCCCGTCGCCGACAAAGGCCATGCAGACATCCTGCTCGAACGCCGCGCCAATCAACACCACTTCCAGGCCCTCAACGGCATACATCGTTCCGCAGGGCGCATGGCGGTTGATATACATGAATTTTTTCGCTTTGCCCACGAACCGGCCCTCAGTCGCCAAACACCAGAAGCCGGTCGGACTCGATACCCGCTTCGATCAACTGCCCCAGTCCCGAGATGCGGAATCCCGGCGCAATATTGTCGCCGTCCTTGCTGTTGCGCTTGGCTTCATCAGGATCGACAATCCCGCGGCGCTGCGCCGCTGCCACACAGACCACTAAATCAAGATCATGCTCGCTCGCCAGTTCACTCCAGCGATTGACGATGTGCCGGTCATCCTGGGGGGGTGTGGTGAGCCGCGTGCCGTTGTTCACCCCATCATGATAAAAGAAGACTCGAAAAATCTCGTGACCGGCCGACAGGGCTGCGCGAATAAACTGATAGGCGCTGTCCGAGGCCTGGTGCGTATACGGCCCTTCGTTCACCATGACAGAAAACTTCATTTAGATTGCCTAAAACCGGATGTGCGTTGAGGCGTTGAGACTCTTGCGCGCGCCGCGCCAGTTATCAATGTGGAACTTGGTGAACGGCAGTCCCGTAATCTCGAAAAAGCGCGGCCAGCCTATGCGGTCGATCCAGTCATTGATTCGCTCCCAATCGCGAGCGTCATCTTTATAGGACTGCAGAATCCGCTTGACGATAGCCGTGGCTTCCGGCCAGCGCGGCGGGTTGTTTGGGACCCCTGAGGCGACCAGTTTCTGGAAACTCGGCTTGCTACGCGCATTGGAGTGATTGCCGCCAACCCAGATCGCGAGTTTGCTGTGCTCAGGATCGTTGATCTGCATCGGCGGGCAAGGCGGATAGCAGGCGCCGCAACAGATACATTTTTTCTCATCAACCTCGAGAGTGGGCTTGCCGTTTACCTGTGCCGGCCGGATGGCCGCCACCGGACAGCGCGCTACCACAGACGGGCGCTCACACACATTTGCCACGAGATC
>CEUY01006235.1_pt1 | contig 18052 bp, 16 predicted proteins | sample 361481 | NCBI WGS metagenome assembly CEUY01 (sample SAMEA2622737, study PRJEB7988) | marine metagenome | isolation source: saline water (ENVO:00002010), including
TAGGACTCCGTCCACTGGATACCGCCTTGCTTAGGAATAACGGAATCGACCGGGGAGCCGTCTTTGCGGACGACGCCCGTGATCCAGTCGCCGATACCGCACATGGCATAAATCTCGCCATTCTTCAGCGAAGCAAACGTACCCCCGTAGTCGAAGTAACCTCCGACCTGGGGTTTCAGGGAGAGGGTAGTCTCCTGAAGCTGGGACCATTGGGAGGAGTTGATGTCGAACGGTGAGGGGTTGTCGTTGCCGTCGCGTAGGCTGAGGCAGCCAAGATTGGGCAGATGCCAGTCAAAATGCCCCACTTTCCCTTTCAGCTTGGAGTCCCAGAGGATGTTGTAATCAGACGCTTCTTCAGCGCTGATGATATCCGTATTGAAAGAAACGCCGAGGTAGCCGAACCGAACGATGACGGAATACAGTGTGTCACCCATCCAGTGCGCATCAAAATGAGAATACTCGTCGAAGAGGTCGTCCATGTTGTACGCGTTTGGATCCATCGGCTCGATATAGCCCGCTTCCTTAAGCAGTTTGACGAACTCGCCGTCGGACAGCACGAGATCGTAAGTGCCCGGAGGTGACTGAGAGATCAGGGCAAGCATGTTGTCCCCACCTGCGTAATACTTTGCCTTGATCTTGACGTTGTGCATGGCCTCGAACTCTTCCACCATGTCAGGCTCGCCGTGCCCATACCAGGCGATCATGTTGAGTTCAGTCGCAGCGTTGGCGCGAGGGGGTACCAGGATCATGGGTACGCTTAGTGCGCTTGCCGCAGTAACGGCGCCCGCACCTTTAATAATCTTGCGCCGACCGGGATCGGGTTGCGCTACCTTTGTTTCTGATGCGCCTGAAAGATGTCTATCCTTTTTGGTGTCCATCATCGAATCTCCTCCGAGAGTGAGTGTGCTGGGGCAATTTCATTTTGGAACTGCTTTAGTGGCTCTTTGTAAAGGCCTCAACCTCAGAGATTATCACTGTAGAGAAGGCTCGGATATATTCAGACACGGAGTCAGGGGCGGCGAACCAGTGTCTTGGCGCAGCAGATGGCGCGTTGGATTCATGAGGGGATAAAATCAGGATATGAATCGAGGAGAATTCCGTAAATATTTCAAAACCATGGGGCCGGTTGTTCTTCCGGTTATTCATGTTCTTGACGTTGGGCAAGCGAAGCACAACCTGGCAACGGTTGTCAGGTGCGGGGCTCCCGGAGCCTTCTTGATCAACCATGATTTTGAGATCAGCCCGTTCCTGCCGATCATTGAAGAATGTCGTCGTGCGTATCCGGACCTATGGCTCGGGATCAATTTCCTGGGGGTAAGCGGAGCAAAAGCGTTTCCCATCCTCAGCGACTTAGCTGAGAACGGAGTTGTGGTCGATGCCTATTGGGCAGATGACGCGCGGATCGATGAGCGGCAAAAAGAGCAGACCGAAGCTGACTCGGTAGAGGCGATCAGGAAGTCCTGCGGTTGGAGAGGTATGTATTTTGGCGGCACCGCGTTCAAGAAACAGCGGCCCGTTGAGCCGTCGAAGTATCACGAGGCGGCGAGTTTGGCGACCGGCTACATGGATGTAGTGACGACTTCCGGGATAGCTACCGGACGGTCTGCAGATATTGAAAAGATCAGAACATTTCGTGAGGGGGTCAACAATCATGCGCTCGCGATTGCCTCAGGAATTACTCCGGAGAACGTGGGCGGCTACATGGATTTAGCGGATGCGTTCCTGGTTGCGACGGGGATCAACTACCCCGAGGATTTTTATAACCTGGATCCGCATCGGTTGCGTCGACTGCTCGAGAGAACGCGCCACTATGCCGCACGTCGACGGATTGACCAAAAAGATGCCTCCGCCGGCCGCAAGAACCCTGATTGGTACCTTAAGCACATGGCACCTAACATCAAGGATCCCAAGATGGCATGGCTCGATCCTTCATCGGCGTATCTCAATGCGAGCGCTTTTCATGCGATGCTGGACGATCTATGCGAACCCTATATCGATGTGCGGGTTGATGTGGTCGCAGGCATCGACGCCGCCGGATACGTGCTTGGCGCCGCGATTGCTGAGAGACTCGGAACGGGGTTTCTGACGGTTCGAAAGGCCGGCAAGCTTCCCGTCCCCGCCGACCAAGTTTCGTTTGTGAACTACACCGAGCGCACCCAGTACATGGAGCTTCGGAAGCCGGCTTTCCGCAAGGGAGCGTACGTCCTGTTGGTTGATCAGTGGGTCGAGACCGGGGGTACGATGGGAGCCGCGATAGAACTCGTGGAGGGCCAGGGAGGAGAGGTGGCAGGCATCGCCACAATTTGTATAGAGGACACGCCGGCCGGAAAGGCGTTGCGGGAGCGCTACCTCTGCGCGACCTCTGTGACTCCGGGATCAGATCTGCAAAGCCAATGCAATCATAAATTTTTGGACTATTTTAAAAACTTCGATTGGGATGTCATCCTGCCCTAGGCGGGTTTGGTGGGCTGAACATCACCTTATCCGCCGAGTGCTTCACCGATTAGCACATCAACGGTATTGATTTGCCCAGGATCAAAGGGCTGACTCAATCCAAGAAGGTCCCCCGGCATTTTGCGAACCGTTCCGGATCGGGAGACGTGCGCGCCGACCTCAAGGGAGGGATAGCTGCCCAGTCCAGCTCCCTCCAGCATAAGGTCACGATTGCTCAACACCACCTCCCGAGGAAGGGGTTGCGCCGGCATCTTTTTGACTGCCACCGGCATGGGGGGCCCACCCGGAACCCTCGCGTAAACAAAAAGTGTATCGTCTGGGGTCACAGAATTGGCGAGTACAGAGGTTATGCCAACCGTGACCGTCAGTGAATCCGTTACTGTTGGAGACGTGCCGTCCAAAGCAGCCGTGTTTCGCGCAATCAGTGCCTGTACTTCGGTTAAGACCTCCGGCTGGTCGTTTACCAAAGGCAGCAGGCGCTGAAGGATGTCAAGTGCTTCGGCATAGGCACCCCGTTCCTCAGCCGCGATGCCGGCAAGCCACAATGCTTGGGGATGAGATGGGGAAAGTGCTAACGCCTGCCTGATCAGCACCTCAGGTTCACCCGTCAGTATCCCGTTCCGACTCATGGCAAGGGCGTCGGCCAGGCGCACCAGGCGTTCCGCGTTACCCGGCTCAAGTGCCACTAAGCGGCGGTAGGCAGGAACGGCATTGGCATACTGCCCGATGCGCATATAGGCGTTGCCCAAAAGCGTCCAGCCGCGTACGTCGTCCGGTTCGTCAACAAGCCGAGCCTTCAGTTGAGTCAGCATCGTATCGACATCTGCCTGCTGGTCTTGTCCCACGAGGGCGTCAGAGGCCACGGTGTCTAATTGGTTGTCCGCATCTGGTGTGCCCAGAAACAGATAGAGCCCCAGCGCGAGCACCGGAATCAACGCGCTGATCCCAGCCGCAAGCAGGGGGGATGTGGTTCCGGTGGAAGGATTGTCGTGTTCGCCCTCGAGGTCAATCGCAAGGCCATGTTCAAGCTCCCCGCGGGCAGCGTCGAACTCCGCATCGCTCAAAATTCCCTCATCAAGGTCTCTGCGCAGTTCGCTCGCGCGTTCACGGGCGATTGCAACGTTAACCTCCGTGCGTTCAATGTGTGCTGACTTTGATGTGCGCAATAGGGCGGGCAACAATGCGCCGATGGCCGAAAGTGCCATCAAGGAGCCTGTCAGCCAGAACAGAATGGACATCTAGCTCTTCTTGTCGAGCAGTCGTGCCGCTGCTTCGCGGTCGACGCCTTCGATGTCTTTCGGGACCCGGCTCCGCTGAACCGTAAAGAAAAAAACGATGAGCGCGATAAGCAATAGGGCAAATGGGCCGCCCCACAGCAGGGTCGTTCGTAAACGAAGCGGGGGCTTGTATAGGACGAAGTCGCCGTAGCGTGCAATCATGAAATCCGCAATGTCTTCATCGCTCGCACCGGCGTTAATCATTTCGTAAGTCTTGGCACGTAAATCTTTTGCGAGTTCGGCATTGGAGTCGGCAAGGTTCTGGTTCTGGCAGACCAGACAGCGCAACTGGGCGATCATGTCCTGATAACGGGACTCATCTTTAGGATCGGAGAACTCGTAGGTCTCGATAACCGCCAGTCCAGACGAGGTGATGCCTCCCATCAGAACCAATCCGATCAGCGCGTGAATCAGCTTATCGGCGAACGGTCGCTTAGGAAACGGCATGGGAAGAGCCAATCGCCGGTGAGGTGGCCGTCGCGCGTGAAAGCCGACGGTAGCGCTTGTCGGTTGTGGACAGGAGCCCCCCAAACACCATGATGAGTGCGCCGAGCCATATCCACCGGATGTAAGGCTTGACATAGAGGCGAACGGCCCAGCTGCCCTGATCGTCCAGAGGCTCGCCGAGGGCAACATAAAGATCCCGTCTTAGCCCTGCGTCAATAGACGCTTCGGTCATAGGCATTTGCTGCACGAGATAAATCCGTTTTTCTGGATTGAGGATTGCATGTTGCCGGGTGCCGCGAAGGACGGTAATGCTGCCGGTATCAGAGAGGTAGTTGGGACCGCGCTGCTGACTGATTCCGTCATATCGGAATGTGTAGCCATCAATTTCATAGGTATCGCCCGGCGCCATACGCAGGTCTTTTTCAACGGAGTACGTGGAGGTGAGCGTGACGCCAATCACGAACACGCCCAGGCCAATGTGTGCCAGGGTCATACCCAGAACAGATCGCGGAGTTCTTGACAGACTCTGTAGCCGCCCACCTGTCCGGGTACGCTGCCAAAGTCCGCTTAATGCGGCAAAGATCGTCCAGAGCCCCAGCACGCTGCCAAATACGGCTCCGAGGCGATAGCTGTCAAAAAAGATCGGCCATAGCAGGCCCAAGGCGACTGCCAGGACAAACGCCGGTCCGAGAGGACGTATGAGTCTTGTCAGCCCGTCTTTCTTCCAGCGCAACAGGGAACCCACCCCGACCAGAATAGCGAGCGGCGCGGTCAAGGGTATAAAGACGGCATTAAAGTAAGGAGGCCCCACTGAGATCTTGCCCATCCCCAGCGCATCAATTACCAAGGGGTAAAGCGTCCCCAGCAATACCGTCGCAGCAGAGACCACGAGCAGCACGTTGTTCAGCAATATGCCCGCTTCCCGTGAGACCAGGTTAAATCCACCGCTTGAGCGAACGGTGGGAGCACGCCAGGCATACAGCGCCAGGGAACCCCCCACAACGATGGCAAGAAAAATCAGAATGAAAAGCCCCCTCGTCGGATCCGTGGCAAAAGCATGTACAGAGGTCAGCACGCCGGAGCGCACTAGAAACGTGCCCAGTAGAGAAAGCGAGAACGCAAATACGGCCAACAATACAGTCCACGCCTTGAAGACGCCGCGCTTTTCCGTGGCGGCGAGCGAATGGATAAGCGCGGTTCCTACCAGCCAGGGCATAAATGAGGCGTTTTCAACCGGATCCCAGAACCACCAGCCTCCCCAGCCGAGTTCGTAATACGCCCACCAACTACCCAGTGCAATGCCGGCTGTGAGGAAGATCCAGGCGGCAAGGGTCCAGGGACGTGACCAGCGTGCCCAGGCAGAGTCGAGGCGTCCCCCCAGAAGGGCGGCAATCGCAAACGCGAACGCAACCGAAAAGCCTACGTAGCCCATGTAAAGCATGGGGGGATGAATCGCGAGCCCGGGATCCTGCAGCAGGGGATTGAGGTCACCTCCATCCATTGGCGGCGGGAACTGCCGCTCAAAGGGGTTTGACGTAAACAGAATGAAGAGCAAAAAGCCGACACTGATGATGCCCATAACCCCCAGAACACGGGCGACCATTCGATCAGGAACACTCCGGCTGAACCAGGCAACCGCTCCAGTCCAGACAGCCAATGTCAGCGCCCACAAGAGCAGTGAGCCTTCATGGGCGCCCCAGACGCCTGAGATGAGATAGATCAGGGGCAACTGGGAGTTCGAATTCTGTGCCACATAGGCGACGCTGAAATCATGGGATAGGAATGCCGCGGTCAGACAGCCGTAGGAGATCGCAACAAAGAGTAACTGGGTAAATGCCGCAGGCCGCGCAATGTTGATCCACGAGTGATTGTTACGCGCCGCACCGATAATGGGAACCACGCCCTGAAGGATTGCAATCAGCAGCGCCAGGATCAACGCAAAAAGACCAATCTCGGGAATCATTGCACCCCCATCGCCTTGGCTTTCTCCAATGCCTCCGTCACCTCCGGAGGCATGTAGGTTTCATCGTGCTTGGCGAGAACCTGGGTTGCGTTGAAGGCCCCATCCGCTCCAAGACTGCCCTGCGCGACAATACCCTGACCTTCACGAAAGAGGTCGGGCAATATGCCGGTATAGGCCACGGTTACTGACTTAGCCGTGTCGGTCAGGTCGAACCGGATCTCCAGGCTGCCGTCGCTCCGTCGGACACTGCCGTCGACTACCATCCCGCCGAGCCGGAAGGAGGTATTCGTGGGCGCCTCGCCGGCCGCGACCTGAGAAGGGCTGAAGAAGAGATTAATGTTCTCTTGCAGCGCCAAAAGCGCGAGGCCCGCAGCGACGGCCACTCCCGCAATCAACAGACTGACCAGAATGAGTCTTTGTCGCCTTCGAGGCTTCATTCGCACGGCGAACGCTCTTTTGGGGTAGCCATAGCGGCGAGCTCACGGAGCAATCGATTGCGCCGGCGTATTGGTACAACTACGGAAACGGCAAGGGTTACCGCCGTTACGGCATAGGCGGGCCAGACATAGAGCGCGTAACCACCCATTTGAAGAAACTCGGTCATGATGTCTTTTGAGCGATGAGCGCGTTTACCCATGCGGTGCGCCGCTCACTATCGAGAATCTCGACGCGGACACGGGCAAGCAGGGTATAGAGATAATGAAACATGAAAGCCGCGGCCATCAGCAACAGCGGAATCAGCATGCTGATCGCAATTGATGGCTGATCGAACTTTGTCACCGTGGGGCCCTGATGGAGCGTATTCCACCATTCGACCGAAAAGTGAATGATCGGGAGGTTCACAACCCCGACAACTGCGAGGACGGCGCCAGCGCGCGAAGCCGTGCGCCGATCATCGATTGCTGCCACCAGTGCCATATAGCCAAGATATAAAAAGAGCAGGATAAGTTCAGACGTGAGCCGCGCATCCCAAACCCACCAGGTTCCCCACATCGGTTTGCCCCACAGGGATCCCGTGATCAAGGCGAGGAAGGTGTATACGGCTCCCACGGGGGCACTGGCACGTGCTACCGCTTCGGCAAGTTTCATGCGCCAGATCAGGCTGATCGCACTGGCTGCGGCAAGAACAGCGTAAACAAACATCGACAGCCATGCCGAGGGAACGTGAATGTAAATGATTCGGTAACTTTCACCCTGTTGGTAATCGGCTGGCGCGAGGGCGAGCCCTCCATAGAGGCCTGCAGCAAAAAGCCCGATACAGATAAGACCGATGAACGGCATGAGAATTCCGGCCAGACGGTAGAAACTGGGCGGGGAGCCGAGGCGATGAAAACGTGTCAACCACGTGTCGGAGTTTTGACTCATCAACGGAAGTGTTCTTCGGTCGTATCTGGACGAAATAGGGGCAGTCAGCCCACGGTTAACCCTCTCGGACGCAGGGCAGTTCGAAACCGATGCTTACTTGGATAAGATTGTAATCGACAAGGTGTCACGCCGTATGAACGATAAACTTACTTCAAATCAAAAAAGCTGCTCAAAGACTGTGAGGTATTGGCTGCCGCTCTCCGGACAGACCGTTCGCTTGAGAAAAATGAGCCTCTCTTCAGAGGTCGTTAGGTAAAAATGAATGCTCTGGACAGGTTGGACGTTGGCCGCATAGCTGACAAACTGGCCGAATTGCCGGCGCGGTCTGCCGTCGCGATCGACTGCATCTCTACCGAAACTTGCGCCGCTCTTTCCAATCTTGCAGATCAACTGCAGTATCGAGAAGCCCGGCCGGTCACTGGCTCCAGCAAGACACCGGTCTATCAGGATTTTGAGCTCGATTACGAAGTTCCGCGGGAGCATCCGTTCTGGCTTATTGCCGAAGCGTTGCAGAGTGTTTTCAACCCGCTCCTTGATGGCTTTCTTCCAGAGGCGTGTAGCGACAGCGACGCCAATTTCAGCCTGAATGATCTTATCGTCCAGCGCTATCCTCCCGGTTGTGCGGGGATCAGCCCGCACCGCGATCACATTGAATACCGGGTGATCATTCTTATCCTGCTTTTGAGCGGGGACGGTGATTTTCGACTTCACCCGGAGCGCAGTGAGACCGAGGGCAACATAATTGACTTTCAGCCGGGCCAGTTGCTGATGATGGGGGCGCCCGGTATTGCTCCGGGCTTCGTCCGACCGTTTCATTCCGTGAGGAACGTCACTGTCGTCCGTCGGACCATCGGGATGCGATTTGACCGACGCCTGATCAGCCTGACGGAATAAGACTTAAACGAGACACATGCGCTAACATGACACCCATGAGCGAACACCAGATACCGAATACGCCGTCGGCATATGAATTTCCGCTGCTGATTCGGCATCTGCTTTCAAGGCTGCCCGCCCAGCATGCGGGGCAGCAGATCATCTCCATCGGTGATCTGCGCTTTACTTACAGTGAATTCTTCAATCGGATTCAGCGCTTGACGAGCGGACTTCAGGGTCTGGGAATAGGTCCTGGCGACACGGTCGCGGTGATGGATTGGGACACTCATCGATACCTGGAGTGTTTTTTCGCGGTCCCGATGATCGGCGCTGTGCTGCACACGATCAACATCCGGCTGGCGCCGGAGCAGATTCTCTACACCATTAACCATGCGGCCGATACCGCACTGTTGGTCCATGATGACTTTGCTCCTTTGCTCGAAGGCTTCAAGGGAAAAACCCCGACAGTCAAGAAGATTGTCCGTCTTTGCGATGCTGGTGCTGAGCGGGACGCTGCAACCGCTGTTGCGTTTGACAGCGAGTATGAAAACCTGCTGAACGGCGCGTCTTCCAGTTTCGATCCTCCTGACTTCAGCGAAAATATTCGGGCGACAACCTTTTATACGACGGGAACGACAGGAAATCCCAAAGGGGTTTATTTCAGTCAGCGCCAGATTGTGCTGCATACTCTGGGCGTCGCGGTTGGGCTGTCGAGTGCGGCAGGACAGGGACGGGTGAGCGTTGATGATGTCTATATGCCCATCACCCCGATGTTCCATGTTCACGCCTGGGGAATTCCGTATGTTGCGACGATGCTTGGGCTGAAACAGGTGTACCCCGGGCGATACGAGCCCGCAAAACTGCTCTCTCTGATCGAGAGCGAGAAAGTGACGTTTTCACATTGTGTCCCGACCATCCTGCACATGTTATTGAGCGACCCCGCGGTTGAGCAGATAGATTTGTCCAGGTGGAAAGTGATTATCGGGGGGTCCGCGCTGCCGCCCGCGCTGGCCCGGCGTGCGCTGGATTTGGGTATCGATGTTTTCAGCGGTTACGGCATGTCGGAGACCGCTCCAGTGTTGACCCTTGCTCAGTTGAATTCGAAAGCCGAGTCCGACGATGATCCCGACCGGACGGACATCCGCTGTAAAGCAGGAAGACCGATTCCGCTGGTTGAGCTGAAAGTCGTGGATTCTGAACTCTGTGAGGTTCCCCGGGATGGCGCCAGTACAGGAGAAGTCGTCGTTCGGTCGCCTTGGCTGACCCAAGGCTATCTTGATGACCCTGAACGCTCAGAGGAGCTTTGGCAGGGGGGATACCTGCACACCAGTGATATCGGTCATGTTGATGAGGCGGGGTATCTCAAGATTACGGATCGATTGAAGGACGTGATCAAAAGTGGCGGAGAATGGATTTCATCACTTGAACTCGAGGATATCGCCTTAACCTGTGACGGGGTCAGTGAGGCTGCAGCCATCGGTATCGCAGACGAAAAATGGGGTGAGCGGCCCTTGCTGCTGCTCGTCTCCGGAGCAGAAGCGCCTCAGTTGGATGAGATCAAGGGCATTTTCGAAAACCGCGCCAAACAAGGAGAAATCAGTGAGTGGGCGGTGCCCCAGCGTATTGAGCTGGTGTCAGAGATCCCTAAGACGAGTGTGGGCAAGATCGATAAGAAAAAACTGCGGGAGCAGTACGGATAATGCGCTCCATGGATTGTTTGCACCGTCACTGCTGCGAAGGTAGACTGAAGATCCTTTCAGCAGATAAATAAGGGGGTGATCCAATGTCTAGTGATTCAGGAATCGTCACAGTGAGCTTTGGTGTCGATATGGAGCGCGGGAGCATCCTCTCGTAGTTTCATTGATACCCTGTCCGGTGACAGTGCTTGCTGCGACAGCCAATCACGACGCCCCGCTCTGCGGGGCGTTTTGGTTTTGTGCCTTTCTTACCTCTGTCCAGCCGACGCAAAAAGTTTAGAAAAATGTCAGCCCGGACTCGAGAATTGCAAGACCGTCAAATATCGAGAAGTACGGTCTGCCTGTTTCTGTTTCTGTTTCTGATTCTGCTCCTAGGGAGCACCCAAACCCACTGGCTCACGCTCCACGGAAGACTGAGCGATCCTGGGGAAGTTCTTGGTCGTTTAGTCGGGGTCATTGCCATCGGAGGTCTAGCTACACTAATGATTGAACGGTGGTTGCTAACGAGGTTGCAATGGCTGCGGCAATGTTTCGTGTCTGATATCAAGCGGGAAATACTCCTTGGTTCCGCACTGATCATGATGGCGGGGACCTTTATTAGCCCAGAGCGCATGGAGATTACGCTGGCAATGGTGCTGGTGTACTGGATGCGAGGATTGTATCCGGGGCCCGATTTTGAGGCTGGTGATAGGGGTCCAGTGTCCCTTGCACTCGCAAATCGGGTTGTCACGTGGGCGATCTTTTTGACGGCGATCTGTATTGTTTATCTTCGTGCGCCGGAACTATTCCATACGCCCCGGTTTTGGGCGGAGGATGGTAGGTTTTCCTTTGTTCATTTTTACAGCCATCGCGAGTGGTACGAGCTGCTGACGCCGTGGGAATACTACCGGCTCGTTCACAATGTCACCGCGTATTTTACTGTCCGGATCTTTTCTTTGGAGGACGCGCCGCTTGGATTTGCCCTGGCTTCGGGGTTGATCACACTCGTTCCTGTGGGAATAGTGGTTTTCGGCCGCTCTCCGTACTGGGATAGCCTATTCAAGAAGACTCTGTGCGTCGCTCTTTATTTCCTTGTTCCTTTTAGTGCTGAAACGTGGCTGAACCTAAACGGTACGGCTTATATTCTGAGCTTTGCCAGTGTACTGATTTTGTTGTCGGAAAGTATCGGCAGAGCACGAATCCCGTATCGAATTGTTATCTTACTGGCAGGACTAACGGGAGTATTGTCCTGCCTGTTGGCCCCGTTATTTGGGGTACGCGCATGGAAATCAGGTCTTCAAGAGCACAGAATCCAGTTCCTCTTGTTGGTGGGGTGCGCGGTGATTCAACTCGCGGTGGTCTTTTATACCAACGTGATTCACCAAGATGGCACACATATGCGGGTGACTCCCCCCTCCGCTCAGACAATTGTTCTGGTAGGGTGGCTTCGAACCCTTGCAACAATTATCTCGATTGAATGGGCAGCCTACTTAAGAGGACTTTTTGGGTCAGCGATCGCGACACCGGCTCTCTACCATCAATACGCGTTATTTTTTGGACTTCTTTGGGTCGCGGTGTTGGGATTCTTCGCCAAATATGTCCCGGAGATTGAATCTAAACTCCTGATAACCTATTTCGTGATCTTAACCGTGTTTTCGATCTATTTTGGTATTGGTGCGGGTGGGAATCTTGGCTTCATCCACCTGACCAATGGGATGCGGTACTTTTATATTCCGTCGGTGATTCTATCCATGATTCTGCTATTGCCGTTGTTGCGGCCGAAATCAGGGAGGCGACATCGTCTGATCCGGTACGTTTGTTCTGTTCTCGCCTGCCTCATTCTTCAGAACGGCATTAAGGCGTATGGCCACATTAACGTTTTCGAGCCGGATTGGCCGCGATGGCGTTTAGAAGTTGCAAAGTGGCGAGTGGACCCAGACTATAAGCTGAAAATCTGGCCGCGAAAGTGGCGAATTGCACTTCCGCCAAAGGGACTTGATCAAGACAGCACGCAGGGTACCTAGCATAGGAGAGTTGTTGCTGTTAATTTGATAGCGTCTCGAGAATAACGTCAGTGCAGGCATACAGAGTCGCAATCAGATCGGTTTCAAACTGATGGAACATGGGGTCAGTTATGGGCAGTGAGAGGTTGATCATGCCGCGCCGGGCATAGAACTGCCCCTTGGCCATCATCTTCAAGTGCACCAGTTCATAAAGATCCGAATAGCCAGGCGGGAAAGCATAAGGCGCTGTTGGTGCTTTGTTTCCAAAATGAAGCGCCATCATTGATCCCATGCCGGTTACGTGAACCGGTAAGTTCAGGTCTGACAGTAGTACTTCAAGTTGTTCTCGACAACGTTCACCCTGATCAAAGAAGGCGTTGGCAACCTCAGGAGTGTATACCTCACTGAGGCCAACATAGCCTGCCGTCATGCTTAGGATGTTGTTGTTAAAAGTGCCAGCATGGGGCCAAGCGTCCGGCCGGCTGGGATCAAATCTGTCCAGAATATCGGCGCGCCCGCCGAAGGCGCCGAAGCTCAGGCCGCCGCCAACATACTTGCCGAAGGTGACAAGATCCGGACGAAGACCATACATGCCGTGTAATCCACTTGACCCATGGCGGGAGGTCATCACTTCATCGAATATGAGTAGCGCGCCTGCTTCCTCTGTAGCCCTACGTAAGCCTTCGAGGAAATTCACGTCTGCCGGGATGCACCCACCCGCTCCGATCATCGGCTCGATGATAAGCGCAGCCAGTTTCCCCCCGACCCCATTGATCGTTTCCGTGGCGGTCTTGAGATCGTTAAACGGAATACGGTGTGTTGGGAAAGGTGCGTTTAAGGGATTGTCTCCGGCAAAGCTCAGAACACCACCGTGATAGCTTCCGTCGATAACCATGATGTCGGTTCGACCGGTATGGGCGCGAGCACTGCTTAAAGCGAGTACGTTGGCTTCGGTCCCGGAATTACAGAACCGAAGGCGTTCAACTGCGGGAAACCGCTCGCAGATCAAGGCACCCAGTTGACCTTCTCGCTCTGAGGGGCCGCCAAAGGTCAGCCCGTCGGACAACGTCCGAGTTAGGGCATGGGTGATTTTGGGGTGACTATGTCCGTAAAGCCCCGCGGTGTATTCCCCCAGGAAATCTTGATACTCGTGTCCATCCACGTCCACGATGTGGGCGCCCTCTGCTCGTTTAACCGTGATTGGGAAAGGAGCGTAATGTAGAACCGTCCTGGTATTACCGCCTGGCAGGGCGGATTTGGCGCGCCGATGCAGCGCAAGACTGTTCGGGTTGTTCTGCGCGTAAAGATCACGTTCGTTCGCGATGAGGCTCTTAAGGGAGCCGGAAGCGGGCTCGCAGGGTTTTGCGGCTGACGGGGCTACGCTCATGGAATCGAATAGTAAAGGGTAAGTCCAAAACAAAGAATCACGAGCACGATTCCGAGAAGTCGCCACAGGCGGTTATACCGGTCACTGAAAAGTACAGTGTCCTTAAGCCATGCTGTTGATTTTTTGAATGCCAAAGATGGGTCGCGAGTAGGGTTTTGCAACAAATCTAGCAGAAAAGGGGGAATATAAGCCTGCATAGGACTTCAGAACAGGGTTAAAGGTTTCCAGCGATGTTCAGTCAATTCAGTAGCGGTTTGGTTCCTTGCCAACCAGTGCAGTGACGACTAGTATGTTAATTCGCATGAAAAAAGACAAATATGCAATGAGAGAAATAAAAAAAGGAGAAGGATATGTCTGCACTAGAACAGGTGTTAAAGGGTTATGGCTGTTTCAAGGAAGGGGATATCGAAGGATTGGCGGCACTGTGCCATGAAGATATGGTATTCAGGATAAACGGAACCCATAGCCTGTCGGGTGAATACCATGGGTTCAGCAGTTGGTTGAACGACTTCCTGGCGAAAATTCCGACAGTGATACCGGGGTTCCACCTCGAAATGGAACACTGTTTTGAATCCGGCAACGACGTTTTTTGCCACTTACGGGCGACAGGAGAGGGGCTTGATGGTTATTTTGGGCACTATTTTGTTGTCGAGGATGGAAAGATTCGATCTTTCTACGCATTCGATGATTCCCAGCAGTGGGCCGCGGCACTAGGCGAGTAACCTTTTGAGGTCGCGAGACACTTCCTGACGATCTCGCATTTCGGTACTTTGGGGTTCAGCCTGTTGGGTAACCGGCAGGCTGTCTCGTCAGGATAAGTTTGACTCTAAGATGTGGTTAAAGAGAGTGTCGGTGTGTCAGGAAGTGGACAATGTGCGCCGGGTGGACTTATCACCAAAGATGGTAGCCACACGAAGTCCACATGGACGGGGGAACGGATACTGCCGTAATTCCATTCCGTTAATTCATCCTAAAAAGCCTCGTTTCTAGCGGAACTTTTTTTGAAAGACGCTCACCGTTTGTCCAATTAAGATTGAGATGTGATCTCAGTCGGGTAGTAATGGTCGGGGCGAGAGGATTCGAACCTCCGGCCCCTGCCTCCCGAAGGCTGAGTCCCTCCAACTAGCAGTCCTAAAACCCTTTAAAACCTAGGCTCCAACTCGAGGCACTTGGATCTAAAGAGATTCAAAGAGGCTGGAATGGACTTGAATTCAGTACACTTTCAGCACAGAAGCAAAAGGGGGTGCCCACCCCATTTTTCTTTGTTAAATTTATGTATCCGACTCACACAGTGTGCCGAAGAAATACCTTTTTCACTAGCGACTTACCTGGTTACATCGAAAAAATCTCGATTTAAGTTAGGCGAATAAAGTTGAGAGGTGTTGGGGTATTTTCATTTAGGGATTGAAAGACATTTTGATGCACACGAACACCCACACGCTTGTGCATGCCTTTGTGAAGTTAGGAGTAAGATAAATGATATGAAACCCCTGTTTGCTATTAAAGTGCTTTTGCTGTTCCTGGCAACAGCCCCTCATGCCCTGGCCGCGGGGATCAACGACTACGATTACTACAAACCTGCCTGGATGGGTAAAGAGAAAATATTCGTCGTGGGATACCGAGGTGTTCCGAAAAAGACTGTGAGGGTACTTCGAAAAGCATACGTCAAGTCCTATCAGGCTCTTGGCGCTCGGCCTATTGCCAACACCTATGCACTATTTTGGGATACCAAAAAGTCTAATCTTCGAAAGGTCGGGATAAGGTGGTGCAAGGTCATGGGGAAAGAGGACAGCGGATGCCGAGAAGCAAAGTCGGGGAATTATGAAAGTTTCAGAGATCCAGACCAGGCTGCAGGGGGCTTTGAGCGTACGATGCTGGGTCTTAATCATGGAACGGAAGGGTGGTGGAAGGGGATGGCGTCCGATGACGGTCATCTGAAAACAGTCGCCCATGAATATTTTCACGTCTATCAGAACATGATGGTCCTTTACTTTGAGAAGGAAAAAAGACTTGGTGTGCCTCGTAAAAAAGGTTGGAATTACTTAGTTGGCCCGTCCTGGATGGAAGAAGGGGGCGCTGATTACTTTGCATATAACGTCGCTGCCAAAAACAAGTGGAAAGATCACGACTATAAACATACGATGAAACAAGCTCTGTTACAGGCTCGGGCGGAGATAAGAAAAGGCAAAAGGAAAGGGATCAAGGTTACTCTTAAAAACTACGCTACCGAGGCGCAGATAAACAAGCTAAAAGCCAGAGGATTTGAGCCCCACTTTCAGTATGACGGCGGTGCCTGGGCCAACGCTTACCTTCGTTACCTGACCGGGACAAATAAAGGCGTGTTCACCAATTACTATAAAGATATAGCGGAGTTAGAACGCATCTGGCGAAAAAAGGGAAAGATAAATTATGGCTGGCAAAAGTCTTTCCAGAAAAACTTCGGCATGACGGTCAACCAGTTCTATACCAGGTTTAACCGATTCATGAAATGGCCAATATCGCGGCAAATGACGATCTTATCAGCACCTTTGTCCTAGATAACAGAAGTTGAAAGGGAATTAGATCTCTCGCTTTCTTCCGTATGGTCAGAACATTGTAAAGGTGTGAGCGCAAATCAGCCCCGCAACTACATGAGGACTGTTGACTAAAATGAGCACTGTTAGTTGCCAACTTATACATGAAGTGCTTTCTAACATTTTGATGTGCAATGATCCTCGAAGAGTTTCTGCATCTTTATCCCCAAATTTTTGCGTAAGATCTGCGCCAAACGAATTCTGAGTGGATACCTTGTCAAATATCCCGGAAGATGCTCGGATCAACTTTGCAATCGGGCCTGAAGGGCCTCAGGAGCATCGGAATGGACTTTAGTTCAGCACATTTTCAGCACAGTGAAAATCTGAAACAGGCGGTGGTCTGCCAGAATGGCGTAATTACTTAGGATATTGGTCGGGGTGAGAGGATTCGAACCTCCGGCCCCTGCCTCCCGAAGACAGTGCTCTACCAGGCTGAGCTACACCCCGACTGAAATCTGATTAGAAAACTGCTCGCGCTAAAAGGTCCGGGCAACCGAAAAGTCTGCAAGCTGGGCAAGAGCGGTGCGATACTGAGAGGTTGGCAGCGCCTCGAGGGATTGGCGGGCCAGGGCCGCATGCTCTTGAGCCCGGGCGCAAGTGTACGCAAGCGCTCCGGTAGATTCAATGATGCGGTGAATTTCTACAAGGGAGTTGCGATTACCGTTTTCGATCGCATCCCGGATCAGTTGCTGCTCCGCTGGGGTTGCGCGATCGAGCGCATGAATTAGCGGCAATGTAATTTTCCCCTCGGCGAGATCATCACCCGCGTTTTTGCCCATCTGGCCCGGATCGCCAGAGTAATCAAGCGCATCATCGACCATTTGAAAAGCTATCCCAAGATTGAGTCCGAAGTTGCCCAGCACCCGCTCGCCGGCGGGGCTTGCGTCTGCCAGAACAGCGCCTAGCCGGGCGGCCGATTCGAAGAGTTGGGCCGTCTTTCGGGTAATCGTTTCGAGGTAAGCCGCCTGCGTGGTGTCGGGATCATGGCTGTTGATCAACTGCATCACTTCGCCCTGGGCGATCGAGTTGGTTGTTTGCGCCATGATGTCCATCACCCGCGGATTGCCCACGGCGACCATCATTTGGAAGGCGCGGGAATACAGGAAGTCGCCGACGAGCACGGACGCTGCATTGCCCCAGAGATCATTTGCTGTCTCACGTCCGCGTCGGAGTTCCGATTCGTCAACTACGTCGTCATGAAGCAGCGTCGCGGTATGGATAAACTCGATTACGGCGGCGAGATCGATGTGGGCAGTCCCTTTATACCCAAGCGCATGCGCGCTCAGCAGGAGGGTGGCGGGGCGTAAACGCTTTCCGCCCGAGCCGACGATGTAATGACCAATGTGCTCGATGAGGACGACATCCGACTTCAGCTCGCTCTGGATGTGATGGTCCACCGCAGCCATGTCTTCAGCAATAAGGGCGCTAATGGATTCGAGCAGATTTTCAGGCGTTTCGGTGTCCGAAGCAGCCTTATTTAATGAAGTAACGGTTCCCATACCCGGATGATAGCGTGCCTGGCCCGGCATTCGGTGCGTCTCGTTGACCGAAACCGCACTTTCGCCTAAAATTCGCGCCCTTCAAAGAGATGACAAAGCCGAATCGTTCGCGCCTAACAGGTTGATTCGGGTAAAGAATTTCCGGAACAGAAACATGTACGCAGTAGTTCAAACAGGTGGTAAGCAGTACCGACTCAGTGTTGGGGACAGTGTGAGGGTAGAAAAACTCGAGGGCGAGCCCGGCGAGGTCATCGATCTCTCCCAGGTGCTGATGGTTGGTGATGGGGAACAGGTTTCTGTCGGCAGTCCGACCATTGAGGGGGCCTGCGTTAAGGCAGAGATCCTTGCGCATGGGCGGGATAAAAAGATTCGTGTCTTCAAGATGAAGCGGCGGAAAAAGTATCGCCGCACGCAGGGACACCGTCAGTCGTTTACGCAACTACGTGTTACAGACATTACTCATTAAAGCCGGCAACGCGCTGGAGGTCACTAGAAATGGCACATAAGAAAGCAGGCGGTAGTTCTCGCAACGGTC
>CEUY01157833.1_pt1 | contig 18040 bp, 12 predicted proteins | sample 361481 | NCBI WGS metagenome assembly CEUY01 (sample SAMEA2622737, study PRJEB7988) | marine metagenome | isolation source: saline water (ENVO:00002010), including
TAACCTTATCGATTTATCTCAGAAACAAAGTCTTCAATATTAAGCTTTGGTATTTTTTTTAATGCGTCTTTAGCAGTCCCTACATAAAGATAGCCAATAACTGTTTCATTATCTTCAAGGCCTAGATAAGGACCAATAACATCGTTATTTGCAAATATCCCTGTTCTCCAAATGGCTCCATAACCTAGAGAATGTAAGGATAAGAGAATATTCTGTGCTGAGGCTGCAGTTGATAGCTTTTGTTCGATTGCTGGTATCCTTGGATGATCCTTTATTGATGTCACTAAAATAATGATCATTGGTGCTCTAAAAACAGCATTTTTATATTTTTGTATCTTTGCATCTGAGAGTTCACTGATATTGTCAATTGCAAATTTTGTAAAAATCTCTGAAAGTAGCTTTTGTGAATCTTCTCTGACCTCGATAAATCTTGTTGGTCTAAGCCAACCATGATCAGGCGCTCTAAGCGCAGCCTGATAAATTACTTTCATCTCCTCTTTAGACGGAGCTGGTTGCTCCAATTTAGGCGAAGAATTTCTACTAAGTATGCTTTCTATAACTGTATTCATTCTGAAACTATTTTTTTATTTTAGTCGATACAACAATATCGAGTAACTTACTAAATGGTGGTCTCATTAATTTCAAAACACCATCGATTGGTGTTTGCCTATAAACACCTCTGGCATGCGAAAAAGTCTTGAAACCCTCTATTCCATGATAATGACCAATTCCGCTCGGCCCTATTCCACCAAAAGGAAGATCATCTTGTATAAATTGAAAAATAACATCATTAAGTGCTGCACCACCTGAAACTGTATTAGACATGATAAATTCTTCTTCGATCTTTTTATTTCCGAAATAGTAGAGCCCAAGTGGCCTTTCATGCAGATTAATGTAATCAACTACTTCATCAATTTGGTTATAAGTTTTCACAGGCATAATTGGGCCAAATATTTCCTCTTGCATCACCAGCATGTCATCGGTTGCATTAAGAACAATGGTGGGCATCATTTTATTGTGGGATTTTTCTGATTCGTTTGCTGGATTGATTTCTATGACATCAGCACCCTTATTTTTTGCATCCTCAATATAGCCATCAAGTCTTGCGTAATGTCCTTCATTAACGACTGATGTGTAATCTTCATTATCAAATATTGTGGGGTACATTGATGAGATAGAATTGTTAGTTGCCTCCATCCAATCTCCAAGATCATCCTCTTTAACATAGACATAGTCGGGCGCAATACAAGTTTGTCCTGCATTCATCAATTTTCCATTCCAGATTCTATCCGATGCTTTCTTTAAGTCCGCACTTTCACCAATGATTGCAGGTGATTTCCCACCCAGTTCTAGTGTTACAGGGACTAAATTTTTTGATGCTGCTTCCATGACTTTTTTTGCAACCGAGGTTGAACCAGTGAATAGCAGGTGATCAAAATGCAGCGAGCTAAATTCTTGTCCTACAGAAGCATCTCCAGGGAATACCTCAACTTCATCAGCATCGAAATATTTATTAATCATGGATTTCATTAAGCTGGATGATCTTGGGGTATATTCGGATGGTTTTATCATTGCTCTATTACCAGCAGCAAGAACCACTGCAAGTGGGCCAAAAGTCAAATTAAATGGATAATTCCATGGACTTATGATCCCTACAACACCTACGGGCTGATATTGGATGTAAGCCTTAGCGCCAAATAAGTTAAACGGAGGAGTTGCCTTCCTTCTCTCTGGCTTCATCCAAGATTTTAGATTTTTTTTGATAAAGTGTATTGAATCGAATGTGGCTGCTAGTTCAGCAAATTTCGTCAGCATTTCAGGTCGGTGACCAAAATCTTCTGATAATGCTTCTGGTATTTGTGTTTGATATTCAAGCATCATATCAAGCATTCGATCAAGGCGATCTATTCTCATGGATAGACTTGGATAGATTTGGCGTCTTGACTGAATTTTTTGCTTCTCTAATGTGTGTTGCATCTTCTAATCCAAAAATTCTGGTGATAGTTCATAAATAAGATCATAAAGAGGCTGAAAGCTTGCCCAAAGAATTAAATCTGTACCCGCTTGTTTTTTAGCATGCTCTGCCATCTCATCATCAATAATAATTGGTTTGCCAGCTGCTTCAGCCAGCAACTGACTTTGGCAACATTTGTCCATTGATATAAATAACCATGCAGCGACATCGACAGTTTGGCCTGTCGTCAATAAACCATGATTTTGAAGTATTGCAGTTCTTTTTTCTCCAAGTGCTTTAGCTATTTCTTCACCCTCGCCTTTATCAAATGCAACACCGCCATAATCAGAATAAAGCGACTGCTCTTCAAAAAACATTGCTGCATCCTGAGTAATGGGATCTAGCATCTTACCCAATGTTGAGAATGTTCTTCCATATATGGAGTGAGCATGCGCTGCTGAATTGACATCGGGTCTTGCTTTATGGATTGCAGAGTGAATAAAGAAAGCTGCTGGATTAATCGGTCTGCTGCCTTGAATAATTTCTCCATCTTCCTTTACCAATAGGAGGTCAGAAACTCTGATGTGTGCAAAATTCAGTCCGAGTGGATTGACCCAGAAGTGGTCCTTAAACTCAGGATCCCTGAGAGTAATGTGCCCAGCTAGTCCCTCGTCAAAACCATAATGTGCAAATAATCTAAAAGCAGCAGCCAATCTTTCAATCTGATGCCTTCTAGTCTCCTCAATAGTTGAGGTCATGACTGGAGTCAGTGACCCTTTTTCTTTTTGAGGAATTTTTCCTATATTTCTATCTATCTCTTTTGGTTTACTCATTTATCTAATAAAAATTGAGGCAAGAATCCTATATGATACACTTCTTATGTCTTCACAGAAAGGCACCGTGTTTAACAATTTTTAGGCGAGTAATAAATGAGAGAAGTAATCATTACATTGGCTGTATTTTTTATAATTTTTGTTGTCCTAACAACCTTTGAATTCTTCTTAGTTGGTGAAATGGCTAAAAACTATGCGGAGTCTGAATTGGCGATAGATGAGGCAAAATAGCAGCACAGATAAGATCACTACTCTCTCGGTAATGGGGGCCATTGCACTAATCGCAACACCCATTGCACTTTATCCAACACAATCAGCTGATTTTATTAGAAGCACTTATTTGTTGACTGTAGATATCTTTGGTTCGACTTATATGATATTCGGTGCATGCATGCTACTTTTTGTTCTGTTTATTGCTTTCTCAAAATTTGGCAATCATCGATTGGGTGGTGAGAGCATCAACCCTGATTACTCTATGTTCAGCTGGGCATGCATGCTTTTCTGCTCTGGAATTGGAGGAGGCATTTTATATTGGTCAATTGTCGAATGGGCATATTATGCTGGCGAGAGTTTATTTGGGATTGAACCTTTCTCTGATAGGGCTTATCACCTTGCATCAGCATATGGAGTTTTTCATTGGGGTTTTACTGGCTGGGCTTTGTACACCATTCCAGCAATTGCAGTTGCTGTTCCATTTTATAGACATAATATCGGCTCACTTCGGTTGAGTTCTGCATTGAGAACATCAAAAGAAAATATTGTTGAAAAAACAACTTTTGGACGTATCGTTGATTTCATTTTTGTACTGGTACTCATTGGTGCATCTGGAGGATCAATCGGATTATATGTCCCAATTATTGGTGCAGGGTTCTCAGAACTCCTAAATATTGATCATGACCTTAATTTAGATTTGTCCATGCTTGCCATATGTACTGGATTATTTGCATTCAGTGTATATCGAGGAATATATAGCGGGATCAGAGTTATCAGCAATATCAATATAATCATTTCACTTTTATTCCTGCTAGGTGTCTTGGCTCTGGGTCCTGCTGCAGAAATATTTACTTTAACTTATCAAGCAATGACAGAATTAGGAAAAAACTTCGTCGCAATGAATACTCTTGGAATTGTTGAAGAGTCAGAATTTGCTGAAGCTTGGACTATTTTTTATTGGGCATGGTGGATAGCGCTTGGTCCGCAAGTTGGTTTATTTGTTGCTAGAGTCTCGAAAGGAAGAACATTAAAAGAAGTGGTACTAGGAATGCTTGTTTTTGGATCACTTGGGTGCTTCCTCTTTTTCTCTATTTTAGGAAATTATGCAATTAACTTAGAGTTAACTGGGCAAATGAACGTCACACAAACACTTTCAGATATTGGTCACCAAGCAACTTCCACAAAAATCCTTATGACACTGCCATATGGTGAGATGTTCGTTTTGGCATACTCCCTAATTGTCATTATATTTGTTGCAACATCTTATGATTCCGTTTCATATATTCTTGCATCCCATGTTCAAGAAGTGACAAATGAGGAAACTGAACCAGCCCGTAAAAATCGTCTGATGTGGGCATTCGTACTCTCAATACTCCCAGCAGCTTTGTTTTTGATAAACAGCAATCGAATAGCAATGGATGTTATCTTACTTATGTCACCACCATTACTAGTCTTATTCCCAATATTTATCTTTTGCATGTTAAAAACACTGAAACAAGATTAGTATGATTATTAGGACATATTTTTGGAGCAATAGTGATGAAATTAAATAAAATTTTTTTGCTACCAGTCTTGGTAATATTTTCTTGGGCTACATATGCTCAAGATTCATTCAAGACTGATGACATTTATGATATTAAAAGTGTCTCACTTTCTGATGTCTCTCATGACGCTAGTAGCCTCATATATATAACTAGCAAGGCGGACAAAAAAGAAGATAATTTTAATAGCACGCTTTACTTTCTCAATTTAAAAAATGGAAAAAAAGAGGTATTGCTTCAATCTAAAGGTGGCAGAGGTCTTAATTTTTCATCGGTGAAGTTTTCAGGTGACTCAAAATCAATCTATTTCCTTTCATCTGGTTACAAAGCATCGGGGAAAAATAATACTCAAGTTTGGTCTCTAAATTTGTCAAATAGGATAAAGAGAAGATTGACTAATTTCGATGGAAATATCAGTGACTTCGATATTTCAGAAGATGGGAGCACTATTGCTTTTATCGGTAGCAAGAAATCTGAAGATCAAGATAAGATTAAAACACCCTCTCCATTAGTTATTGATCGTTATCAATTCAAAAGAGATTATGATGGATTTCTTGGTAACAAAAGAGACCATCTGTATGTATTTGATACAAAATCTAGAATAGAAGAACAGATAACTTCCGGACAAAGAGATCATAGTTATCCCTCAATCTCTCCAAATGGAGAAAGTGTCGCTTATATGACAAAAGAAGGAGATTTTGACAGACATAATAATTGGGATATTTTTATAAAAAAATTAACAAGAGATACAAATCCTATAAAAATTATTCCAAATAATGATGAAGATTTTTCTATCACATATCCATCCAGACCTGAGTGGAGTCCAGATGGAAAAAAAATTGCATACTTACATGGGGGTGATCATTCAATGCTTTGGTATGCTCTTCAAGAAGTATCTATTATTGATCTAGAAACAGGCGATATAGATTTCATTACTAAAGAATTCGACCGCAATACAAGTTTGCCCCAATGGTCGAAAGATGGTCAAAATATTTATTTCATCCTTGAAGATGATATGAAAAGTCAGCTGATGAAATACTCATTTCTAAATAATTCATCTGAAGAAGTCACCCCAGAAAATATGCACCTTAGTGGTTATTCAAGAAGCTATTTTGCTATTAACAATGAGGTTATCTTTCAGTCCTCTACTTCGAATATACCCAGTGAGATATACCATTTAAAAGAAAATCAAATTAATGCACTCACTTCTGTTAACAAAGAATTCATAAAAAACAAGCTCATCGGTTCAACTGAGCTTATTTCCTTCCAAAGTTTTGATGGGCTTACTATAAATGGAATGATGATCAAACCTCATGATTTTGATCCTAATAAGAAATATCCCTTAGTAATAAGGATCCATGGTGGTCCAGTTTCACAGTATGGGAGATATTTTGATTTTGATTGGCAGCTCTTTGCATCAAGCGGGTATATTGTGATGGTAACCAATCCTAGAGGAAGCTCAGGAAGAGGTTTTGAATTCCAAAAGTCTATTTTTGCCAACTGGGGCATAGAGGACTCAAAAGATATCAGTGCTGCTTTAGATTTTGCACTTGATCTTGGGTACATTGATGAAAATAAATTGGGAGTTGGTGGTTGGAGCTACGGAGGAATGCTCACAAATTATGTCATCGCAAAAGATAATCGTTTCCATGCAGCGACTTCAGGGGCTGGAATATCAAATATTTTAAGTGGCTTTGGGCATGATCACTATATCAGGGAATATGTTCTCGAGCTTGGAACACCATGGGATAACTTAGATACCTGGTTAAATGTCTCACACCCATTCTTTAATGCTGATGAGATAGTTACACCAACTTTATTTTTAGTTGGAGAAAAAGACTGGAATGTACCTCTAATCGGATCGGAGCAAATGTACCAAGCTCTAAAACACTTAGAAATCCCAACACAGCTTATTATTTATCCAAATGAACATCATGGATTAAGTAAGCCAAGCTATATAAAAGACAGGCTAGATCGATATTTAGAGTGGTATGGAGAATACCTAGCGAGATAGGATCTAACTGAAATATTTATAATACTCAATGCCCGCGTCTTGAAAATCGGTAGATTCTTCTGTGCCTACTTTACTGACAATGAAACCTTTTGATTTCTTGCTCTCAATTCCCTCTAGAACCTTATTTGTTCTCAATTTGATGTATTGATTGTGATCTAGATTAACTGGATTACTCAAAGCAGCAGAGTATTTGATATTTTTTTCATTTTCACAACAGTTTTGTGTGAAAGAAATTGGAATGACTTCAGCAGCATCACCACTTCCATATCCAATCAATAAAGCATCCTTACCATTCAATGTCTTGCCATTTTTCATTGAGTCCTCAATTCCTGCTGCCAACCAAGCAAAGATAGAACCAGAATAAATATTCCCCATCTCTTTTGTTAGCTCATTGCCCAACTTTAACTTAGACAAAACTTTATCCTTAAAGGAGTCTATTTTATTCAATGCCTTCAGAGCCCTAGTGGTTTGTGGAAATAAGTCTTTATTAATATCTGTTTGAAGAAATGACTTCAAATCAGGTTTTTCTTTCAGTTCTTTTTGTATTTTTTCTGATTCCAGATCTACTTCATTTATCAAATCTTGAAGTTCTTGATTGTCATCTTTATCACCATTGGCCAATGCGTACAGATATGAAATTGAGAATGCATTCAATGGCATCTTATGAAAAGGACGATGCATGAATACAGCTGTAGCCCCTTTCAATAATTTAGATAAACTCTGTCCCCTGTTTTGACTCATGTTTGATAACGCTGAAATTGTTCCATCTATATAGCAACTTGCAGAATATTTCCCATTAAATACAGGAAGATCTAAGTCTGATGCTGAGTGCCCATTTAAATTTTGAGCTCGGTACTGTATTGGCTTTCTAAAATCTATCTGCCGATATTCTGATGAGCTTCCTGAAAACGCAGTCTTAACCACAGCAATCTTTGGGTTTGTTTCAATGAGTGTGGCAACTGCTCCAGCTCCTTGTGTAGGCTCCCCTGAAGACCCCATCTGATAGAGTGCAATATCTGAACAAACTACAATGGCTTTCTTTTCAGGTGCATCAGAATGAACATAACGAACAGCATTTTTCAGTGCATAGATCCCAGACAAACAGGCTTGCTTAAACTCTGGAACCTCACATTGATTGGATATCGGATTCATACCTCTATTTTTAAGCTCTTCATTAACCATTCCTTTGATGATGATTGTTCCAGCGGAGTTATCCGTGCTAGATTCAGTACCTAGTGCTAAAAAACCAATTTCGTTGGGATCAATATTATTTTCAATGATTAAATCAAGAACAGAATTTGCTGCCATGGTGTATATGCTTTCATCAGGGCCAAGCATCCTGAAACCAGAACCTATAATATTGCTGATCTTATCCCAAGAATTATTGGTCCAACTGCACCAATCTTTCAGCCCAACTCGATATGATGGGACATAGGCTGTAATTGCACTGATTCCGACTTTTTGTTTCACTATTCTGCTCTATTTGAGTTTGAGATTGTATTACTTATATTTTCCTTGTAAAAGGTCTTTCGGATTTTTTTCAAATATTAATCAAGCGAAGAGAATTCGTTCCTCCACTTACTCTCAGAGGTGATCCAGAAGTAAGAACGATCAGATCACCTGATTTAAGTATGGAAGAGTCAATAAGCTCACTTCTTACATCTTCTATTACATCAGCCATGCTGTCGACTAAAAATGGATATTGATATGAAATGACACCCCTGTAAAGACTTACTCTTCTTTGAGTATCATCATTTCTAGTGAAGGCATAAATTGGTATATTGGTTCGATACCTGGAAAGCATCAATGCTGTCGAGCCTGACTCTGTGAGAGCAACAATGGCTTTTATTTCCATATTTCTAGCGATACTCATTGAACTAATAGCAATGGCTTCATCGATATTATTGATTTCAGAAAATTTATACTCTTCGTTCTTTGTGATTGATTCTTGATATGTTTCAGCACCCATACAAACTTCATGCATCGCTTTTACTGTCTCTATAGGATAATTGCCAATTGCTGTTTCTGCCGAAAGCATCACGGCATCTGTTCCATCTAAAACTGCATTAGAAACATCTGTCATTTCTGCTCTTGTAGGGGTTGGATTTGCAATCATTGACTCCATCATTTGAGTAGCTGTTATTGCAATCCTTTTTCCCTTAACGGTTTGTTTAATGATATCTTTTTGAAGCCCTGTCAGCTCGCCTGGTCCAGACTCTAGAGCTAAATCGCCTCTTGCAACCATGACTCCATCGCTTGCTTTGATAATCCAAAAGAGCTGTTTTAGCGCCTCAAGCCTTTCAATCTTAGCAATTAAATTTATTCGGCTACCAATTTGAGTTAAAACCTCTCTTGCTTGTGTTACATCGCTAGCTTCATTGACAAAAGATAGGGCAATCCAGTCAATACCTAATTCCGCCAACCTTTTTATATCTTTTTTATCTTCTTCCCCAAGACCTGAACGATGTATGATTTTTTTCTCAACCTCAAATCCTTTATTACTTCTAAGTAAACCACCCTTCTCGACCTGACATTTAAGGGCCATATTCTTTTGATTGATACTTTTAACAGTTAATTGGATTAAACCGTCATCAAGCAAAATTCTATCTCCAGTCTCAATTTTGGGAAAGCAATAGTCGGCATCAATAAAAATCTCATGATTATCAGTCTTCTTCTCTTGAGTAAATATGACATTGATATCTGAAGCATGTTCCAGCTCAATCATATGATTCTTAAAATCACCAATTCTGATCTTATTTCCCTTTAGATCAACCAGAATAGCTACGGGTTTTTTCAGTTTCTTCGCTGTGTCCTGGATGAGTTGAATATTTCTTTTATGATTATATTTCTCACTCTCATCCCATGTCCCATGGGCTAAATTGATCCTGATAACGTCTGCATATTCACAAATATCCTGTAATATCTTTGGATCTGCGATTGATGGTCCAAAAGTTGATATGATTTTTGTGCGTCTCATAGGGTGATTATTATCATCTTTATATTACGCTTTCACTACGAAAAACGTCTTCATCGATATCATCTTCTGATTTAGCGACAAGAATGGAAACAGTTGCATCACCGGTAATATTTACAACAGTTCTTGCCATATCAAGTATTCGATCGAATGGCAGAACAAATCCGACTATCAATGCTGTTTGAGCATCGCTTATTCCAATGACAGATAAAACGGTTGCCAAAAGAAACAAAGATGCAGAGGGAATGCCTGCTGTACCTATTGAGGTCAATGTTGCAGTCATTGCAATGAGAAGATAATCAGAAAGCTCCAGCTGCACCCCAAAAATCTGAGCTGAAAACAGTGCAACAACTCCTAGATAAAGTGCCGTTCCATCCATATTGATTGTAGCGCCAAGAGGAAGAACAGATGATGCGACTGTTTTCTTTACCCCTAAATTATTTTCAACACACTGGAGAGTAACCGGAAGAGTTGCGGAACTTGATGATGTTGAATAGGCCACTGCTTGTGCATCTAATATTCCTTTGAAAAAGTTTTTAAGCGGAAGTCTCGCACCGAAACGAATAAGTCCTCCATAAACCAAAATCATATGTAATATACATCCAACATATAGGATGATGGTCAAAACGAATAAATTCTGAAGTGCAGCCAATCCCATTGTGCCTGAGACCCAAGCAACCAATGCAAGAACACCGAATGGGGCCATCTGCATAACCAGATGAGCAATCTGTAAAATGGCTTCAGCTGCTGAAGAGAAAACTTCTCCAAGCTTTTCCGTTTTGCTTCCACCCAGAATAATTCCAATACCTAAAAGTATTGAAAAGAAGATGATTGGTAGAACATCTCCATCAGCCAGCGAACCGATTGGATTAAGTGGAACGATCCCGAATAATCGATCGCTGATACTTTGTGAGGATTGAACAGCGCTGTATGGATCCACGCCTGTTATATCAATACCTGCTCCAGGAGAAAACAAAGTTCCCAATATCAAACCGATACTAATAGCAAAGAGAGTGGTTAATAAATACAAAGCAATGGTTTTTATTCCAATTGATCCCAGTCGTTTTGGGTCACCCATTGAAACGACACCTGCAACAAGCGAAGTGAATATGAGTGGCACAACCAACATCTTTATAAATCGGACAAAAAGATCGCCAATCCATTTTGAAGAAGCAGCAACCTCTCCAAATATAAAGCCAAGAATAGCTCCAATAGCCAGCGCTGCAACAACTCTGACCCATAGTTTCAAATTTGTTTTTCGGCCCATATAAGCAAGGCCTGCGAAAACGCCAATCAAAACTATCCAATAAATAATCTCTATACTCATATGTTTCATTCTAACTTAAAAATAAACTAATCATTCATATATGAAACGCCTGCATTTGGTCTTCTTAAATCAGCATAACCATGATTTATTCCTTCCTTTATATGAATGCTTTGTGTGCTACCCATTGTTTTTGATGGTTCTATTTTATGACCAATTTTCTTTAAAAGATTTAAAGAATCTGATGAAATATTCCTCTCATAATCTATACCTCTATAAGGCCAATCTTTATGAATTCTTGGCAACATTGTTGCCTCACCAATATTTAGCCCAAAATCAATCACACCTGTTATCACCCTAAGGATTGCTGCAGGTATTAATTTTCCACCAGGAGATCCTGTAATTAGAAGCACCTTGTCATTTTCATCAAATACAATTGTAGGAGCCATTGTGCTCATCGGTCTCTTTCCAGGTTCATATTTATTCCCTGGGCTAGCTCCTCTGCCCTCAATTTTTTTGTTGCCATATTGATAAGCAAAGTTATTCATTTGGTTGTTCATCAATATCCCAGTACCAGGAATGGTGACACCTGAACCAAACGAATAACCTAATGTATAAGTATTAGATACAGCATTACCATCATCGTCAATTATCGAATAATGGGTTGTATTTTTTGATTCTTGAATAATCTCCAATGGTTTTACTTCTTTCGAACTAGATGCTTTCTTTAAGCTGATACTTTTTGCAAATTCTTTGATTCTTTTTGCTGACATTAGATCATCATAAGGGACATTATAATATGATGGATCACCCACATGATGTGAGCGATTATTGTGCCCTCGTCTAAGAGCTTCAGCCAATAAGTGATAAGTTAAAGCGGAATCATTTCCTATTTTACCAAGATCAAAATATTCCAAAACTTTAAGTGATGTAAGTAAAACTATGCCTCCTCCAGAAGGTGGTCCATGGGTAAAGATTTTTTTACCTCGATAATTCACCCCAATAGGTGGTGAAAATCTAGCTTTGTATTCTCTAAGATCACTGATTGTGATACTTCCTCCATTATCGGACATCGATTCCACAATCTTCTTGGCAACTTCACCGCCATAAAATCCACTGATGCCATTTTTAGAAATTAGATCCATTGTTTTTGCAAGATCAGGCCTTCTCATGACCGATCCTTGATTCAAGGGCCTTCCTTCATTGAAGTAGATACGCCTTGATTCATCATCCCATAATAATTGCGGCGCACTTGCAATAGCCTGCTCTAAGTCAAAAGTTACATTGATCCCATTTATGGCTTGATTGATAGCTGGTTTCATGACCTCGCTGAGCGGAAGTTTTCCAAATTGTGAATGGGCCAAGAGTAATCCTGAGACTGTACCTGGAATAGTCGAAGCTTTATAGCCATAACGGACAATGTCTCTATCTGCATCTCCATATTCATTAGGAAGTTCTATACCAAAGATTTCATTGGTTTTTAATTTACTTGGTGCTTGGCCACGATAATCAATCGCAATGATTTCATTCTGGTCTTTTAAATAAACCAACATGAAACCACCTCCTCCAAGATTTCCAGCTCTAGGAAGAGTCACTGCAAGTGAGAACCCCACAGCCACTGCAGCATCTATTGCATTGCCTCCTTCCTTGATAATTTCAATACCAACCTCTGAAGACAAATGATTTTGTGAAACAACCATTGCATCATCGCTTATAGTTGGATGAAATGGGGATTCATAATCGATGTAAGAAGTTTGTGAATACAAAGAATGCGTGAATAAAAAAAACGCGGCTAAGAGCAATGGAGAAATATCTTTCATATTAATTGGTTTAATTTCTAAATCAGTTCAGTCTATAGAATATCTAAAAAAAAGGGAGCTAGAAGCTCCCTTTTTTTATTGTGCTAAAGACTTAGAACTTAACATTTAGATCTAAGTAATAGTTTCTACCATAGTCTTGGTGTGCATCAGCAAAGTAACCGTAATATCGGTCTGCCAGTGGTGCACGTTCGTCCGCAACATTCTTAATAGCTAAACGAACCCTAGAATCATATCCTGCAAGATCAAATCTATAATCGAAACTCAAATCCATTGTTGTCATTGAATCAATCATAAATTTTGTCCCATCGGATGTAGTTAGACTGTTTTGATAGAATTCACCTTTTCTCAATGCAGTCAGATTCGCTCCAAACGGTCCATTACGATATGAAACACGAAGTGTGTGTTTATTGTCGTAGTTACCATCCATGAGCAATAGATCGCCAAAACCTCCCAGTGGGATATCCGCTGGTATCTCGCCTGCTGCTTTTTTAGCAGCCATATCAGCAAAAACACCACCTGGCTCTTGTTCAAATGTATCTATAAAGCTTCCAATGTAACGAATGCTGAAGTCACCAACATCGGTATCAAAGTTGTAATAAACACCAACATCGAATCCCTCTATTTTTCTATCCGCTAAGTTTAGGTAATTATCGGCCACATAGTTAACATTACCGAATGGGCAAAGACCCGCAGCATTTGCTGCAGCTATTTGATCTTCATCTGGAGCATTTCTATCAATGACTCCATGTCCACCGAATGTATCGCAGTTATTATTCCCATTCGCAATCCTTAGAAGCATATCCTGTACTGTGTGGTTTTCTCTTCCAAACAAACCAATGGTATTTTCTTTATCAATCGACCAATAATCTGCAGTGATTGTCAATCCATCGATATCTGCTGGAGTGATCACAAAACCAACTGAATAGTTATCAGATTCTTCTGGCTCAAGTCCCTCTGCACCAGTTGCTTGTCTTTGCTGAGATGATCTAGAGTCTAGGTCATCATTGCCCAAACCTGCCAACTGCTCCAATCGATACATGGCCCAGTCATAGCGTGTGCCGCTCCTTACAACAATCTTCTCATTGATTTGAACAATATTAGGTGCTCTAAATGATGTTGAAGCAGAAGCTCTGAATAATACAGAATCTGAAATCTCCCACCCAATTGCTAATTTACTGACTAAAGAATCTTCTACATCGGACATATTCTCATATCTGAGTGCAACCTGCGCATTCACTCTTTCAGAAAGAGGAATCTGAGCTTCAGTAAATAATGAAAGTGTATTTCTCTCTCCTCTCACATCACCAGTTGGAGAAGAGTTAACAACATCACCAATTTCAGGGTATGTATCATTCTCATAATCGACATAAACAATTGTTCCATCGAGTCTTGGATCTCGATCATCAATCATTTCTTCTCTTCTGACCTCAATACCAAACATAAGACCCATCGGTCCTGCTGCTAGATCCATAAAGTTCCCATTCGAAACTTTAAAATCCATCATGGCTAGTGAGCTAGAGCCTTTTCTGTAGACATCAACCAGTATTCTCTCTACGTTGCTGTCAACACCTGCGCTGAAAGGATTATAAGCAGCTGGAGTTGAGTCATAAAGCGCCTCTCTTAGAAGTGTGTTTGAAACCCGATTACTTGTTATATCATCGGACTTTGCTTTTGAGTAAAGCAACGCTGCTTCCCAATCCCAATCGTCAACCTCACCTCTAAAACCTTGAAGTAATCTGTATGTTCTTTTGTCGACATTGACATGCCTCATTTTCTCAGCATATCGATAGTTGTCGATATAGAGCTCATAGCCTTTAAAATCGAGCGTATTGCCATCTGCATCAGTGAATGACATTTGATTTAACCAGTAGTTATCTGGTCCTACTCTATGCTTAACAGAGCTAAACGCATATGATGGATGCCTGATCAAAAATGAATCTGAAGAATAGAAACCAATCTCAGTGAATGATTCTAAGCCATTCGCAAGCTCATTGTTTATATAAACAAAGATATTGGTTCTCTGCATGTCAGACCTTACATCAGTATTGCCCCATAGGTTATATCTTTCAGTTCCATTCCCATCTTGAGCAATACAAGTTCCATAGCCTGTATCCCAAGTTTGCCCACCTTGACTTGCTCGATTGCTACATCTTGGATCTCCCAATGGGAAAACTTCGAACTCACCATTGCTGTCAGTGAAAGTGTGATTCAGTGCGTTGCTGCTTCCATGCTCACTTGATGTAACCATGTCAAATTGGCCATACAAATTATTGGTACTGTTATTTCTAAATGAAGTGCTGCCTGCCCAAGGGTTACCATCTTCTAGACATCTTCCATCAGCGGATACTCCATCAGGAAGATCACAAGTCGTCCACATTCTATGATCTGAATTGCCCCATCTTGGATCTTCAGAAGAATTAATACTGTCCCGATCATAATGATCAACAAAAACACTGACATTCCCTCTGTCATTATTAAAGTTTGTGCCCCATTTAGCGGTGAAGGTCACATCTTCGGCATCAAAATGCTCGTACCAACCTACCTTGGTCCTAAACTGGAAGCCTTCATAGTCTGTTTGAAGAACATTATTTACAACACCTGATACCGCATCAGCACCATAAATTGCAGATGCACCATCTCTGAGAATTTCTAGTCGATCAAGACCCCAAACAGGAACCAAATTTGAATTGGTTGATACCGTTGGTACATAGTCACCACCTAAAAGTTCAGTTTGATATCCAGGTGAATTCACCATTCTTCTTCCATTGAGAAGAGTGAGTGTATTACCTACACCCATATTCCTTAGGTTGTAGGCTCCAACATCACCACGCGATGAATTGACACCACCAGAAGCATTCTCAGCTTCATTGAAGAAGTTCATTCCATTCTCTACAACATTCTCAAGTAACTCATCACCACCGTCGACACCCAAAGCCTCCACGTCCTCAAAATCAAGAACAGAGACAGGCAATGCGCCTGTTATCTTTGCTCCTTTAATTTGAGAGCCAGTGACTGTGATCTCTTCAATGTCATCTGAAGAAACTGAATCCTCCTGAGCAAATGTTGTTATAGGAAATATGATGAATGCTGATAATGACAGCAATCTAAATGTTTTTACAAACATATGTGTTACCCCTCGTAAGTTAAAATTGATCTAATTAAGAAACTATATCACGCCTCAAATCTATGCCCTTAAATCTAATTTATTCATATTTATTATGATACTATAACTTTTAGTTATATTATATTATAAATATTATCTATAATTAAACCATGAGAACAAGACACATCGAGGTATTCAATAGTATCTATAAGACAGGCTCAGTCACAGCAGCAGCGAAGCTTTTAAATGTATCGCAACCCTCTGTGAGTAAGGTATTGGCACATGCTGAACAGCAACTGGGTTTTCGTCTCTTTGAAAGAATCAAAATGAAGCTGGTACCAACACCTGAAGCAAATATTCTTTTTAAACACACGAGCGTGATGGAAGATGTCTTGACAGATATCAATCAAATTTCAGAGCGCCTAACAGAATTTCCTGTAGACCGTGTGAGAGTCTCTTGTACACCTTCACTGGGTATAGACTTTCTTCCAAATGCAATCGCAGAATTTAAAGCACTTAACCCTAATGTTAATTTTGAGATCTCTACACTTCACTATTCTTATTTAAGAAATAACATTAAGGATACATCGCTTGATCTTGCGATTGCACAAGACCAAATTGAAGATGAAGAAATTGGAATAATCAACCTAAAAAAAGGAAATTTCGTGGTACTTAAACCAATCAATTCAAATATAAATAAACTTCCGTTTATCAAACTGAGTATCAATAGCCCCATAGGACGTAAGCTCGATAAATATATCGAGAAAGAGAAAATAAATATTGAGTCCAGCATTACATCTGATAATTTTCAGATGGCAGCTTCTTTAGTAAATAATGGTATTGGATACGCGATCTTAGACGAATACACAGCGAAAGCTTGCAAGTCTGAAAATTCAGAAATTATTCAATTGAGCAATAAATTAGATTTCAACATCAGCTTGATGTTTCTGAAGAATGTTCCCTTTTCAATCCCAACGAATAGTTTTATTGAATTTCTTTCTGAGTTCAAATATGAGTTCTAGTATTCTATGATGTGTTTTCTCTGGACACATTTTAATGAAAGATAATTCAAAATCAAAAACAGGTTTTCTAGTTGGGCTGATGGCAGCGATCCTGATTCTCATCATTCCAAATCCAGAGGGATTGCCAATTGAGGCTCAAAGGGCGGCAGCAATTTTTGTATGGATGGGGATTTGGTGGGCAACAGAAGCGGTGCATATTGCAATAACTGCTTTAATACCATTGATTTTCTTTCCCTTGCTAGGTGTTGCGTCTATTGAAGAAACCTCTGCGCCTTATGCAAATAAAAATATATATCTTTTCATGGGAGGGTTCTTTCTATCGATCGCAATCCAAAAATGTAACCTTCATAAAAGAATCGCACTCAATGTACTCGGTCTGACCGGAACGGCAGGAAGATCAATCATAGCAGGCTTTATGCTGAGCTCATGTGTTCTAAGTATGTGGATTATGAATACATCAACGACTGTAATGCTTCTCCCAATAGGGCTTGCCATTATTTCAGTTGTGAAAGAGTCAATGACGAATTTAACTGATACTGAGAAAGTTAACTTTCAAGTTGCACTACTTTTGGGTATTGCCTATGCAGCGAATATCGGGGGTATTGCAACACTGATTGGTACAGCACCCAATATGGCATTAAATGGTTTTATGGAAGAACAATATAATGTCTCAATATCATTTGTTGATTGGATGAAGGTAGGAGTACCTGTTAGTTTAACTTTACTTCCACTTGCATGGTTATCACTTACGAGGATGTCTTTTCCTGTTTCATTTCAAGCATCAATACAGACACAAGAGATCATTACGAACATGAAATCTGGGCTCGGTGAAATGAAAACATCTGAGATGAGGGTGTTGATCATATTTCTAATTACGGCAATGCTTTGGATCACAAGAGACATTATCAATGATATTCCTGGGCTAGAAGGTTTATCTGATCCAGGTATTGCAATGCTTTGTGGACTGGCATTATTTCTAACACCGAGCAAAAGCACTGATCAAAATCTTCTTGAATGGAAAGATGCACAAGAAGGTGTCCCATGGGGTGTTTTATTATTATTCGGAGGTGGCTTGTCACTAGCTGCTGCTGCACAAAGCACAGGTCTTGCTGCTTGGATAGGGAATCTTATGCCATTGGGTTTAAGCATGGCCTTACTGATCATAATGTTTACGACTTTGATTATATTTCTTACTGAACTCACATCTAACTTGGCGACCACTGCGACATTTCTCCCTATCGTTGCAATCATAGCCACTCAATTTGGCTTTGACCCTCTTCTACTCACTGCTTCGATTGCAAT
>CEUY01050789.1_pt1 | contig 17998 bp, 17 predicted proteins | sample 361481 | NCBI WGS metagenome assembly CEUY01 (sample SAMEA2622737, study PRJEB7988) | marine metagenome | isolation source: saline water (ENVO:00002010), including
CAACATGAATACATCAATGACAAATACCCATTATTATTAATGAAATATCGTGGTTCTATTGCATCTCATTCATTATATCCTGTCATAAAATATTGGGAAAGTGCAGCTGCGGGTTGTGTAACATTTATGGAAGTTACTGAAAAAAACCAGGCACAAAGACTAGGATTTGAAGATAACAAAACTGCAATTTTTATCAATGAAAAAAATTATGAAAAAAGATTATCTGATTTCATCTCTGATCCAGAAAACTCAAAATGGAAAGAAATTGCAAATGAAGGTCGTAATTATACAATGAATAATCTAAGTAATGATGTTGCCTCAAATTCCCTTGTTAAACTTTTTAAAGAATTCATAAAATGATTCCTACAAAAGATTTTATTTTAATAATAAAAAATTAACCCATGATAAAATTTTTGATAATTTTTATTATTGCATTTTCATTTACAACCGCTTTTGCTGAAGAAAATAATAACTGTTTATCATTAATACAAAAAACATCTGATATACCGTTTTCATCAAATCTAGATTTTTCAAATTGTAATCTTGTAGGGGTTTTATTGAATGATCTTGACTTGCAAAATACAAATTTTGAAGGTTCAGATCTATCTGGAGCATATCTATTTGGTTCAGATTTACAAAATGCAAATTTTGATAACACTGTTCTATATGGGGCTAATTTACAATCTACAAATCTAGAAAATGCATCATTTCAAAATTCGATCTTAAGTGGTACATCATTTAGAGATGCCAACTTACAAAATGTCAATTTTTATAATTCTGAGGTAAAAAATGTGGATTTTTACAAAGCAAATTTGATTGATACTAATTTTAGTAATGCTGACGCAAGTGATGCAAATTTTTGCGGTGGATATTTGGCGTATATGAAATTTGATAATACAATTTTTAAAAATACTGATCTTCATAATGCAAAATTAATGTTTGCTGATCTCAAGACATCAGTATTTGAAAATACAAATTTAGTTGGTGCAGATCTATCTAATACAAATCTTGAAAATCAAAACATTCGTGACTCAAATCTATATTCTGCAAATCTATATAACACAAATCTATCTGGTACGAATTTAGAAAATTCAAATTTAAGATTTGCAAATCTTCTGGATGCAAATATGAATAATTCTAATCTGATTAACACTGATTTCTATAACGCAAATATTGAAAATATACAACTTGACGATGCAATTCTAGATAATACAAATTTTTATGGAACGACAATTCTAGAACAATTCCCTTCAATAGATAATTCAAAAATTACTTTTAATTCAAAAGGTAATCAAATCAAATACTCACATTATGGTTTCTCAGTGAATAATGAAATTCCATCTCTTGATTTATCTCAAAATAATCTAACTGGTATTGTAGTAAATAATGAAATAATTGAAAATACTGAAATAAATGAAAAAAATTTTTCTGGCTCAATTTTTAAAAATACAATATTTAAAAATGTAAAAATTAATGATAGTGATTTCCTTGGTACACAATTTCAAAATGTCACTTTTTATAATTCCAAAATAAACTATTCTGATCTATCTGGTTCTAAATTAGAAAATGTAAAATTTATTGATGGTAATCTAGATAATTCAAAATTTAATCATGCACAGGTAACTACTTTATTATTAAAAAAATCATCATTGGAAGATACAAATTTCTCATTTTCAAGAATAAGTGATACATCTTTTGATTCTCTAGTTTTAAACTCATCAAATCTTGAAAATTTAAATTTACAACAAAGTAATTTTACTAATTCTAATCTAAATAATGTAAAAATGTCTAATTCTGAATTATTTGAAATATCATTTGTTAACTCTAATCTTGAAAAAATAAAATTTACTGATAGCTCATTACGTAAAATTATAATTGATAATGACTCAATTATATCTAAAGATCTTGAATTTCAATTATACGTGAACTCATCAATAGAACCTATACAAAATTTTACAGAATATATTGATCGTATAATAAAAAATCAATTAATTAAGAGATTTGGCTTCATAGAAGATAATCCTTATACAAAATTTTTCTAATTATTATATATCAAAACTAGAATCTGAAATAGTTTTATGTTTGAGATGTTCTTTAATTTTTTCTTGAAGTTCTAAAAATTTCTTCATTTCTTCATCAGAAATTTTTTCATTTTTCAAAACTTTCATCATTAATTCATTTGAATAAAGATATGATGTAACAATTGCTTCTGTATTTAGTAAATTTCTTTTAGCATGTGGATTTGTTTCGATTGCAACATCAGCTTCAGATTTAAAACCTGCACTTCTCTTAAAATGGAAATATCCTGCAGCAATCAGAACTGGAATTCCAATTGCTACTGTTATTAACACATAATGACCAAATGATGGAAAAATTTGTTGTAATACAGGGTAATTTTCTATTGCTAAATAGTATGTAACAACTAATGTATTGATGGCTGCAAAAATAAATGCAAAATAAACACTCCATCCAGTTCTAAAATAGAACCATGATCTAAAACTTGTTGATTTATCTTTTGCACTCAACTTTTATCCCGTATTTTTACGATTGAATCAATCTCTTTTATTACTGTCGCTGAAATTTTTCTTTGGTTTGAATAATCTCGAATTTTCTCTTTCAGAGTATTCATTTCATCAACCTCTGTTTGTTCTAACTCTTTTTCAGTTAATTTTTTAATCAATAATTCATTTAATCTAAAAATCACTGTTAGAATAACTTCTGTATTATATAGAATTCTACGTTGATGTGGATTTGTTTCAACTCTGACGTCTGATTCTGCTTTAAATGCTTGTGTTTTTTTAAAATGGAAATAACCTATGCTTATTAGAAGTGGAATTCCAATTGCTACTGTTATTAACACATAATGACCAAATGATGGAAAAATTTGTTGTAATACAGGGTAATTTTCTATTGCTAAGAAATATGTAACAATTAATGTATTGATGGCCGCAAAAATAAATCCAAAATATGTTGCCCATCCAGTTCTAAAATAAGCCCATAAACGAAATATAATACTTGGTTTTTTTGCTTTTACCACAGTCCTTTCTTTCATGATTATTCCGGTTTACTCAACTATATCAAGTGCACTACTAAAATTGAAATAAACACTCTTCCTTGATATACAGAATATTCAACGTGTTATAATAAAATATATTAAAAACTATTCTCATTTTGAATAGTGAAACCAAATATTTTATTATTTGTAATTGATTCTCTTCGGTCAGATAAAATTTTTGGAGAGCAAAAAACTACTAATACTCCAATAATTGATGCAATGATAAAAAATGGAATATACTTTACAAATGCATTTACTACTAATCAGTATACGTCACAAGTTATGCAAAGTATTTTTACAAATAGATTTCTTTTAGATGATGAAATAACAAAAAACTATTCTAATAAAAACAATCAAAATAGTTTCTTATCACTTTTAAAAAAAAATGGATATCATACATATACATTAAATCAAGAAGATGTCTTTTTTCAAGGATTTAATGAAAAATTTGATGATAAAGATAATTCATTTAAGAGTGAAGACAATCTTTATAATGGTTTAGAAGAAAAAATTTTAAATAAATTTACTACCATGAATGAACCCTGGTTCTTTTATCTACACTTACAAGATTTACATACACCATGTGTAGTACCTGACGAACTTGTACACTTAACACTTAGAGAACGTTATGATCAAAATCTTTCTAAAATTGACTTGCTGCTTGAAAAAATTCTAAAACTCATTGATATTGATAATACTTTGATAATTTTAACCGCAGATCATGGTGAGTATATATCGTCAACAGATGGACCACTAAATGAATCAAAGAGTACAAAAAAGACTGTAAAGGATTCTGTTAAATCTGTAGTCCCGTTAAAAATTCTAGAAAAAATACATATTAAAAAACAAAAGATTAATCGTTCAATTAGTGCTAAAAAAACCAATATTCCACACGAAAAACGCATGTTATCATTCAAAAGACAAAAACTTAATCAAACTCTATTTGATGACATTGTTCACGTACCTTTGCTTTTTCATGGATATAGAATTAATCATGTTATTCCGATAACACAACAAATATGCAATATTGATATTTTTCCAACAATTTTTGATCATCTGAAATTTTCAAATCCAATTAAAAATGGTCATGGCAGAAGTTTAATACCATTAATCAAAAATCTTGAATTTTTATCAATTCCTATCTACATGACTAGTAAAGCTATTCTAAAACAATTAAAAATGAATATTAGTATAGAAAATGCATCTGATTCTTTAGTAGGATTACGTACTGAAAAATACAAATTTTTCAGAAATCATGAAAATGAAAACAAAGATGTTCATCTATATGATATAATTAATGATCCACTAGAGGATGATAATATTGCAAATGAAAGAAAGGATATAGTGGCAGAAATGGAATTAATTCTTGAAAAATTCCAAAATCAATCTGAATCTTCTAATAACAAAAATGATATGGATGAAGATGAAATAGACGAAGATGAAATCAAGAGAGCTCAAGAATCGCTAAAAAAATTAGGCTATATTTAATATTCATAATATGTTATGTTTTTTTAATGAGTCATTTTAAAAATATTGGTAGTATTAGTAATGAAAAAATTAATTCAAGATAAAAATAATTCTATTTTCACATCAAAATCCAATGTTCTAAAATTTCTTAAAAAAACTCTTACATTATCAAAAATTGAAAAAATTTTTGATTTTACTGTTAGTGAATGGGTTGATAATAAAAAAAATATTACAAATCAAATCCAAATTAAATTTCCAAATAAAAAATTAATTATTAGAAGCTCAGCAATTGGTGAAGATAGTGAAGAAAATTCTGCTGCAGGCACATATGAAAGCATTCTTAACATAAATTCTAAATCAAAAAATGATATTATCAATGCAATTAATTCCGTTATTAATTCATACAAATTAAAAAATAATTTTAATAAAAAAAATCAAATCTTAATACAAACTCAAACTAAAAATATAGTTCGTAGTGGTGTAATCTTTACTAGAACTTCTGATTATGGTTCACCTTATTATGTAATAAATTATGAAGATGGAAAATCAACAACAGGTGTTACTCATGGATCAGTTAACAAAACTATAAAAATTTCTAAATATACAAATATTAAAAATTTAGATAAGACATGGATAAAATTATTAAAATCTATTAAAGAAGTTGAATCTATATTATGTTTTGATTCATTAGATATTGAATTTGGTATAACAAAAAATAATTCTATTATATTATTTCAAGTTAGACCAATAACTTCATTACAAAATAAACAATATCTAAAATTTGATTCAAAAATTAAACAAAAAATTTATCAAAACCAAAAAAAATTTTTAAAATTAAAAAAACAATTTGATAAACACCTAATATTTTCAGATATGACTGATTGGAATCCTGCAGAAATTATTGGAAATAATCCAAATATTCTTGATTATTCATTATATGATTATTTGATTATGAAGGATGCATGGCATAAAGGTAGAATAAAACTAGGTTATCAAAAATTTAATTCTTCATCACTGATGATAAAATTTGGAAATAAACCATTTGTGAACGTAAATTTGAGTTTTAAATCTCTCATTCCAATGGACATTGGTAAAAAATTAAAAGATAAATTACTGAATTATTATCTTCAAAAATTATTAAACAATCCTCAATTACATGATAAATCTGAATTTGATATTCTTTTAACTTGTTATGACATTTCGTTAAAAGACAAATTAACTGAATTAAAAAAATCAAATTTTACTGTTAGTGAAACTCAAAAAATTCATAATTGTCTTATTGATTTTACGCAACAAATTATCGATGAATTTCCTAAACATTCTGCTGAATGCAATACTTCGATCAAAAAAATGTCTCAAAATCGTCAAAAATTAAACAAAACTGTTCTTCAAACTAAAAATTTTCATACTAAATTAAAATGCATAAAATTTTTACTTGCTGATTGTAAAACTCTAGGCACAATTCCTTTTTCATTAATGGCTAGAATTGCTTTCATTGGAAATGCACTTCTAAAAAGTTTCATTATTGATGATCAATTATCTCAGAAATCAGTAGAAAAATTCATGAACTCATTAGAAACTCCTTTAACAAATTTCCAACAAGATTTGATACAATTTTCCCAAAAAAAATTAAGAAAAAATGAATTTTTTAAAAAATATGGACATTTACGTCCTGGAACATATGATATTACTGTAAATAGATATGATAATGAAATGTCTTTTCTTAACGATGTAAAATTCTCCACTTTAAAATTCCCAAAAAATCATCAGCTTAATTTTTCTAAAATTACTAAAAGAATGAATGATGATGGAATATCAATTACTCCAAACCAATTATCATCCTTTATAAAAAATTCATTAATAATGCGTGAAAATATTAAATTTGAATTTTCAAAAAATCTTAGTGACGCATTAGAATTAATTGCAAATATTGCAATTGAACTTGGATTTTCACGTAATGATATTGCTTATCTTGATATCGAAACAATAATCTCTTTACCAAAAAATATTACAAAACCCAAATTAAAAAAATTATGGGAAGAAAAAATTAAAAATAATAAAGTAAAAGTTGCAATAAATAATTACCTTGTTTTACCATCAATAATATCTCATAAAAATGATTTCGAAATGATAACATACTATTCATCAAAACCAAATTATATTACTAAAAAGACTATAACATCAGAGATTATTAATTTTGATATGTCTAAAATTTCTAATAATCTTGAAAATAAAATAATATTGCTTGAAAATGCAGATCCTGGATATGATTGGATTTTTACCAGAAACCCTGCAGGCCTGATAACAAAATATGGTGGAGTTGCATCTCATATGTCGATCAGATGTTCTGAGATAGGATTACCTGCAGCAATTGGATGTGGCGAAGTTATATATGAACAAATTTCTGTAGCCTCCAAAATTTTACTTGATTGTAAAAATGAACAAATCACTATTTTGGAAAATGAAAAAATTGATGAGTTTTCAGAACAGAAAAAAGTTCTTAAATCTCTAGGATACATCAAATAAAATAATATGTCTGGAATTTCAAAACATCAAAAAATTGGTATATCGTTACGAATTGTAGAAGCTGAAAATTATAATGAAACAAGAGATGCATTAAGTCATGATTGGATAACATTGTTAGAAGAACTCAATTTAATTCCTGTTCATATACCAAACAAATTAAAAAATTTAGATGAATTTCTAACAGAAATGAATCTAAGTGGAATAATTCTTTCTGGCGGTGATAATCTTGGTAAAAATAAGGATAGAGATCTAACTGAAACTAGACTTTTAACATATTCTATAGAAAATAAAATACCTTTAATTGGAATTTGTAGAGGAATGCAATTGATAAATGACTATTTTGGTGGAAGTCTTTCAGTTGATTCATCTAACAATCATATTAATCAAAACCATGAATTAGATATAATCGATAAAAGTTTTTCTTCTTTTTTTTCCTCAGAAAAAATTAACGTAAATTCGTATCACAAAAATCTAATCATACATGATAATTTGGGTGAAAAATTAACACCTTTTGCTATCAATAAAAATGATAATACCATTGAAGGATTTTTTCACAACGCATTTTCAATTTTTGGTGTTATGTGGCACCCTGAAAGACAACCAGATAAGTTTAGTAAATCCATAATTTCCAATTTTTTTCAACAAAATTTTCTAGGTAAATAATTTTGAATGTAATCATATTAGCTGCTGGTAAAGGTGAAAGATTACGCCCTTTAACTAACACAAAACCAAAATGTTTGATCGAACTATTTGGAAAATCACTACTTGAAAGACAAATCGATCTTTATCACGAACTTGGAATTAATGACATTTCAATTGTAACTGGTTACAAATCAGAACAAATTAATTTTCCAGATACAACTATCATTCAAAACAAAAATTATGCAAGTACAAATATGTTAGAAACTCTTTTTTGTGCAAAAGACAAACTTCTGGATTCAACAATAGTATCATACGGTGATATAATTTTCCAAAAAAATGTGATTCAATCACTAATTGATTCAAAAGATGAAATTTCATTAATTATTGATAAACAATGGAAAAAATATTGGGAAAAAAGATTCTCTAATCCACTTTTTGATGCAGAAAGTCTCATTATTGATGGTGAATATATCACAGAGATAGGACAAAAAGTTACATCATATGAAAAGATTTGCGGTCAATATATTGGATTAATGAAATTTCAAAAATCAGGAATATCATTAATAAAAGAATTTTATGAAACCGCAAAAGAACAATCTAAAAATGGAATTAATATATTAAATCAGTCAATCCCATTTCAAAATTCTTATTTAACTGATTTTTTAAATTCATTAATTAAAATTAATATAAAAATTAAAGCAGTCCCGATAAATAATGGATGGTTAGAAATTGATACAATATCTGATCTAAAATTATACGAATCACTCAAACAAACTAATGAAATTAATACTTTTTTTAATGAGATTAATTAAATTCAGTAAAGTCTATTTTAACTGAAAAATTAGACATTATGTAAAGTTGTCAAACAGTAAACCAAACATCATATTTGTTTTATTAGATGGAGCCAGATGGGATAGATTAGATAAATCTCCAGAATTTATTCATCTAAAAAAAGAAGGATTTCTTTTTGATAATATATCTGCAGCATATCCATACACTTTTGCTGAAATGAATACAATTTTCACTGGTTTATTTGGAAAGGAAAATGGAGTTGACGCATATTACAAAATGTTTAGACTCAAAAAATCAATAGATTATCTTCCTGAAATATTAAAAAATAATGGTTATTTTACATCGTGTGATCTCATTTCGGAAAAAGTAATATCATCTAGAGGATTTGATATCTATCAATCACATGATGAATATGTAGATGATGTAATCACAAAACATACCAGTCTAATTAAAAATTCATTATCAAACTCAGAAAAAAAACCAATTTTCACATTTTTACAATTTAGTAAAATCCATACAGCAACTGTAAGTGAAATTCTAAAAAAATTTGAATGGGATGATCCAATTTTTTATGAAAATTCTAAAGAAAATTTAAAAATTTATGATGATGCATTTATTCAATCAGGAATTTATGCACAAAAAATTTTCAATACAATTAAAGAATTAGGAATTGAGAATAACACTTATGTGATATTTTTTGCAGATCATGGAACTGGAAATGGTGAAAGATTTGGTGAGAGAAATTATGGTGTTTTTTTGTATGAAGAAACTGTAAGAACTTTTTATCTTTTCATTGGACCAAAAATAGAAAAAAATATGAAATCTTCAAAATTATTCTCTGTAACACAAATTTTCCCTACACTACTTGATATTTCCCAATCCGAAGTCCCATCGTTTTCTGATAGTCTCTTAAAACCAATAATCTCTAAAAATGTAGATTTCCCTGATATGGAATTCACATTTTCTGAAACCGGTGGATTACAAGGTCCGTATCCCTCTCCAATGAAACCAAATGTTTTTTGTATAAAAAATCTAAATTTTAAATTAATTTATTATGAAACTCCTGATGAATTTGAATTATACAATATTTATGATGACCCACAAGAAAAAACAAATATTTTTGGCACTGGATTAGAAATAGAAGAAATATTAAAAATTAAATTATTTGAATGGAAAAATAGATGATTAATTTTTTTGACATGATAAAACTGCAATATGTTTTAAAACTGGGTGAATAATATAATATGTATTACCTTCAACTGGATTTTGTTTTTTAAATTCATTTCTTTCTAAAATATTATTTTTAAAAAGTTCAATCATTGTTTCCGATCTAATATGTGGATCATAAATTTCATCAATAAAATTATGCTTTGGTATATGAAATGTTTTTTGATGAACGACATCTCCCGTATCTAATCCCTCAGCCATTATTATGACTGAAACTCCACATTCGTTTTTATCTAGAATACTATAGTAAAAACATGTACTGCCCTTATACTCAGGAACAATTCCTGGATGAAAATGTAGAAACTTTGTATTGATTCCTAAAATCTCTTTTTTCAGTATTCCTCCTCCAGAAAAAATAGTATAATCCAAGTCTTTCTCTTTTAAATAACTTATCAGATGTTTATTGTTAATGTCTACAAAAGGTAATTCTTTAAATTTTAATTTATTATTTTTTAACGTTGATTCAACACTTTCAGAAATATCAAATCCATTATTTTTTGCCTGATTAATTTTTTCACTAGAAAATTTTTCTTCATTTCTTTTATCATTCATAAAAATAATTTCATCAATTGAAATATTATGTCTAAGAATTTTTTGTAGATATGCCTTTGATCTATTATCCGGTGTAAGTATTAATCCTATTTTCATTTTATATCAATATTTTTTTGTTTGCCCAACTCTAAAACAAATTTTACCTCATTTTCTAAACAATATTTTAAAATAGAAAATTCATCGTCAGAATTCATTTTTCGATATTGTGTCAATAGCATATCATTAATTTTTAAAATAAGATTCAAAAATCTTAAATTTTTCCCCTCATTATATCTAATAACACAAAGTAAATCAAGAAACAAGTAATTCATTATTTTTCCATAATTATGAATATTCTCTTCTGATTGTTTTGCTTCATCAATTATCAATTTTTTTTTGACCTCATATATTTTCAAAAATTTGTCTATCTCTGAATTTGATCTATGAATGTTATTCTTCTTCTCCATGAGTATTTGCATCAAAATTTTTTCTAATTTTTCTTCTCTTATGTCTTCATTTTTATGAAAAATTTCATCAATTGTGTTATCAATACTTTTTTCTCTTTTAATATTATTCTTGATCTCTTCTAATTTTTCCATTCTAAATATCAAATATGCTTCAACAAATTCTTCTCCATTATATTGTGAAAAATTATATTTTTCTGGATTTTCTAATAAATCTCTATTACAATACTTGTATTCCATTTTTGAATTTATTATCAATTCCTTACTTTTATAGATTAAATTTTATTTTCAATTAATATTAATTATCTATTTCATTTCTAGATTTTCATTAACTATTTTTTCTTCAATTAACCATTTTAGATATTTTAATCTATAAAATTTTTTATCCAAAAACTCTTTTTCATTCATTGAAATTTCTATAAATTTTTTATACATTTCCGTTATTCCTTCATCTAACTTTCTTATTGGTTTAAAACCTATTTCATTCTCAATTTTATCAAAATTTACTTTATAAGACCTAGAATCTTTTGAGACATTTTCTCCAAATGTAATTTTTGAATTTGGAACTATAGATTCAACAATTTGAGCTATTTCTTTTACTACAAAATTATTATTGTTACCACCTACATTGAAAATCTGACCGTTAATTTTTTCCTCTGAAGATTTTAAAACTTGTACAAATGCACGTGCCATATCTTCTACGTGTACTAAAGGCCTTGAAGCACTACCATCACTAAGAAGTTTCACTAATCCTGTTGTGACTGCTGAACCTGTCAAATTATTGGCTACTAAATCAAGTCTAAAATTTGGTGATAATCCATATGCTGTTGCACTTCTCAGATTAACAGGTGAAAAGTTCTCATCTTTTAATTCTAATAATTTTTTTTCAGCTAAGACTTTTGATTTTGCATAAGCAGTAAGTGGTGATAATTCTGATTCCTCATTAACGATATCTTGATTTGCTCCATATGAAGAACAAGATGAAGAGAAAATAAATCGCTTAACTCCTGCACTTTTAGCAATTTTTGCTAGTTTTATTGTAGTTTGATAATTAATTTCATATGTTAATTGTTCATTAATTTCTCCCAACGGATCGTTCGAAAGAGCTGCAAGATGACAAATAGCATCTACTTCTTTAAGATCATCACTAGTAATAGATCTGATATCTTTTTTCAAAAAATTTTTACTTTCTAATTTTGATAAACTTTTTGGGAAGTATCCTGCATCACATCCTTCAACTTCAAAATTTTCCTTTTTCAGAAGATCCTCTAAAACAGTCCCAACATAACCTAAATTTCCAGTGACAAATACTTTCATGTGTATTTCGAATAATGCCTATTAATCAATTTTTATTTTTAAAACATTAATTATGGATGTATTCTGAATTAATCAAAAATGAAAAAAGATTCTTGCCGTTTTTGTAATTCAGATCTTAGCCATGTTTTTGTAGATCTTGGAAACACACCTCTAGCAAATTCTTTTCTTGATGAATCAGATCTTGGAAAAAATGAATTAACTATACCACTTATTGCATATGTATGTGAAAATTGTTTTCTAGTACAACTAACAGAATCCAGTTCGCCAAAAGAAATTTTTTCTGATTATGCATATTTTTCTTCATATTCTTCTACTTGGTTGAAACATGCACAAAATTATGTACAAATGATGCTAGAACATTATAATTTTGATGAAAATAGTCTAGTGGTAGAATTAGCAAGTAATGATGGTTACCTCCTACAATATTTCAAAGAAAAAAATATTCCGGTACTTGGAATTGAACCTGCTGAAAATGTAGCTAAATTTGCAATCGAAAAAGGAATTGATACTAGAACAGATTTTTTCACAGAAGATCTAGCAATCAATCTAAAAAATAATGAAAAACAGGCAGATCTTATTGTAGCAAATAATGTTTTAGCACATGTTCCTGAATTAAATGACTTCGTAGCCGGAATTAGAATATTATTGAAAGATAATGGAATTGCAACACTTGAATTTCCTCATCTCTTAAATTTGATTGAAAAAAATCAATTTGATACAATCTATCATGAACATTTTTCATATTTTTCTTTAATTACTGTTATTGATTTATTCAAATATCACAAACTTGAAGTTTTTGATGTTGAAGAAATTCCTACACATGGCGGTTCTCTTAGATTATTTGTAAAGCATCAGAAAAATATTGATCTTTCTATAACCCAAAAAGTAAAAAGCATACTTGATAAAGAATTGAATGCAGGTCTAAAGAAAATTCATACGTATAAAAATTTCTCAATATCTGCAGAAAAAATAAAAAAAGATCTAAATTTCTTTCTTCAAAATTGTAAGAAATCTGGAAAACAAGTAATAGGATATGGTGCTCCTGCAAAAGGTAATACATTACTTAATTTCTGTAATATTGATAAAACTTTGATATCCTATACAGTTGATAAAAATATTCACAAACAAGGAAAATATTTACCTGGAATTCAAATTCCTATAAAATCATTAGAGGAAATAAAAAAAACAAAACCTGATTTTGTATTAATTTTACCTTGGAATCTTCAAAATGAAATAATTAATGAAATTAATTTCATTCAAGATTGGGGTGGAAAGTTTGTTATTCCAATTCCTGAGGTGAAAATATTATGAAATTTGAAAAAATTAATTTAGATGGCGCATATATTATTGAAATTGAAAAAAATGAGGATGAGCGTGGATTTTTTGCTAGAACATTTGATAAAAAAAGTTTTTTAAAATTAAATCTTGAAATCGAATTATTACAGTGTAATGTGTCATTCAACAAAAAAGCTGGAACTTTACGAGGTATGCATTATCAAAAACATCCTCATGAAGAAGTAAAAATTGTTCGTTGCACAAAAGGAAGAATCTATGATGTAATTATTGATGTAAGATCTGATTCTGATTCTTATAAAAAATGGTTTGGGATTGAATTGTCATCTGAAAATCACAAGATGATGTATGTACCCAAGGGGTTTGCTCACGGTTTTTTGACACTTGAAGATAACTCTGAAGTATTTTATCAAATGTCTGATTGTCATGTACCTGAATCTGCTATGGGTATTCATTGGAATGATCAATCAATTGGAATAAACTGGCCTAGTTCCCCAGTTGTCATTTCAGATCGAGATAATTCTTACCTATCTAATACCACATAAATTAAAAACTTCACAATCTATAAAAAAATATGAAAATTTTAGTTATAGGTGGAAGTGGTGTAATTGGTTCATATTTCGTTAGTACACTACTAAAGGAAAATTATGATTGTGTTTTTACATATTATAAAAATAAAATCACATCAACTAATTCTGTATATTTAGATGTACAAGATAGAAAATCTACAATTAAAATGATATCAAAAATCAATCCTGAGTTAGTTATAATCTGTAATGCTTTAACCGGCGTTGATTTATGTGAAAAAAATCCATCTTTAGCAGATTCAATAAATGTAAAAGGAACTCAAAATATTGTAGATGGTTGTAAAGAAATCAATTGTAAATTAGTTTTTATCTCGACTTCTGCAGTATTTGATGGAACTAAAAATGAATATTTTGAAAACGATGAAACAAATCCTACTGGTGTATATGGTATGAGCAAATTACAAGGAGAGTTAATAATTAAAAATTCAAATTTACCTTATCTAATACTTAGGACAGATCAACCATATTCGTGGAATGAAACATGGCATCATACTAATTCTGTAATTCGTGTTATAGAAAGCCTTGAAAAAAATCAAACATTTAATGAAATAACTGATTGGTACAATACTCCCACTTACGTTCCTGATTTTATTTTGGCTGCAATGAAATTAATACAAAAGGATCAAGAAGGAATTTTTCATTTAGTGGGAAGTGATTTTATTAATAGATTTAATTGGGCAGAAAAAACTGCAAAAATTTTTAATCTTAAAAAAGAATTAATTATTCCTATACATTCATCTGAACTAAATTTATCAGTAGAAAGGAAAAATATTCATCTGAATAATGATAAATTATTCCAAAAAACACATCATAGAATGATTGGAATTGATGAAGGATTACAAGAGATGCTTAATACATCAGGATCTAAGGCTTAGTTTATTCAATGAATAACACATCTGAACCAAAAATTATCATAGGAATGCCGGTTTATAATGCGGAAAATTTTATTCATAATGCATTAAACTCTTTGCTAGAGCAATCTTTCAAAAATTTTATTATAATTATTTCTGATAATGGTTCAACAGATAAAACAAAATTAATTTGTGAAAATTTTCTAAAAAAAGATAAAAGAATTCAATACATTCGTCATGAAAAAAATCGTGGATATGTTTGGAATTTCAATTTTGTTCTTAGTCAAGCAAAGACTGAATATTTTATGTGGGCGGGAGCAGATGATATTTGGCATCCTAATTTTATTGAAAAAAATCTTGATTTCCTTGAAAAGAATCAAAATTTTGTAGGTAGCACAAGCGAAGTTGAACTTTTTTATAAAATTTGGGAACAAAATGATTTTCAAAAACTTCAAAATACAACTCCTGAAAAAAAATATGAATGGGTCCATCCTTTAATTGGTACATATGAAGAAAAAGTGAAATTTTTATTTGATTTTTGCAGATTTGAATACGCTTATTCAATTTATAGAACTGATATTTTAAAAAAATGTGCATTAAAACAAAAATTTCTAAGTTGGGAAGTGCCTGTAATTCTAAAATTATTAAAATTTGGCAATCTAAATGTATTAGATGGTGTAATGACATACAAGTACATGGGTGGAAAAACGGTTCCAGATTATCATAAAAAATTATTTCGTACTACTAGAAAACAAAATTTTGGAATACTTTTGTCTCTTTTTCCTTTTTTACCAGTAACAATTCATGTATTTAGAATTGTTGGACCTAAGATTTTTCTAAAATATCTGGCTCGACGTTATTTCAAGGATAATTATCGTGCACAAAGACTTGTATTTCTTGATATCATCTCACGTGAATAACTCATATCCTTTCTGTTAATTAGAAATCTTCCATAATATACAAATAGTCATTCTTAAAAAAATTTGTTTATGGTTAAAGCTGTAATTTTGGCAGGTGGATATGGAACTAGAATATCTGAAGAAACACATCTAAGACCAAAACCTATGATAGAAATTGGTGGAATGCCAATGCTATGGCATATTATGAAAATCTATTCCTCTTACGGAATTAATGAATTTGTTATTTGTTGTGGATATAAGGCTGAAGTAATCAAAGAATATTTTGATTCATTTGATTTAGATACATGGAATGTACAATTAGTTGATACTGGTTTAGATACTATGACTGGTGGAAGATTAAAAAGAATTCAGAAATATGTTGATAATGAAACATTTTGTTTTACATATGGTGATGGTTTAGCTAACATATCTATTGACAATTTAATCAAATTTCATAATAATAATAATACTATTGCTACTGTAACGGCTGTACAACCTCCTGCAAGATTTGGTGCTTTAGAACTTAATCAAAATAAGGTTGTATCATTTACAGAAAAACCTCCTGGTGATGGAAATTGGATTAATGGTGGTTACTTTGTTTTGGAACCATCAGTTTTTGATTATCTTGGAGATGATTCAACCGTATGGGAGAAAGAACCTATTGAAAATTTAGCAAAAAATAATCAGCTGTCCGCATATCGACATTCTGGATTTTGGCAACCACTTGATACATTGAGAGAAAAAAATAAACTTGAAGAACTATGGTCAAATGGAAACCCCCCATGGAAAATTTGGTAGTTTTCTGTAATTCTCATTACCACAAAAAATACATATGATTTTTAGGTAAACAGAATCTCGATTATTAATGAACAAAATAAAATTTGAAGATTTTTTAAATTCTGTAAATTCAAAAGATCTTAATCTTGATGATTTTTGGACTCTTGGTAATGCCACCTCCCTTTCTGAAGATACTCATGGTGAACAGCTAGAATTTCATCGAGGGCCGTTACTCTATGCTTTAATTGCACATCTGAAACCAAAGAAAATTCTTGAATTCGGCACTGGTGGTGGTTACAGTGCATTATGTATGGCTAAAGCATTAGACGATTATGACCTTGACGGTAAAATTTTCACCATCGATCGTGTAGCCAATGATGAAAAAATTAATCGGTTTTTCAAACTACCTGGTGATATTTCTCCACAAAAGAAAAAAATTAGCAATAAGGAACTTTGGAAACTTATCGTAAAAGAGAATTTAATTAATAAAATCACTCCTATCCAAGGGTATTCGGGAATTGTTATGGGAAAAAACAAAATATCTGATTTTGATTTTTGTTATATTGATGGGGTGCATACATACGATGGAACCAAACATGATTTCTTTTCATATCTCAAAGTTGCAACAAAAAAATTTTCTATACTTTTTGATGATTATATAGACCGAGATTTTTACGGTGTCAAAGATTTTGTTGACAATGAAGTAAAACCTCATTTTAAATTATCTTTGATAGATACTGATCCTGAAGAAAAATTAAAAAAATTTATAAAAAAATCCTTAGATTATGGAATGATATATCTCACACATGATAATGAAACTTCTCCACTAAATTATTATGATCAAAAAAGTTTTGAATCTTTTTTAAAATCATATCGTTTGTCTGATCGTAGAGTTAGATCAAATAGATATACATTAGAAAAAAATCTACCATTTACAAAAAATATTAAATTTAAATTTTGGAAATAACATTATACAAAATTAATTTAATTTTAAAATTGCACGTATTTCATATCCATTATTGCCTGTAGTTATTTCAAATGGATAATAAGGTGCAGTTGATTCACTAATCTTATTCAACCCAATTTTTTTAACAACTTTATGCACGCGTCTATTTGTTTTCTGCAAATTTGCTAGAGAATCACATTCAATTAATTTAAAATTAGCTTTTTCAAAAATTTTTCTTAATGTTTTTTTTGTAAAATGAAAAATATGATATGGGTTATCAACTGATGCATCCAACATCTCCGGATTACCACAATCTGGAACTGCTATACAAATCAATCCATCTTTTCTAAGCCATTCTTTACATTTCATTAATAATTCTGTTGGATTAGGCAAATGTTCTAAGACATGTGTAATCCATATCACATCTACTTTTTCATCAATTTCTAAATTCTCAAAAAAACAATTAATACATTTTCCTTTTTCTAATCTAGAATTTATCAAATCTGAATTTTTTTTATCAGGATCCACTCCAATAATTTGATAACCTTTTTTTTCTAAGAGTATGCAAGAAACTCCTGTTCCTGAACCTATATCCAAAATTGTTTTCTTTTTAGACAAAAATCT
>CEUY01082940.1_pt1 | contig 17985 bp, 13 predicted proteins | sample 361481 | NCBI WGS metagenome assembly CEUY01 (sample SAMEA2622737, study PRJEB7988) | marine metagenome | isolation source: saline water (ENVO:00002010), including
CCTTGCAATTTGCCAGAGACTTTCATTTTCCTGAACTGTATGGATGATGGGTTTTGACGGCTTGTAATTAAGACTGCCCTGAAAAAAGTCAGTTCTAGAAATAGCGAAAGCAGATTCGCTGATGAATAGCGACATCAGAAAGAAAACAATTAGGATTGGGGTTGAAATTGCTTTCATTAAACAAAACCTTTTATTTAATAAAAAACTCACGTTGAATATATATACTTCTTTAAAAAATTTCTACTAAAACAAGACTGAAAAATAATTAAATTTTGTTAATCTTGTTCGAGAAAACCCACGTATCTATAATCCAAGCCTTTATACTTTGCCCCTTTGCTAGAATTTTCTTTTTCCCAGCACGGGCGAAGGTTTGATAACTTCCAACATTCTTTAAATTGAGGGCTATCAGATGAATCGAATTGAAAACTCCTCCGAGGCTTTATATGGTCGATGCACCAACCACCTCTACCATAATTCCCCCAATGCATTCCTTTTTCAAATTGAGACTCAATATGTTTTATTAGTTCAATGCGTGTAAATCCTAAATGAGTCCAAACTGATTTTCCTTGTTTACCAGCAATCAAAGATTGACGTATCAGGCAACTAACATTGTCATTAAGCCTAACCATTGGATTTTTTCTACGTTTGGCATTGCTTTTACGTTGAATAACTTTTATCGCTTTAGGATTATTTATCCTAAAATTTCTACTTCTTAAATTTACTTTTTCAGGATTTCGCTTTGCGTAATCGGAGACACTTTTTATATGATTTTTCCGATATCTCGAATCTTCTGAATACCTCTTTCGTTTATATAAATTTATTTTAATTCTATTGTTTTTTGCGAAACTTCTTTGCCATTGCTTATGGCAATCTTTGCATTCAAGGCGCAAACCATATTTTCCCGTTTTTGATGGATAGAAATATTCAATAGTGGCAGGAAGGCTTGTTTCACAAATTGCACAAGTTTGCTTAATTGATGTATATGTATTAATTAGTTTATTTTTAGCAGCTTGACTATTTAGTTTTTTAGTACAATTTTTGCAACGTGATCTTAATCCATCACTTATTATTCGACTGTCGACATGAAAAATATTCTTTGTAGCGGGAAGCCTTTTCTTACAATATGAACAAACCTTGAATTTATCGCTCTTCATCTATAAATTCTCCCGGTCAATTATTTCCAGCCGACCTGTTATAACTAGTATCAATAAGCTGAGTATCTTTAGATTGATATCCATATTTTATTTTGATCAATGAAATGTATCTTTTAAAAAATTATTTTTAAAATAATAAATTTTTCCGTTTTAATAAAAGGATACGTGTTATTTATGAAATGGAAATTGATTGAGAATGGACCGAATATTAAAATCCTTAAAGCTCATCCCATTAACAGTTTTATGTTTTCTTTCATTCATTCTGCTTGCAATATTTGCATAGCTAATTTTATTCTGGCAATTAAGTTCAATGATAATGTTATGGATTTCTTGAGGAATGTGAGGAAAGTGAACAGCATATGTTTTTCGAATGCCTTTCTTTGAAAGGTTTTTTTGAGACTCGCTCATTTTAAGTCTAGTTTCTTTTGTTATACGGTTCATGCGATATCTTTGAGCACAAGACTTATTGCAAAAGTGTATTTTTTGTCCTTTAGCATCTGACCATCTTTTGCTAATAAACTTTTTACACCAGTCGCAATAGCCATTCCAACGCCTTGTAGGCCTCCCTTTAATAATTTTTTCCACAGGAACCAATTCATCTGACCGATCAGAATCTGGTTTTATTTTATAACCATGCTCAGCCTCATGACATTTATGACACAATGTTAAACCATTACTTATATCCCATCTTTTATCTGGATGAATTTCAAATGAATTAATATGATGTGCGTGCAATTGAATATTTTGTGCGCCACACTTCTGACACTGTGCTTTATCCCTGCTTATAACAGCTCTTTGCCATGCTCCTTGTTTACCTCTTCCACTTTTCTTGCGGGAATCCTTTTTGTAACAAGGATGGGCTTCTCCTTGATAACGAAATCCTCCCTTATCCGCACATTTTTTAGAACAAAACTTTCTTGCCCGATAGGTACTTATTGCTTCTGTTTCCTTTTGAGTCATAATTTCATTACAAAAATTGCATTTTTTATCTACAGGTCTATCAAATTGCCATCTTGGATGATTTTCTCCTCTGTTTGTTTTTGATTTCCATATACCGTGACATTTGTGCGAACAAAAACTTGACGTTTCTTTTTTTGCAGGTTTAATTAGGTAATTATTCTTACACACAATACATTTCTTCTTTATCAAGCCCCCCTTCCAATTAGGGTGTTTGGCTCCCAATATCTTTCCAATCTTAGACTTGCTAATGTTTTTTTTGTGTTCATCAGAAAATACTTTCCCCCTTTTTTTTCTATGTCCTCCTTTTCCAGTGTCTTTAAGGGTAATTCCATATTCATGTATTCTCTTGTGTATGATCGTTTCACCCACACCTTTCATTTCAGCAATCTTAGCCATACTAAAAGATTGATATAAATTTTTTAGTTCATCCTCTGAAATATTAAACTTGCGTTTCATCGACATTTTAACTACACCTAATTTTAGTTTGATTCTATAAATTACTCATCTGTAGATATATTCATTGCTGTCGTGGTTATTAATCACAGGATTACAAAACCGCGATATAGTAGACGGCTTAATAATACTCAAGTAATCCAATGGCCTGGAGGTTCATCTAAAGTTGAATATCCGTTATCCCCAGACAATGCAGGGCTTTCTGCTTGGAACTCTAGAGAATTATTACTAGAAGATTGGTTGTTATGGATTAAATCATGGCACTCTTCACAAACACCCATTAAATCCTTTATATTTGGATTTTCATAATCGGAATCTAATCTGCTTTCAATTCGATGGTGAACTGACGTCATTTTTCGTAAATTACAATATTCACAAATTCCATGGCATCTTATGTTCACCCTATTTTTATAAGTTCTCCATTTAGAAGAATTTCTAAACAGTTTTTTACTTAAACCCTTTTGATCTTTTGCCATAAAAGTAAGATTAGTTCTTTGTAGTGAGTAGGCACAATTTTCACAGGAGTTATTGCCTTCAGGAATTATTTCTGAGTTCAATAGCTTAATCATTTCCCAAACTTTATTTTCAATCCAAGTACTATCCCATTTATATGGAACCAATGTTTCCATAAATACTATCTTTGAATCGAACCTAGTGGTACTTCGATCAGCATTGCACACATAAAAATAACTTACAGGAGAAACTTCAAAACCCATTTCAGTTAAAAGATATGCATAAAAATCCATCTGAATTTTATATCCCTGATGGTAAACATTAGATAGATAGCTTTCAGTATTCACAGCCTTATTATTTGCTTGCGATTTATATTCAACAACGATTAATTTATTATTAGTTTTATCTAGCCATATATCATCAACTCCGCCCTGAAGAATAATATTCGTATTTTTAAAATTGATTTTTAATCCATGATGAAGTGAGTCTCTCCACTTATCAATCTCTGTATGCATAAAAGGAACAATATGATTCAGATCGTACTGGTCAAATATTCGATGTGGAATTTGTTTTTCTCGACAAAGGTCAAATTCCTTTTTCAACAGTAAATCTGTTGTTTCATTCAATGTCCACCCTGGTATTGAAGGGGAGACTAAGCCCTTAACTCGATCAAGATAGAAACATCTTTGGCATGTCAGAAAATCATTAAATTTACTTCGACTTATTTTGAACAAATTAGGTTGGTTAGGGGTGTAAAATGACGATGCTCTGCTTCTTAATCCCGTCGCAGGAGTTAGCTCCTTTTTACTATTTCTTTTTAGACTAATCATATTTCATGACTCGCTATTTTGAGGCTTGAAAACTTTATAAATGGAAAAATATTATTTATTAATTATTTTTACAGGTTTCTTTTTGGTTATATGAATTAGAGATGAACCTTTTTTTACGATCAATTCGTTCTAATAAAGCATCATCGCTACATTTTTTTCTTTCATCCAGCGCCCCTTCAAATAATTCATGCGCAAACTCCGGGTCACTGAGCCCTAGTCTTATTGCAGGAGTAAATCCAGCAATAGGAGCATTTTGTTTAATCATATCTTCATTTGCATTAAGGCCAACAGCATCAGGCCAAACTGCACCCGCATATACTGTCAATATGTTTATCGCGTGGTTCCAATTCTTATTATTATTTTCTTGGGCAGAGTTTTTAACTTCATCAAACCAAAATAATACTGTTCTACTCCATCCCTCATTTAGCCCATATAACAGACGCCTCGCATGCTCTTTATCAAAAATAGTCACACCAAGACCAAAGAAGAATGAATAAGATAATAAATTTCTTAATCTAAATTCCTTTAGAGTTTTGCGTCCAATATTTTCATTAGGGTAGTAGATTGGTATTAATTTAACGAAAGATTCTGCATATTCATCGTTAACTTTTGGTTGTATTCCAATATCATCTCTCCATGCTTCTATTATATGCGGCGAATAGATTGCGCATGCGGGATCGTAGATTGAAAACTCAGGTTCCTGTTGAGAATTGTTTTTTAGATTTGCCAATTATTTATTCCTCATGATATTAAAAACTAATGTTTCTTTTTTGCCTTTAAAATTTTATTAATTTTCCATGTTTAGATAATGCTTGACCCGTCCTAAACTCTCCTCGGGTATTTTTGAAAACATTTCGATAAGCAAACGGTCGCCAGACTGTAGAACTCTTTTACGAAATGGTTTTGCAATTCTTTCCCCTTCCTGAACATCACTTTCTTCGATGTCCATACCACGGATAATTGCACCCGTTCGTAGTGCATCATTCAGAGTAATCTTAAAACTTACACCTAATGACTGCCCGCATGCATGACACTCTGTTGCACCTGTTGGGTTTAGGGCACCACAGCTTGAACAAGGCTTAAAGTTAGGACCTCCCCTTGTCGGGAACTCATAACCACAACATTCACATATTTTTACAGACAACTCACAATCTGTTCGGCAAACAGGACATTTTTTGGTTTTAGGTTTTTGGTTTCCAAATCTTTTAGTCGGAGACATTTCAAGTTCAACTTTGCGTGCATATTCTTCAAACAACTGAATTGATGGCATAACTACATAGGCGCGGGTATCATCCTCTGGTCCTGATGTTCTCACCACTCTGCCCATTGCCTGCCGAAATGTTAATTCCGTAGTGGCTTTTGAGAGATATACTAAAATTCTTAAACGTTTGATATCTACACCCTCGGAGACCATAGCTACCGAAACAATCCATCTTTTATTTGTATTTCGGAATGCTTTAATGCGTGCTTCGGGATTGGCTAATTTACTATGAACAATAGTGGGAGCTTCTCCCTCTATCATCTCTAAGAGTTTTGCCATGTACATGGCCATTTCAATATCCGGTGCAATAACCAGCCCACCAGCCTCTGGCATCTGACATCTTAGATCATCAAGCTTCTTACTTCCCCACTCCAGCATCGTGGCTTGATAACCGTCAGCGAGTGGAGTGATGTTATCCGCTTCATACCTTGGTGAGCAGGCTAACCTGTAAAAATCAAGGGCACTTTGTAGGCCAGGGATGCGCTTGTTATTTCCCGTTAGTTCTGCTGGTTTATTTTGCGAAACTTCAACAGATTCGCCGTTATCCAGATCAAGAGTAAAGTTTCCACCATGACGATGGAAAGTAATCGGGCGACAATATCCAAGGTCTACGGCCTCCCCATAAGTGAGAGTAAATGTTCCTTCTTCAGGATGGTCGATAGCACCCGTTTCGTCATAGGGTAGCCATGCGGTTTCTTTACCGTCAGACCTTATTGGTGTTCCCGTCAAAATCAAAACAAATTTTCCATCTTTAAAAGCACTGTCAGCGCTATCTCCCCATGCGGCCTTTATCGCTGCATGGTGATGCTCATCACAAATCACTAATACACGACCAGACTGACATACCGCCTGAAATGCATCTTTAAGACCATTAACAGCTGACCAGGTGGCACAGACGTCAACCCCCAAGCTTTTGATATCACCGTCTGAGGAGGTAACTTTGCTCATAAATCGGCCGGTAACTAAATAAAAATCATCAGCCCATTGATTAACTACTTCAGCCCGTGGCGCAATCACAATGACGCGATCAATTTCATTGCGTAGAAAAAGTTCACGGGCGATCTCGCAGGCGGCGATTGTTTTTCCAGCGCCGGGTGCTGCATTCAGAACAAAATGCCGGTCTGATTGATCCTCCAACAACCACTTGAGGCTTTTCTTAATAGCATCTTGTTGCCAATTTCTGAGCTTGATCATCATATATTCATTTCCCTTTGCAAGATTACAGTTAGAGCAAAGTGCTTGCCCGTTCAAAGTTATGGTTTTCCCACCTTTTGAAAAAGGTCGGATGTGATCTGCATGAAAATTTTTACTAAGGGTCCTTCCACAAAGCTGACATTTTCCTCCAGCCACGAAAAATAGAATTTGTCTTTGTCGTTTGCTGAACCATCTCTTCACTTACTCAACCAATATTCAGTCAACTGAATTTCTCTTATTGGAAGGTTGTTAGGGGGTTTAAGAACTGCATAATCGTTTATCCTCTTAATAACTGCAGCAAAGGGAAGTCTTCTAGTTTTAACAATCCAACCATCCTTACGAAGTCTTGTTATTGCGGCCGTTAAGGTTCTGACACCAAAAAATATCATTGCTTCTAAACCCGTAATGGGCTGGCCAGATAAAAGGTGTTCTTTAACTGCTAATTCATTTCCAGAGTTTTTGTTTTTATTCATGCTGCCATCTCCAAACCGTATTGTTTAAGTTGCATCCGAGCCTGAACGCTCAACGCATCATCTTCACCTTCCTTTTGGCGCCACCAATCTTCAGTGGAAAGAACATTCCACCCATCATTAGCGATAATCTCATCAACTGGTTTTTCTTTAAAAGGAACATAAAACTCTTGAAGCTTATCGAATGTAATAGAATAATCATCTTCTACAACCTCTATCAATAAAGCCGCTGACTCCAACAACTCCTGCGCTGAATATTCATCACCAAACGCTAACTTGAGTTCTTGGTATACCGCTTTAACTTTTTGAGGACGATTCATTCGATTTTCTCCAAATGATTTTTTGATATCGTTAGTTGGCATTTCACTTTTTGCATCCGCCATGCCAAAAACTCAGGTTGTGGAATTAAACTTTCAACCGTCGTTTTAATTTTTCACATTGCATCTGCCATGCCAAAAGTTGAGGGAGAAATTCAAAGAAAAACTTAAGCCTTTGTTTTACAAAGACTAGGAGTAGTAAAATATTTTTTTATAGAATTAAATAAATAAAAAAACAATAAATTTTGTGTTAAAACACTTGATCTATATTTAAACTTTATATTTAGGGTTAAATATATAACTCCTAAATATAAAAAAATTTGTTTTTATACAAAATATTTTGTATATTTCAGATATGAAAGTTTTAGCCGCATGGCTTGGAAATGCAGATTTGCGTATAGCGCGTTCGAGGGAATCAGTTCCTTCAGGGCCAATTGCACAAGCATTGGCCAAAAACAAGTATGATTCATTGCTTCTTCTTGTGAATCAATCCAAGAAAGATTGCAAAGAATATGTTTCGTGGTTAAAAGATGTCCTCCCGATAGAGGTGGAACTTTTTCACGCGAAGTTATCAAATTCAGATCCAACGGACTTTTCTAGTATTTATAGGAATGCGTTAAAAGCGCTTGATCTCTTAAAGAATAGAATAAAGGGCAAACTTGACCTCACCTTCCATCTAAGTCCAGGTACGCCTGCGATGGGTGCAGTTTGGTTTATTCTTGGATCCACACAATGCCCAGCTACATTGATTCAGTCTTCACCCGAACAAGGAGTTAAAAATGCAAATGTTCCATTTGAAATTCATGCTGAATTTGTTCCAAATCTTTTAAAATACACCGATCAAAAACAACAAAAACTTAATTCTGGCATAGCGCCTAGCAGCGCAACCTTTGGAGATATTTTATATAGAAGCGAGGAAATGGATCGGGTCGTAACCCTCGCAAAAAAAGTGGCTTCAAAAAATGTTTCCGTTCTAATTGAAGGGGAATCTGGGACCGGAAAGGAGCTTTTTGCCAATGCAATTCATAATAATAGTCCTAGAAAAGCAATGGCTCCGGTTGTAGTTAACTGCGGTGCCATAGCGCCGGAACTATTTGAGTCCGAATTTTTTGGCCATATGAAAGGATCTTTTACAGGAGCGGATTCCACTCGGAAAGGTTACTTTGAAGAAGCGGACGGGGGAACACTGTTTCTGGATGAAATTGGTGATCTTCCTTTAAATTTTCAAGTTAAACTTCTTCGTGCCTTGCAAGAAGGTGAAATTAAACGGATCGGCGAAAATAAAACACGTTCTGTTGATGTTCGGGTGATCGCGGCAACTAATAAATGTTTGCAGACTGAAGTTAATGAGGGAAGGTTTCGAGAAGATTTATACTATCGGCTCAGCGTTTGGCCTCTTACTCTTCCCCCTCTTCGAGAGCGAAAAGGAGATCTGGGTCCATTAATGGAAAAATTCCTTGTACAAATAAATCAAGAATCTATAGGTGACCCTGGGTATACCGCTAAAAAATTTTCAATTGCTTCAAAAAATATTTTACAAAGCCATTCTTGGCCTGGAAACGTACGAGAGTTGCAGAGCATAATAAGAAGAGCTACCATATTTTCTGATCAGCCAATAATTTCAAAAGAAAACATGCAAGATGCTATTCAACCTTCAGTTAATAATTATGCGGGTAATGATACAATTTTGAACCGAGACTTATCGGATGGGTTTGATTTGGAAGGCCTTGTTGACGAAGTTAGGGCCGATTATATTAAAAAAGCTGTGAAGCTGACACGGGGTAACATTAAAGAAGCTTCAGAAATTCTAGGCTATAAAAATTATCAAAGATTACAGTATGCGTTGGAAAAATATGATATCAAATTTTAAATGGCACGCTCATTGCTATAGAGCGTTGCATGGAATCAAAAATTTTGAAATCAACTAATTTTGAAATCTTAAGGGAACAATGGCCTGACCTTGCAAGCTTGGGAGGTTTTGCCGAGAACTATGTCAACTCTGACCCTTCCAGTTCAATCATTAAGTTGAGGTCCTTTGCGGAAAAAATAGTTAATAGGATTTATGCCGAACTAGATCTTCCAAAACCCATTGAAGCTAATTTAAATAACCTTCTTAATAGCTCCTCTTTCAGCCAACATATTCCCGATATTGTGATTAAGAAGCTTCATGCAATAAGGATCCATGGTAATAAAGCCGCACATGGGGAATTGCCCTCAATCAAATCATCCTCATGGTTGATACGTGAAGCTTATGATCTTGCAAAATGGTTGTTTATAACTTTTGGAGGTGCTGGGATCGAGGACTGCCCTCAATTTCAAGATCCTCCTGAAAATAGTACTTCTACGGAAAATGAACTAAAAAAAGAAAAGAGAGAGGCCCTTGAGGAATTGGCCAAACAAGAAGTGCAAACAAAAATACTTCTTAGTCAATTAGAATCAGAAAAATCCAAAAATGTTGATCAAAAAGAATTAGATGAAATCACATCCAAAGGTCATGACACGGTCAACATTCTTGATTTTGATGAAAAAACTACTCGGCAACGTTTAATTGATAGTCAGCTAACCGATGCAGGTTGGAATGTTGGAGATAATGGTACAAATACTTCGGAAGTAACTCAGGAAGAAGAAGTTCAATATCAACCAACCCAGTCCGGATTGGGTTATGCCGATTATGTTCTATGGGATGATAATGGGAAACCTTTGGCTGTTGTTGAGGTTAAAAAGACCGTTGAAAGTGCTGAAAAAGGTCGCACACAGGCTCGAATATATGCAGATGGACTTGAAAAGATGCATGGGCAGCGGCCAGTTATTTTCTATACGAATGGATATGATATTTATATTTGGGATGATGCTCAAGGATATCCAGACAGAACTATCTTTGGGTTTTATTCTAAAGATAGCCTGCAATATTTAATTTTTCAGCGCAAAGAAAAGAAACATCTCGATACTATTAAACCAAATTTAGAAATTGCTGACCGCCTTTACCAGCAAAGAGCGATAAAAGAAGTATTAGAAAAGTTTACTGCAAAACATAGAAAAGCTTTAATCGTTCAGGCGACAGGGACAGGGAAAACTCGTGTGGCAATTTGTATGACGGATATCTTATCCAGGGCCAGCTGGTCCAAACGAGTTTTATTTCTTTGCGATCGTAAAGAACTGAGAAAACAAGCCAAAAACGTATTTAATAACTTTATGGGAGATTCGTCTCTTGTGATTGTTAAAAGGGATACTTCTAAGGATCGGAACAAGAGAATATATTTGGCAACTTATCAGGCCATGATGCAAATATATCAAAGTTTTGATATTGGTTTTTTTGACCTGATCATTGCCGATGAATCTCATCGTAGTATTTATAACCGTTATCGTGAAATGTTTCGTTATTACGATTGTCTCCAAGTAGGGCTCACAGCAACTCCTGTTGATTTTGTAAGTCGAAATACTTATGGAATATTTGGCTGTGAAGAACGACAACCAACTGCGCACTATCCCTACGAAGATGCTGTTAAAGAAGGTTACCTGGTTCCCTTTGAGGTTTATACTCATACCACCCAGTTTTTGAGAGGTGGAATTAAATATGAAAATTTAACGGAAGATCAAAAACGTCAACTAGAAGAGGATGGCGAAGAACCTGAAACTTTTGATTACGAAGCGCGAGAAATTGATAAGCAAATTTATAATAAAGATACCAATCGGCATATTATTCGTAATTTAATGGAAAATGGCATTAAAGAAGCGACCGGACAACATCCAGGAAAAACTATTGTTTTTGCCAGAAACCATAATCACGCGATCCTGCTGATGGAACTATTTAATGAGATGTACCCTCAGTACAGTGGAAAGTTGTGTCAAGTGATCGATAACTATGATCCGAGAGCAGAGCAGCTAATCGATGATTTTAAAGATCCTGCTGACCCTTTAACTATTGCAATATCAGTCGATATGCTGGATACGGGAATTGATGTGCCTGAAGTGGTGAACCTTGTTTTCGCGAAACCAGTCAAATCTCGTGTAAAGTTTTGGCAGATGATCGGAAGAGGTACTCGACTCTGTAAAAATTTATTTGGAATAGGAAAAGATAAGAAAAGTTTTTATATTTTCGATCACTGGCAAAATTTTGAATATTTTAATCAGCGGTATCAAGAGGCAGAACCAAAACAATCCAAACCTCTTTTGCGAAAGGTTTTTGAAGCTCGTATTGATCTTGCTGAAACAGCGCTAAACAATCAGCTACTAGATGCCTTTGAGTTTGCAGCGGAATGGATTCAAAAGACCATCTGTTCTTTAGATGAAACATCTATCTCTGTGCGTGAAAAATGGAGAGAAAAAAGAACTGTAGAAAAACTAGAAGTGCTCCGCCAGTTTGCCCCGACTACGGTCGATATTCTTCGCACTCAAATATCAGGGCTAATGCAATGGGTGAATATCAGGGGAGAAGGGCATGCCTATCATTTTGATTTGCTAATTAGCAATACTCAGATTGAAATTATAAAAAATTCTGGGTTGCTTGATGATTACAAGGGAAAAATTATTAATTTGATAACACAACTTCCGATGCACCTTAATCCAGTAAGAGAAAAATCAGAAATAATTAAGAAGGTCAAAAGTGCTGACTTCTGGAGCTCAGTCAATACGGTAAAACTTGAAGAAATTCGTAAAGAGCTTAGAGGGATTATAAAATATATCCCAAAGAGTACTGTAATAGATATTCCTAAAACGATAGATATATCTGATGGTTCTATCCAAACCTCGCGCCAACCGACAAATTTGGGAGAGGTGGACAAACAAGTGTATAGGAATAAAGTAGTAGAAGCTTTAAAGCCACTTTTTAATACCGATCCAACTCTCATTAAAATCCGCCAGGGGCAACCGGTTAATAAAGAAGAGCTGTCATCACTTACTTCTCTGGTTTTAACACAACATCCCGATATCGACTTGTCTATTCTAAAAGAGTTTTACGCTCAAACTGCGATGCCCTTAGATTTTCTTTTGCGCAGTATCGTAGGAATGGAATCATCAGCGGTTGAAAAAAGGTTTTTGGAGTTTGTTAAAGATCATCCAAACCTAAATGCAAAGCAATTACGTTTTATGAATCTCCTGCAAAACCATATAACTAACTTTGGAACTATTGAAGTGGAGCGTTTGTATGAGACCCCTTTTATAAATATAGATAATGATGGCCTAGACGGCATTTTTCCTAAAGAACAGGATGTTGAAAAATTAATTTCTATCATCGATTCTTTTAAACCCTCTCAAAGACAAGACACGACCGCATTATGACTGTAAAAGAATTTAAAAATAAAATTGACCCGCTTTGGGAAGAGTTCTGGACCGGGGGCATTACTAATCCTTTAACGGTCATTGAGCAGATCACCTTTCTTATTTTCTCAAGGCTCCTGGATATTAAGGAAAACCAGATCGAAAAAAAAGAAAAACGTACAGGAAAACCTCAAAAAAGAATTTTCAGTAAAGATGATCAGGATATCCGTTGGTCAAAACTCAAACACAATACGCCTCAAGAAAAGTTGGAAAAAATGCGTGATCGGGTTTTCCCGCATTTTAAAAAAGCGTCCATAGATGGATCACCCATGGGTGAATACATGAAAGATGCCCAATTAATGATAGTAAAACCAAATCTTATGGATAAAGCTTTTAATATGGTAGATAACCTTCCTTTGACAGGTGATACAAAGGGAGATTTATATGAATACCTCTTAAGTAAGTTGACTACTGCCGGGATCAATGGGCAGTTTCGCACTCCCCGGCATATCATACGCTTCATGGCTGAAATGATAAGCCCTAAAACGAATGAAGTTATAGCCGACCCTGCCTGTGGGACAGGAGGGTTCCTTGCAGGTGCGATGGAATATATATTGCGCTCTAAGACCTCAACCGATTTTATAACCGAGAATGATGACGGAAGTAAAACTTTTGCTGGGGATCAATTAACTGATGAGGAATGGAAGCATATTAAAAAAGATATGTTTACCGGGTTTGACTTTGATTCCACCATGCTTCGTACCGCCGCAATGAATTTGATCTTACATGGAGTGGACGCTCCAAGCATTCATTACCAAGATACGATGAGCTCTAATTTTATTGAAAGGTTTCCGAGTTATGCTCAGGACTCTTTTGATGTGATTTTAGCCAATCCACCTTTTAAAGGGACTTTAGATTTTGAAGATGTTTCTAACACCCTTTTAAGTAAGGTTAAAACAAAGAAAACAGAATTACTTTTTGTTGCTTTAATTTTAAGGATGCTAAAAAAAGGTGGTAGATCGGCCACTATTGTTCCGGATGGTGTGTTATTTGGTTCTTCAAAGGCTCACGTAGCACTAAGAAAACTGTTGATAGAAGAAAATCAGTTGGAGGCTGTAATCTCTCTACCTTCCGGAGTGTTTAAACCTTATGCAGGAGTTTCTACAGCCATCATTGTATTCACAAAGGACGGTGAAACCAAGGATGTATTTTTTTACGATGTTCAAGCAGATGGAAGATCTTTAGATGATAAACGAGAAGAAGTGAAAGAGAATGATCTTGAGGGCCGAGATGGAGCATTACAAAGTTGGCGCAATCGTGACCCAAAAACAGATACAGATCGGAAAAAGAAACATTTTTGTGTGCCAGTCGATGAAATTAAAGAAAATAAATATGATCTTTCTATAAACCGTTATAAAGAAGTCGCCGATGTGGAAGAACGCTACGATCCTCCAAAAGAAATCTTGGGAAAGATGAAAACTTTGGAAGATGAAATTCAAAAGGGATTGGATGAATTGGGAGGGATGTTAGAGTGAAATTAGAACTAACCTCACTTGGGGAAGTAGCAGATTTTATAAATGGTTATGCTTTTAGTCCACTTGATAGAAATGAAGAAGGTAAAAGGATTATCCGAATCCAAAATTTAACCGATTCAACAAAACCATATAACAGAACCAAAAAGAATGTTGGAGATAAGTATGAGGTTTACCCAAAAGATTTGCTTGTATCATGGTCTGCATCCTTAGGAGTTTTTGAATGGAATGAAAAAGATATTGCATTAGTAAATCAGCATATTTTTAAAGTGATTCCAAGAGATGGTGTTTACAAGCCTTATTTACGCCATGCAATAACTGTAGTATTAAAATCTATGGATCGTTTTACCCATGGTTCTACAATGAAACATATCAATAGAGCCGAATTTTTGGATACAAAAATATATCTACCATCAGACATTGATGAGCAAAAACGCATAGCAAATATTTTAGACAAGGCAGATGCTATTCGGCAAAAACGACAGCAGACAATCGAACTCGCAGACCAATTTCTACGTTCCGCATTTCTAGATATGTTTGGGGATCCTGTTAAAAATCCAAAAGGATGGAATAAAAGATTATTAGATGAAATTATACAAGTTCAATCCGGGCAAGTTGACCCAAAGGTTTCTCCATATTGCAATTTGCCTCATGTCGGCGGGGATAATATAATTTCAGGAAGTGGGAAATTGTTAAATGTAAAATTGGCAAAGGAATTAAACTTAAAAAGTGGTAAATATGCTTTTGATGAGTCTTTTATACTGTATTCCAAGATTCGACCTATTTTAAACAAAGTAGCATCTCCAAATTTTTCTGGAATCTGCAGTGCAGATATTTATCCAATTCGACCAAAGGCAAAAACAGTTTCTAAATATTTTCTAGAAGCCGTTTTAAAATCAAAAGATTTTTTAAAATATTGCGAAAAAGTTTCTACTCGAACTAATATTCCGAAAATTAATAGATCTGATTTGCTATCCTATTCAGCGCCGATTCCAACTTATATAGAAGGAAGTCAACAGTCTCAATTCGAGGACTTGGCAAAAAATATATCGATAATAAAAGAAAAATTATTTCAATCATATGAACACTCAATTTCTTTGTTCAATTCCCTCACCCAACGCGCCTTCCGAGGAGAACTATAAATGGTAATCACCGGTATAAGCATTCAAAACTTTAAAGGATTTGGCGAAGAACAAAAGATTGAGTTTAAGCCTATCACTTTGCTGTTTGGAGCAAACAGTTCCGGAAAAAGTACCATTATTCAAGCTCTGCAATATTTCGGTGAAATTCTGATTAATGGAAATGTGGATGCGGACACTACCCTTTGGGGCGGAGAAGCAGTGAGCTTAGGTGGGTTTGAAAACCTTGTTTATAAAAAAGAGAAACTAAAAAGAGAAATAACGCTTAGGTTGGACTTTGATTATTGGGATACAGATGTTCCTGAATATATTTTCCCCTACTTACAAGATAGAGATTTTCCCTATTTAGAAGACGAAGTAGAAGACGATCCAAACTCTCCAAACGCTATTTTGGAAGAATTTTTTCCTGGAAATAATGAACAAGGTTGGATGGAAATAGAAATTGCCTGGAGTGAAATAAAGGAAAAACCCTACCTTAAAAGCTATGAAATAGGTTATGGCGAAGAAATTTTAGGAATCATTGATTCAACGCCTGACCTTCAAAATGTCCAAATTTCTTTTTTAAACTTCAATCATCCAATATTTATTGGAGCAGATTCTAATCAAGTATTGCCTGACCCAGATGACGATGAGACCTCAAATTTCAGCCAGTTGATGAAGGAAAGTATGAATTCTGATTGTTTTAGAGAGGGAACCTTCTTCCCAATAAAAATTAAATATAACAATGTGTTGGAAAAATATAACAGCTTTAATAACACCGATATGCCCCGAAATTTTGAGGAGTTTTTAATTGAACACCCAGCATTAGCTATATCGAACCCTAAGCAAAACAACTTAGATGCATTAAATACTGAGGGGAACCAAGTTAATATAAGTTTGATGGAGGAAACCCCTATGCCAATGGCAGAAAGGTCTTTATATATTCCATCAGCATTTCAAGTTGATAATGATAAAAAGAAACTTGCCATAAAGCTTTTAAGTTTTTTATTTGCTTCACCTACAGCTTTTTTAAGAGATGCCTTTAAACCTCTAAGTTATATTGGTCCACTAAGAAAAATTCCAGAAAGAAATTTCGGTGATTACAAAAATAAACCATCTGAAATAAAAGATTGGTCTGACGGTTTAGAAGCCTATAAAGTTCTATTTAGATCTGATCAAGAAATGCTTAAAAAGATCAACTCATGGCTGGATCATAAACATCTCGATTTAAATTATTTCTTACAAGTAAAAACAATAAAAGAAATAGATAAAAGTATAGGAGACTACCTTGATGCAACAAAAGGGGATGATGATTATGGTTCATATGGGGAGATATTGGAGGAGCCTTGGAGTTTTTTTGAAGATTTGCATAATCAATTTTCTTATGCTCCCAAGCGTCAAGCGATTACACTTTGGGATCAAAAAAAAGATATTCCAGTTTTCTTGCCTGATATCGGAGTTGGCATTTCACAGGTTCTTCCCATAGTTATCGCCTGCATTTATATGAAGCAAACGGCTATTACCCCTCATTGTCCTTGCAATATTTTAATATTTGAACAACCCGAACTGCATCTGCATCCTAAATTGCAATGTGAACTGGGGGATCTTTTTATTTTTACGGTAAATGATAAAAAGGGCCAGGTTGTCTATCCTCAATTTATAATTGAAAGCCATAGTGAGCATATCCTGTTAAGGCTCCTTAGGCGAATTAGAGAAACAAAAGAAAATACGATAGAACCTGGCATAACAAAATTAAACTCCAGCGATATTGCGGTTTACTATATTGGTCAAGAAACAACAAAAGAAAACGCAAGCCAAGCTAAGATCTCTCATCTTCGCATAGATGAAACAGGTGAGTTCCTCGATGAATGGCCTAAAGGATTTTTTGAAGAAAGAGATGATGAGCTCCGTAGTTTTTAAATAAATTATTAGACTTTCTTATGATTTATGAATATGCAGTAGAACCAATACTAATGACCCAAAAAGGAACTTCTTCTAACATAGTTAATTCCTTTGGCCCCGATAAAGGGCGCTTAATATCTGATTTTCCCGAGGGATGGTATGAAGAAGTAAGGAAGTTAATTCGTAAGACAAAAAAACCTATGGCAAATAAAGCAAGTATTAATAGGCTTAATCGTCTTGCTGAACAAAGAGCATTCATTAAACGAGTACCACAAAAACCTTGGGCAGAACGGAGTTGGCTGACAAATGCAGAAATTGAAAATTCCTTTAAACCATTTCAGGCTATTCTTGCCGATGTTGAGGAGGCTGATTTAAATAGAAATATTGTCCCCGGTCAAACTGCGGATGACTCCTATGACCGTTGGAGAATAAAACGTCAAGTTACGGTACCTCGAAATGCAAAAAATATGGGTGATGCGATCAAACCACTATTAGAGTTGTCTCGGGAAATAGTCTTTGTTGATCGTTACTTCAACCCTAAAACCCCAAGTTATCTCAATGTTCTTGAGCAATTTCTAGAAATTGTATCAAATCGTCAATCAGGCATTTCTCTTTTAAGAATTATTTATCATTTTTCATTTCGAGAAAAAGACTTTTACGATGAAGAAGAGTTTAAAAAAATTGCTACCGAAAAACTTGAACCTATCATCCCGAAACACATTAACCTTATTTTCCAGGAATCTCCTGACGGGTCTTTTCATGAAAGGTACGTATTAACTGATATTGGTTCGGTTCATATGGGCATAGGGTTACAAGAGTATGTTTCCGGCTCAAACTCAACGCCAGAAATTGAGATTGCAAATGTTGGGCTTGCCAAAGATAAATTTGTTAAATTTACATCCGAAGAAATCTTCCATCAAGTTCAAGGTAAAAAGTAAAAAATTTTCCATAGAATATTGAAGATGAGGAAAATTAATCACTTGTATTTTTTCATATTTCGTATATTTTAGTAGTTAGGAACAAGAATTATTGATTTTCAGCCAAGGATGGCACTCGATGAGAAGGAATCTCATAAAATCTAAAAA
>CEUY01001266.1_pt1 | contig 17968 bp, 15 predicted proteins | sample 361481 | NCBI WGS metagenome assembly CEUY01 (sample SAMEA2622737, study PRJEB7988) | marine metagenome | isolation source: saline water (ENVO:00002010), including
TATCCGTGTGGTTCAAGGGTGACATACATATCTGCTCCACGAGCGGAGATTCCAGCCTTTGAGAGTGCCACAGCTTCGGCGTGCAATCCTCCCCCAGGTACTGTGGTGCCCTCGGCAATGAGTACGCCATCTTTCACAATAACTGCACCAACCGTTGGACGCGGGAAAGCTCTGGGGATTGCGTTGTTAGCTAGGTTAATCGCGTGACCGATCCAGTCGGATTGGTCCGTCAAGCCATGCGATTCGTCTAGAGAACTCATCACGAGCAACGCTTATGAGCGGGAGAAATCCCTGTACATCCTACTGGCTGTTGGGAGGTCTTGGCCCTGATAACGTGATCCTAGGGCAGGGTGTCCGTAGGGATGTTCAGCAGGCGATGTAAGGTGTTGAAATGATAGTTGTCCGATTTTCATATTCGCATAAAGTCGAATTGGGAGTGATGCCACATTGGATAGCTCGAGAGTGAGCCGGCCATCGAATCCTGGGTCAACAAATCCGGCCGTTGCATGGACGAGTAGGCCGAGTCGCCCTAAAGAAGACTTCCCTTCGACGCGCGCCACTAGATAATCAGGAATCTTCACCAATTCAACAGTAGTCGCTAACACGAATTCACCTGGATGCAGTACGAATGGTTCATCTCCCTGAATGACCTCTAGCTCTGTCAGGTCCGACTGAGGGTCCCGCACATCTATGTAGGCATGTCGATGGTTCACAAATACTCTAAACTGACTACCGAGTCGCACGTCGATTGATGCTGGCTGTATAGCACTCTCCGCGAGGGGAGCGCATACGAGCCGTCCTGACTCGAGCTCAGCACGGATGTCTGTATCGCTCAAAACTCCGCTATTCAATTTCCCACACAATCACAACAGTTTTTGAAATCGTTTGAACTCCCGGGGTTAGCGGCGTCTCCGCGCTACCCATGTCTGCGGCTTCCAGCATTGCAACTCCAGTTCTTAAGATGGGAGTTGCAGTTTGGCCTCCGGTATTGATACTTAGGATATCACCCAAAGACACCGCTGAGGAGAGACTCAAAGATTTTGCTTTAGCTTTAGCGTGCTCGATTGCTCTGGTGTAAGCAGTAAGTGCGTGCTCGTTCTGTCGATCCGCACCGTAGCGGAACCCATTTATTCGTATTGTGTCACCTGCAACTGTAACCAATCTATCAAGGAGCTCCGATATTATGCCGAAATCATCCAATCGTACCGATAAGGAATTTGAAACTTCAAAGCCAATACGTTCGCTTCTTCCATCCTTCCAAATTGTCTTTTCTGAGATACGGAAATTCGTTGTCTTGATGTTTTCCTGAGGGACTTCTTTTTGGGCTAATTCGTTGAAAATTGCAGTCATAGCAACCGCACATTCATCTCGAGCAGCAGAGCTGGTTTTTGCGACGCATGAAGTACTTACTGAGAGGATCGCGTGATCAGGTGCGATTTCAATTTCCCCAACTCCTGTCACGGCAAGTGTCCGGAGACCACTATGATTTTGGGTGAGGTTGTTCAGCTCAGCATTGCCGCGGGAAGGATTGTCAGAACAGGACGTGAGTATCGTGAAAGTGATTGCCGCTAAGACACTGAGCAGCAGGGCTCTGGTATGGCTTTGCCAGTGAATCCTATTTTCATTTGTGCTGTCCCATGTGCTCATATGATTCATTCCATTCTCCCCCAGCCACCACCACCTGGGGTTTCAATAATGATACGTTCACCCTTTTCTACCTGCAGAGTCACTCGAGCTGGCAATTCCTCCCGGTTACCAGATTTCCTGACGAGGATATTGCACCCGGGCTGGCCGGGACTCCCGCCTTGTAGACCCCACGGGGCCAGACTACGACGTTCAGAGATAATTGTGACTGTTGCCGGATCATGAAACAAATACTCTCTCGCCAAACCTTGTCCACCATAATGTTGCCCAGCACCTCCTGTTTCCTTGCGTAATTCGTATCTTTCAATTGTGAACGGATACGCGAGTGCTAATGCTTCAGCAGGGGTATTCATAGTATTTGTCATATGCGTATGTACACCGGACCGGCCGGCACGGAGTGGGCCGCCACCAGCCCCACCTGCCAATGTTTCATAATATGCATATGGTCTCCCGGAGCGAGAATCATAGCCACCGATCGTAATGTTGTTCATGGTCCCTGACGATGCCGCCGGAATTTTGCCGGGTATGGCCACCGCTAATGCACCGAATATTACGTCAGTGATACGTTGACTGACTTCGACATTACCAGCTGATACGGCGCGAGGAGCCGACGCATTAACCAAAGAATTTTCCGGGAGATGAAAACTGACGGGTCTATAACACCCTTCATTCGTTGGTGAGTCCTGCGGCGCAAGGCAGCGAACCGCATAGTAGCAAGCTGACTGAGTGACTTGCGGTACGGCATTTAAGGATGTGTATTCGGAGGAAGAGTCTGTACCTGTAAAATCAAAGTGAATGTCTGACCCAAGTACTTGGATTCTGACTCTGATAGTACCACCTTCATCAATCTCTAGTTGGTCCTCAGCTTCGTAGATTCCGTCAGGGATTTCAGAAATAACGGATCGGATTGTCCTCTCGCCGTGATCTAAAACCGCAATGAATCGTTCATTAATCCCAGTCAACTCATACCGATTAATCAACGCTTGTAACCGATCATTACCGAGGTTAGTCGCCGCTAGTTGAGCCCGGAGGTCGCCAGCACGCTCCTCAGGAGATCTCGAATTGCGGAGTATGATCTCCCAAGCGGCGGTTTGTATTTCGCCGGCATCAACGAGTTTGATAGGGGGAATAATTAGTCCTTCTTGATAGAGTTCCGTTGCTACAGGCATAGAACCTGGGGACATGCCTCCGATATCCGCATGATGGGCTCGAGTCGCTGCATAGGCTACCAAAGCATCATTTGCGAAGATGGGAGCCACGGTTGTGATATCAGGTAAATGATTTCCACCTTTGTACGGATCATTTAATGTCACAACATCACCAATATTGAAAGGTGACATCTCCATCACTGTTTTGACTGCTACCGGCATCGCCCCGAGATGGACGGGAATATGCGCCGCTTGTGCGACTAGATTCCCGTTGGAATCAAAGAGTCCACAAGAGTGGTCGCGCCTTTCCTTGATGTTGGGAGAGAATGCCGAACGAGTTAAAAGCTCGCCCATCTCCTCTGCGATCGAAGAGAAGCTTGCTTCTGCTATTCCAATATCTGCAGGGGTTAGTTTCATACTTCCTCTAGTCATCAATCTTTTCTAGTAATAGATTTCCGTACTCGTCCACCGATAAATCCCACCCTGGTAGAACCACGGAAGTTGCGTCTAACTGAGTGATTAATGCTGGCCCGTGCAATACCTCGGCAGTGTTTACGTTGTCTCTATTGAAAATAGCTGTCGATCTTATGTCCCCATTGAAACTAATGTCACACCGAGGAGTATCTTCTGTATGCCGTGAGGGGCGCTTAGGAGAGTCATAGAGAGGTAATGGTTTGTTATTTGGCTTAGATCCAGTGACTTGCATATTTACCAATTCGATTTCGTAGCCCGCATGCCCATATAGAGATTGATGCCTCTCAATAAAGCTTTGGCGAATGAAGTCTATTGTCGTGGCATCAATTTTGTTTACATCAGGTATTCGGATATTTAACTCATGCGATTGGCCAGAAAAACGCAGCTGCGCGACAGCTTCGAAAATTTCTGGGGTCGAACCGAATTTTGCTGTAACGCGACGTTTTGCCTCATCAAGACTTCTCCTAATATGCTTAATGTTTGATGTCGTGCAGAATGATAGGACCGAGATGGATATGGTGAAAGTTTCATCTGCTAATAGCGTGCCAACTGCAGCGAGTACCCCTGGGGTTCTCGGAATAAGTACGCTATCTATGTCTAAACTTTCTGCGACTTCACATGCATGGAGTGGTCCAGCACCTCCGAAAGCAACCATAGTGAAATCTCTAGGATCGTAGCCCTGTTGAACTGAGACAACTCTTACCGCGCGCTCCATGTTGGAATTGGCAACATCGATAACTGCTTGGGCGAAATCTTCGACTGCACCGAAATGCTCTAGAAACGGCTTGGCTGCTCGAAGTGACTCGGTTACTTCGAGTTGAAGGGTATTACCTAAAAGACTATCGGCGGGTAGACGACCAAGTATTACATTGGCGTCGGTGACCGTAAACATTGGAGCGGTTGAGTCTTTTTGATTGCCATAACACGCTGGGCCCGGCACGGACTTAGCTGATTCGGGACCAACTCGGAGTGCTCCACCCTGATCAATTCTCGCTATAGAGCCTCCGCCGGCACCAATTGTGTGAATATCTATGATTGGAGTTCTAGCATGGATTCCTCCAACTTCTAACTGATTTTTAAAAGATATATGGCCATCACAGAGTGATATGTCCGTCGAAGTCCCACCCATATCAAAGGTAATTATTTGCTTATATCCCGCTTGCTTTGCTATGGAAAAAGCTCCGAGTACTCCCGCTGAGGGTCCTGATAGTAGTGTCGAGACTGGCAAGTTGCTGGCATTTTCGAGCGAAGTGGAACCCCCATCACTTCTCACGATCTTGACATCAGGAGTCTGCTGAGCATTGACTAAGCGAACCCGTTCATTAAAATCTTGGAGGTACGCGCTCATTGCTGGTCCCACATATGCATTCAGGACAGTCGTAGAAGCCCTTTCAACTTCTCGGTACTCTGGCGATACGACGCTAGATACCGAGAGGAATGAAGGTACATACTCCGAGTTGTTTTTTCGCGTGTCATTGTAGTATGACTCAAATCCCCTCTCTAAGTCGTCGTTGATATAAGAATACAAAAGACAGATAGCAAGTGACTCCAATTGATTTTCAGCGGCAAAATCTAGGCACTCTTGGTACAGCACTTCTGGAGTTTCGTGTTTGCTAGGAAGTGCTTTGCCGTTCTGATCTAGCTTTATTGGAAATTCAAGAATTGCTTCGGGGTGAATTAGTGAGGGGGCTGGAGCCGGTTCTAGCTCATAAATATCGGCTCGGACTTGCCTCCCTATCTCGAGGATGTCTCGGAAACCAGCACTCGTGATAAGGCCTGTTTTGGCGCCATTCCGTTCCAGCAGGGTATTTGTGGCTATCGTCGAACTGTGGACTATTTTATTGACAGTAGTTTTGCGGGAACTTAAGCCTTGAATTATCGCATCAGAGGGATTGAATTGCGTGGTCGGTACTTTTGCCACCGTATATCGATTATTTGACTCGAAAATGAAATCAGTGAATGTCCCGCCTACGTCAATGCCTATTTCATCCATTTATTGAGCGCTCCTATTTAGATTCTAGGCCCTTTCGGGATATTCACACCCTAACAAACTGACGTACACTCATATGTATGAGCGAGATGCGGACTATACAGACCAAAGAGCCTTTTGACAATGAGAAGCGACTCTTTGAATTATCAGCTCCGTTTGGGATGACTGGAGACCAGCCAAAAGCAGTAGAAAGCATAGTGGATGGCCTCAGAGCCGGTAGCCGAATTCAGACACTTCGGGGGGCAACGGGTACAGGGAAAACTTTCACAATGGCTAATGTCATCAGTCAAGTACAAAGACCGACCCTCGTATTGGCTCCTAATAGAACACTCGCGGCACAATTAGCGCAAGAGTTTAGAGACTTTTTCCCGACTAATTCGGTGGAATATTTCGTTTCTTATTATGACTATTATCAACCTGAGGCATATATACCACGGACTGATACATATATCGCAAAGGATGCCGACATCAATGAGGAAATTGATAAAATGCGACACGCAGCTACATATTCATTGTTGGAGCGAACTGACACGATAGTGGTCGCATCAGTGTCATGTATCTACGGACTAGCACCTCCCTCAGAATATCAATCATTTGCAGTGCGGCTAGAAAAAGGGAAAGAGACCTCCCTTCATAACTTGACTAGGCAGCTGGTAGCCATGCAATATCATCGCAATGATCTCAGCCTGCTAAGGGGCACTTTTAGAGTACGTGGGGATACATTGACCGTATTCCCTGCATACGGAGAAGCGGCGCTCAGAGTAGATTTTTGGGGCCAAGAAATTGAGCGACTGACGACTTTGGATCCACTTACAGGCGAGATACTCGGTGATCTTGACAGTGAATCAATTTATCCGGCTAAGCATTTCGTCACATCACAAGAAAAAATGGAAGATGCTTTGAAACAGATCGAATTGGAGCTTGCTGGACGACTTAGAGAACTAGAACTTGGCGGTAAATTACTTGAAGCTCAGCGGCTTTCGGAGCGTACGAACTACGATCTAGAAACTATGCGAGAGATTGGTTATTGCAGTGGGATTGAGAATTACTCACTGCATCTCGCAGGCAGATCTCCCGGCTCGCGTCCTTGGACATTATTGGATTATTTCTCAGAGGACTGGTTGCTGTTTGTTGATGAATCTCACATGGCTCTGCCTCAGGTTCGAGGGATGTACGAGGGAGATACGTCACGGAAACGCACATTGGTCGAGCATGGATTCCGATTACCTTCAGCGATAGATAATCGTCCCTTGAATTTCGATGAGTTTTTCGGTCACGTTAATCAGGCGATCTTTGTATCAGCGACACCCGGCCCATTTGAAATGGAAAATACCGAACAGATAATTGAACAAGTCATCAGGCCGACAGGTATCGTGGACCCAAATATCGACGTTCGGCAGACGACGGGTCAAATCGATGATTTACTAGAAGAGATAAATCAGCGCGTACAGAAATCTGAGCGGACATTAGTCACTACTTTGACAAAAAAAATGTCAGAAGATCTCAATGAGTATCTTAGAGAGTCAGGCGTTAAATCTACATATCTGCATTCAGAAATAGATACCCTGCAGCGGATCGAGATTCTCAGAGAACTACGGCTGGGAACCTACGACGTGATTGTAGGAATTAATTTGCTCCGAGAAGGATTAGATTTGCCGGAAGTGTCTTTGATTTGTATTCTGGATGCTGATAAAGAAGGCTATCTGCGATCATCCGGCGCCCTGATTCAAACTATCGGCAGAGCAGCTAGGCATCCGTCAGGGCAGATAATTATGTACGCGGATAGGATTACGAACTCCATGGAGCTTGCCATTTCGGAAACGAGTAGGAGACGGCAGCTACAAGAAGCACATAATCAGCAGTACGGGATCACTCCAGAAGGGATCGCGAAGAATATCAAGGACATTGGTGATAAGTTACGTGATGAGTTAGATGACAAATCCGAAGATTTGTCATTTACTGATATACCTGACGCTGAGATTAAAAACATTCTAGACGACTTAGATCGACAGATGAAAACAGCAGCTAGCGAGCTTGAGTTTGAAAAAGCGGCGATCATTAGGGATCAGATAGCGCAGATTCGTAAGGAAAAGATATTGCTGGATTCGGTCCCCCAAGGACTTGGCGGGATTACTGTCGGCTAGTCCGAGTCAAATTGTTTTGGCGGATTATTCAAACGATTCATGTTAGTCATCTTGGGGACATCGGATCGCGGGGGATCTTCTGTCTCGGCCGAACCCATAGAGATCACTTGGCGAGGCTTGCCAGCAGGTCCAGGTGGTCCAACGACTCCATTTTCTTCCAATTGATCCATTAGTCGAGCGGCACGTGGATAACCTATACCCAGTTTTCGCTGGAGCATCGATGTGGAGAGCTGACCAGTTTCTGCTCCGAGTATTAATGCTTTTTTGTACTGTGGGTCATCTGGAGACTGTCCGGAGTCGTCGCTACCAGAGTCGATAAGCGATAGTTCCTCAACTGCTTGCTGTACGGCTTCCTCCAATGCGTGATCGTGCTTTTCAGGCACTTCCGCTCCAAAATTCTCTGCTAACCAATAATCAGTAACACTCGCGATCTCGTTATCCGAAACGAACACACCTTGTATACGTCTAGGTTTATCAGCGCCTGGAGGGACATACAGCATGTCGCCGCGGCCCAATAGTTTCTCAGCACCGGCACCATCAATAATTGTCCTCGAATCGACGATTGAGGAGACGGCAAAAGCAATTCGAGTCGGAAAGTTTGCCTTGATGAGCCCGGTAATCACGTCAACGGAAGGTCGTTGAGTAGCGACGATTACGTGAATTCCGGTTGCCCGAGCAAGTTGGGCGAGGCGTACCAGCAGTCTTTGGACCTGATCAGGGGCAGTCATCATCAGATCCGCAAGTTCGTCGATCACTACAACCCAGTATGGCAATGGATCTCCTGTAGTCTTCTCGTTATACCCTTCAATATTTCGGACACCAAGTGCTTGAAACTTGCGATACCGCGCGTCCATCTCATTAGCGACTGCCTGGAGGGTTCCGAGCACTCTATCGAGGTCCGTAATGATTTCAGAAAAAGCAAGATGTGGAACGGAGGCGTATGCAGTCATTTCAACACGCTTGGGATCGATAAGGACAAGCCTTAAAGTTTCAGGTGTATGTTGCATTAGTAATCCTGAAATTATTGCGTTCAAGCAAACAGACTTTCCGGATCCAGTCGCCCCAGCGATTAATAGATGTGGCATTTTTGTTAGATCAGCAAACATCGCCCGACCTGAAATGTCCGCCCCCAGAGGAACACCCAGAGTCGTCTGATTCTTCGAACGCTGCCACTCCTGTGAGTCCAACACATCTCGCAACATAACCAACCGAGTGTTAGAGTTTGGGACCTCAAGGCCGATTATAGGCTTGCCTGGTACTGGAGCCTCGATTCTGATTTCCGGAGTAGCCAACGCAAGTGCGAGATCGTTTTGTAGGGCTGTGATTGCCTTAACCCTGACACGTGAACGAGAAATTTCCTCTTCATAAGTCTGGATTTCCCCATTCTTATCTTTTGTCGTTAGCCTTCGTGTTTTTACGTCCCAGCCTGGTGTAATACCAAACTGAGTAATCGCGGGGCCCTCATTGATTTCACTCACCGTGGCATCCACCCCATGTGAGGCTAAAGTTTGCTCAATTATTTGAGCGCGGTCATCATTACCTTGATTTGTGGCAGCATGTTTATCACCAGGTCGCAAGAGAGCAAGAGGGGGAAGCAACCATGAGCTGTCGGCTGAGACCGGTCCGGACGGCGTTTCGGTAATGGGATCATCTATGGAATCTAACTCTGCCACAAATGACGTCTGCCCAACGTCCTCTTTGCTACAAGAGTTAGTCTCTGATGAAATTACGAACTTCTCTGAAGGTTCAATTTTTACCAAAGAATCTGTGCGCGGTCCTGCCAGTAGGGTTATCTCATCGACTTCGGCGCTCGTATTTTCCTGAGATGGATGAGCTGCGGTGTTCTGAGTACTTGAGAGGCGTGCTGTTACACGGCGACATAGTTGGAGACATACTTCAAAGGAGCGTTTAAGTATCAGTATTCCGAACGAAAAGAGTTTTGGGAAAGTCCTCGATTCAATTAAATACCTGACGGATCTCAAGGCATTTTCTCCAACTAGTTTGGCTATCATTCTTGTTCGTCGAGGTGACAAAATTGGAACGCACGTGAGCCCTGCTATGATCCAAATAGCATTAGTGAGTAATCCTGACCTCAATATGTTCCCTAAATCTCCAGCAAGAAGATAAGTCTCAGCTTTTGGATAGAGATTGTTAGGAGTAATTATTTGCTCTGCAACAAGGCCGGTCAGAAAAAATAGAAATAGGGTGGCAGAGAGTATTTGTCGAGGATACCGCCCGACCAGATATAGTCTTCTGAGCGTCACCACTATTCCGACTATGGCAATTAAAACGGCAACAGGGATAAATAAGAAGCCAACCTTTTGGAATAAGGTTAACTGTAATTCATAAAGTTGAGTCTGGGACACCAAATATATATCTTGCAGTCTTGGCAATATGAGGGTCAATACTCCAAGTAGCATTATGTAGATTCCCATCGCAGCTCGAGTACAGAGCAATTTCAAGAGAGCGACGAAAGGGGCCGAGATGTCATAGACAGTTGTCTCGGATTTTCTTTGTTCAGTTGGGGTGCCGGGACGTGTGCCGTGTTTCACAGGTTTATTCCTACCTAAGAGCGCCCCGCCCCATCAAGTTTACTGTATTTTCACGCTTTATTTTGCTTCGGGTAATATCTGCTTCAGTTAATTACGAAGTTGATTAAGAAATCAGGCCTCATGGAGGTTTCCTCAACAACCAGATTCCGCAACACATCCTCTGCCAAGTTCTCTAAAATTTCTGGCGTGATACTCGCATGTGGGTAGTTCTTTATTTGTTGTGAGAGCGCGCTTTCAAGATCCTCGGTAAGCCTGCCAGTGCTGATATCTAGTCCATAAGCGTGCACAGAAGGAGTCTCGATGAATTTCATTTCAGACTTGCGGAATACTCCGAACACTGCGAGTAGGCCATTGTCGGAGAGGAGGAGTCGCTCGTTGATGGCTTCTTGGCTAGTAGGAAATTTTCGGCCTCGATCGAGGAACACATAATCACTTTTGATTTTTCCTACCTGATCAGCCCGAAGGTGACTAGTGTTGGTATCATTATTTGTATCTATCACGAAATCAAAGACGTCTCCGTCGGTTCCGAGTAACAGACTTTCCGAATATGCTCCAACATCACTTGCCAATTTCTGATGGTCAATCAGGTGGCGGTATTCTCCCTGGGCCGGAAGGAAATATTCCGGACGTACTAGGTGTTGGACTAGCTTAAGCTCCTCGGCGGATGCATGTCCGCGCACGTGAACATTAGCAACCTTGTTGTGGATGACTGAAGCGCCAAGTGCTGTCAGTTTGTTAATGTTGTTGGATACGGCAGTCTCGTTACCGGGAATCGGATTGGACGACAGTACTACCGTGTCTCCGCGACCGATCGAAACGTGAGGATGGGTTTCATTTGCCATCCTTGTAAGTGCAGCGTTGGTCTCTCCCTGCGAGCCTGTACAAACTATTATCGTTCGATCATTTGACGACCTCTTAAATTGATCAAGGCTCAATAGTCTATTTTCCTCAATGTCCAAATGCCCCAACTCACGAGCAAATTTCGTAGCTCGGAGCATAGATCGACCATTCAGAAATATTTTCCGATCCGTATCAAGTGATGTGTCGGCAATCATCTGTATTCTCGATATCAAGGAGGCAAATGTAGCAAAAATGATGCGCCCAGGTGCGTTTGAAACAATCTGCTCAAAGACAGGTCGGATAGTTTCTTCAGGAAGAGTGTACCCAGCTACATCGGCATAAGTACTATCCGCACAAAGCAGGAAAGTGCCCGAGTCCCCGATCTCACTTAATCGGGCCAGATCAGTTGTCTGTCCAAGAATCGGTGTGTGGTCGATTTTGAAATCACCTGTATGTACCAATGCACCTAGTTCGGTGTGGACAATTATTCCCGCTGAGTCAGGGATGGAGTGTGCTACTGAGAAGAACTCGATCTCGAGATTTCCGGCTTCTATGACGTCTCCTGATTGGGTAGCGATTAAATCTACATAATCGGTGAGGCCATGCTCTTTGATTTTCTCAGAGAGTAAAGATCTCGTTAGGGGCAAGCCGTAAAAAGGTATGGTCTCATCGAGGCCTTCTGCAATCTCACTGAGTAAGAAAGGCGCTCCCCCGATGTGGTCTTCATGCCCATGCGTAAAGAATACCCCTCTTAGTTTTGCTAGTCTTTCTGCCACGTAGGTGTAGTCACTAATTATGAGATCGACCCCAGGATGAAGGGGATCTGAGAACATTACTCCGACGTCGATAATTATCATGTCGTCTCTGGTCTCGACGATCGTCATATTTCTTCCGATGTCGCCGTAGCCACTAAGTGCTATTACGCGAACAGTCGCGTGTTCGATTTCAGGTAGGGCAGCCTGGTCTGTAGAAGAATTATCTGTCACCGTTAGCGATCTCCTTGAACTCAATTATTTTGTTGCTCGATGAATCTAGTTGAGGGACGGGATCGGTTTCGCCGACTAACTTTTGGATCTCTGCAAAATCTGCTTGAATAAGAGGTAGGTTATTTGGTTGGTTTCTTAATACATATGCAGGATGAAACACTGGTACTATCCATCGGCCTGATTCAAGTAATGGAGTACCTCGAATTGCTGTAATTTTGGCCCCTGGAAACCAGCGTGTCATCGCAAATTTACCGAGTGTGACGATCACGCGGGGGTTCACTATCTCTATTTGTCTGTCTAGATAGTCTGCGCAGGTGGCGACTTCTATGTTGCTTGGATCACGATTGTCAGGAGGGCGACATTTGACAACGTTAGTTATGTAAACCGATTCACGGCTTCGTCCGATATCTGTAAGTAATCGGTCTAGCAATTGCCCGCTTCTTCCTACAAAAGGAAGTCCTTGCTCATCTTCGTTTCTTCCCGGTGCCTCGCCAATGAACATCAAGTCACATGGTATGGGTCCACTGCCCGGTACGGTCTGTGTTCGAAAGCGTGCAAGCTCACATTTTGGACAGTCGGCTATCTCGCGATAAAGATCACTTCCCGCGGCCGGTAGATTCATGTTGTTAGTCGCTGGTTTCATCGGTAGTGATCATAGTTCACTTGATACCAAACGTACTACTTGCCTGGACGCACCAGCCACGCAAGTCCAACACCCACGAAGTAAAGCAGGATCACGGGGCCAGCCACTAGTGACTGAGTCACTGGGTCGATTGTGGGAGTTACTATTGCTGAACCAAGAAACGCACCGAGTATTGCCCAGCGCCACCAACCAAGTAATTTTTTGGAGGTGACAACACCTAATTTCGCCATTCCCATCACCAGCAAAGGCGTTTCGAAAGCTACGCCTAGTATCAACATCATTCGAGTTACGAAGTCTATATATAGTCCGACCTGCCAATCGTCGCGGGCCCAGCTATCACCAAAACTCAGTAGGAATACTAAGGACAGAGGGAGAACTACGAAGTAGGCGAACACCAGTCCAACTACGAAGGAAAGTGAACCACCAATCACGATAGGAAGGATCCATTTCTTTTCGTGGCTTTCTAGGGCAGGTGTGACGAATCGCATCGTTTGATAGATGAGGACCGGCATCGACACCGTGAGTCCGCCTAGTAGTGCCACTTTGAACAATGTGACAATTCGGTCTAGTGGTCCAAGTGACTGGGGTGTCCAATCGGGGTCAGTGGATCGAGCGGGTTGGAGCATCAACTCAATGAACTCAAATCCAACAGTAGGAATTAGTAAAACCCCAGTACTCACAGCTATTGCTATGGCCGCCCACATGACTCGAGTGCGTAACTCAAGGAGATGCTCGATTAAAGTCATCTCCTCTACACTGTCGTTATCAGTCTGTAATTCACGTGGAGTTTGATTATCGGAGTTAGAGCCTGAAGTCATGGGTTTTATTCCTGAGGCCTATAACGTTCTAAGAGTCGTTCTCTGATTTTTTGTCGGAGATGAATTGAAGTCCCTGTGGTTTCTCTGACCCGTCGGGTTCCGCTGTGGAAGAATTGGCCGGAATGATGTCACTAAAATCAGCAGCCGTTCCAACCGCTGTCTGAACATTCTGCCCTTCGGTTGACAGATCGTTCTCGAGTTCAGTCGTGATTTCTCGCAACTCTCCTAATTCTTTCTCTTGAAATTCGACTTCCTCTTGAATTTCATCAACTGCCTCTCGCACATCTTTCATTACTTCAGAACTAAACGCACGTGCAATGCGAAACCACCGCCCAGCTTGCTTCATCATTTCAGGGAATTTGTTAGGACCGACGATGATCAGTCCGATTATGGCCACGAGTAGGGCCTCAAACACACCAACTCCAAATAAGTTCATAGCAGGATCATACCTCAGTCTTCTCAGAGTCGGCGAATGAACAAGATAATACCGTCAGGAGATTTCACTCTGATGTGGAGAGAAATGAAGGCTAGTCTTCGACCCCAGCATCCTTAAGAAAATCAACCGCATCTTGCACGGATCTAATCTTCTCAGCATCCTCATCTGATATTTCTAGTGAGTTTTCATCTGTGGAGAATTCTTCCTCGAATGACATGATCAACTCTACAAGATCGAGCGAATCAGCATTTAAGTCATCGATGAACGATGCCCCTAAGACAACATCGTCTTCTTCCACTCCTAATTGTTCTGTTACAAGATCTCGTACTCGTTCAAAGACAGATGCCATATCTCTTTACCCTTTCACACTTATGTATTTTGTTGTTGTTTACGCACAATACCACCAAGTACGCCATTTACAAAGCGCCCGGATGATTCAGCTCCAAATTTCTTTGCCATGTTGACGGCCTCATTTATTGCGACTCGTTCCGGTGTATTTTCACTCTCCAGAGTATCGAACAGGAGTTCGTATACCGCAAGGCGCAGGATTGCTCTGTCAACTGGTGGCATATCACCCAGAGGGAATGCTGTTGCGAATTCTGAAATTTTGTCATTAATTTCTACTAAATGGTTGCTGACGCCCTCGACCAATTTCCGGGCGAAGATAAGGTTCGTGCCTTGATAACCATTAGCCTCAACTATCCGCTCGAAGGTGATACTGTTTCTGTTTTCTCCGGTATCATTAGCATACAACGATTGAAACGCTAATTCGCGTGCACCGGATCGAGTAAGTACTTTCATTGAAGCTTGCTCCGAGTCGGTCTTGTTATTCATTATGCAGTAACCGTGCCACCATCAACATTGATGACTTGCCCTGTGATGTAGGCGGCCGCATCAGTGGCAAGATATCCGACAAGTGATGCGACCTCTGCAGCTTTTGCCGGACGTCCCATAGGAGTTTTAGTTAATATATGGGCGATTTGGTCGCTCGTGAGTCCAGCAGTCATATCTGTTTCCACGTAGCCCGGAGCAACACAATTAACGGTTATATTACGGCCGGCAAGTTCTTGAGCTAAGGCTCGACTGAAGCCGTGTATTCCTGACTTAGCAGCAGCGTAATTTGACTGGCCAGCCTGTCCTACTACTCCCACCACAGACGAAATATTGATTATTCGTCCCCATCTTTGTTTAATCATTAGTTTCGCTGCTGCTCGAGAGGTTAGAAATTGTCCCTTTAAATTTATTTCGAGAACGTCATCCCACTGTTGATCTGTCATTCGCATCAATAAACTATCTGCCGTGATACCAGCATTGTTTACTAAAATGTGGAGTTCGGCGTATTCATCGATGATGTCTGTCAGTAATTTGTTGATCTCGGTGACATCAGTAACCTCCAAAGATCTGGCAGCTGCCCGCACTCCATACCTTGCTTTGAGATCTTCAGCGAACGCTGTGGCCTCAGCTGGATTAGAGCGGTAGGTCAAGATTACATCAGCTCCCATAGCAGCTAAAAGTTCAGAAATAGCTTTGCCTATACCTTTCGAACCAGCCGTTACAAGACAGACTCTGCCTTTAAGTTGGAACGTTTCGATCAAAGTTTCGGGACTTTCGACATCAGATGTCATTGCTTTTCTATGTCCTCAACGGTGCCTATGTTATTTAAATCGAAGTCCGAATGAGTTCTCTTGGCCGCACCAGTTAATACTCTCCCAGGGCCGAATTCAAAAAGGGAGCGGACGCCCTCTGAGTGCATATGATTAACGCCGTCGAGCCACAGTACAGGTGCCGTGATCTGAGCCAGTAATTCTGCTGCTATGCCCTCTCCGGAAACCATCTTGTTGGCACTGACATTCGAAATTACTGGGATTATCGGGTCTGCGAATGCGAAGTTTTCTACAATATCCACCATCCCGTCAGCAGCTGTTTGCATGAGTGGAGTATGAAATGCACCAGCGACACTAAGCGGTACAACTTTTGCAGCACCCGCCTCAGTGGCTGCTTTTATGGAAGCACTGACCGCCTTTTCACTACCACCGATAGTGACATTTCCTGGGGCATTGATATTGCATATGTTAGAGGAATTATCAGCACACAATTTGTATATGGCAGGTACATCAAGGCCAAGTACCGCTGCCATAGTGCCGACCTCAACGTCGCAAGCCTCCTGCATTAGTTGGCCTCTCGTTTGGACCAGCCTTATGCCATCCGCGAAACTCATAGACCCAGAAACTATCAATGAAGCATATTCTCCGAGCGAATGCCCAGCAGTATACGCGGGCCGTGTCGTAATTTTACCGGCGTCATGTGCGGAGAGCAGCGCCGCGATGGAATGGGCAACCAGTGCTGGTTGTGTAAATTTTGTTTGCGAAAGAGTTTCACTAGGTCCTTTAAAACAGATTTCTGCCAAATCAAAACCCAGGGCTCTGTTGGCCTCGGTGAATACCTGCTCAGCAACTTCAAACGAATTAGCGAGATCTTGTGCCATACCTACAGCTTGTGCGCCCTGACCCGGAAATATCCAGCCATGGGAGCGATCTTCAGGCAATAACCTAATTGACTCTAAGTGACTATCAACTGAGCTGATATAGCTAGACGTCATTTGTCGTCGTATCCACTTGATCGGCGACTAGGCGGCCTTTCCTATCTCTCTCGGCTCCTGCCGTATGGTTCATCTTCCATCCACCACTTGCTCTGTCACGGACGATTTGCGGAAGGCCAACATGGTGATGGCTTCGTCGATGTTGTTGCTTGGCTTTCGGTGTCCGTCTTTTTGGTACGGCCATCTTCTGTTCCTCTTTCTTTACCCTCTTCAAGTACTCAGTATTATCTCATACATAGCATCAGGATGAATGTCTACAAAGGAGTATTCTATTACGACTGTTCTTTACAGGCGCACTCGTCCGTATTTAAATTCTGACCGCATCCACTGCACAAGCCGAGACAATTCTGTTGACATCGGGGTGCGATAGGGATCTCGGTCTCTAGATATTGACGGAGTGCTTCACTTATATTTAGGACCATACGGTCGTCTATCCTAAAATCATCTGCTTCACTTGGCAGTAGAGTGCCGAATTCAGGATGATATTTAGGCATAAATTCTTCTTGGAATGAGATATCCAAATCAGCTTTGAATTGGGTAACACAACTCGAGCATTCCAGCCCAACACCTGTAACCCGCAGGTCAGCAGTTACCAATATCCCGTGTTCGATCTTCATTAGAGCCAAGGACCCCAAGACTTTTTGTAGCTGGTACTGCTCGTCGACCAGAAAAGTTCGAGTGGATCCAGATCTTTCCTGCAGCAACGCAGACACGTTATATTCCAACTTACTCGACCCTTACTTATGAGCCCCTGCGGACTCGTATGAACCTCAATGAGTATAGGCGGTCAGGGGGCCGATAAGCCGAATTCTGTCTACCCGGTGAGCCTACTACCGAGAACGGACGATCATCCATCTGGGGTGCCAATTACTTGGCACCTCATGCGGCCTACCCGAGGCTAGAGCCGGACACCCGAAACCTCCTATTTGGCCTTGCTCCGAGCGGGGTTTGTCTGGCCGCAGTGTTACCAATGCGCCGGTGCGCTCTTACCGCACCATTTCACCCTTACCGTTAGACGGCGGTATATTTCTGTGACACTTTCCGTCGGCTTGCGCCGCCCGGCCGTTAGCCGGCGCCCTGTCCGGTGGAGTTCGGACTTTCCTCCACCAAAGTATATTTGGTAGCGATCGTCTGGCCCCCTGACTAAGTAACATTACCACGAACGAGGGGTGGCTTGTATGAAAGTCAGTTACGTGTACCTCGGATCAATCTATGATCGGCCGTAAATAAACAGCAGGTTTTTCTGTATCTACGATGATGTGGTGTACTACAGAGTTGAGCAAGTCTTTCAGTTGAAATGAATCGAGACTCGTCCAATTATTCTGTAGTTCGGCGATAAGTGTAGATGAATTTTGTCGAGGCCCTGTGGCCTCTTCAGCTCGCGAGAAAATATTCTCAAGTGTCGATCTGCCTGCCTGATTAATCAGTTGCGGAAAAGTTATTCTGTTTTCGACCCAGCGATCCAAGTAAGCGGAGACTTCTCGATCTGTTCGCTCGATTCGGGCATGGTTAGTGGCAAACTCTGTTGCAGTTCGTCGATCAGTTTCTACAAAATGGTACTTTCCTTCAACTAGAACTTTTCCGACTGCGATCAGCAGGCTTGTTTCACTTGCGCTGCGATACTTACATCTGCCCTGATTTGTCGCAGCAGAGCACCTGTAAAGTTTCTCCTGTTGCTGTGTTGTAGGATTAGT
>CEUY01028497.1_pt1 | contig 17962 bp, 17 predicted proteins | sample 361481 | NCBI WGS metagenome assembly CEUY01 (sample SAMEA2622737, study PRJEB7988) | marine metagenome | isolation source: saline water (ENVO:00002010), including
AAGAAGAAAGTAGCCAAGAAGAAGGTAGCCAAGAAAAAAGTAGCTAAGAAGAAGGTAGCCAAGAAGAAGGCTGCACCAAAGCGAAAAGCGGCTAAGAAGACGACTCGTCGTAAGAAGAAGTAAGTCTTCAGCTTCCTAAACAAAAAGCCACGTTTTCACTAGTTGAAAACGTGGCTTTTTTATTGGGCCAAAGGCTGGGAATAATTCCGAGTGAACCGAGTACTGTCTGGACTAACCTGGACTAACCAAGGCTAACCAAGTACTGGTAGTTGAGGCTGAGGAGGTTCTTTCTCGGCACTGCCAGCCATGTTGGAAACCAACGTTTCGACAATTGCTGAGAGGTAAGACGAGGAACTCGGATCCAGTAGGTTTTGATAGGTGGTTCCGGCATCCCCATGTTCACGTATGCTCGGCGTGATAGGTACTTCACCCAAAAATGGCACATCCAGTTGTTCGGCACTTGTTCGGGCACCGCCGCTACCAAAGATGTCATAACGACGATCGCAGTCAGGACAAATGAAGCCACTCATGTTTTCGACCATGCCCAACACGGGAATATTTACTTTCCGGAACATAGCGATTGATTTTACAGCGTCCAGCAGGGCGACACGTTGAGGTGTGCAAACGACGACGGCACCGGTTAGTGGAATCACCTGAGAGAGCGTCAGAGCGATATCGCCTGTACCAGGCGGCATGTCAATGATTAGATAGTCCAGATCGCCCCAGGCCGCGTCCCGGAGGAATTGAGTAACGGCTCCATGCAACATTGGACCCCGCCAGATTACAGCCTCACCTTCAGGAACCATGAAGCCCATAGACAGCACGGGCATGCCATCGGCATCCACAGGCACGATTTTCTTATGTTCATTGACTGTTGGGTTACCCACTTCGTTGACCCCCAGTAATTGGGGAATACTGGGGCCATAAACATCCGCATCCATGATGCCGACTTTGGAGCCCGCCGTTTTCAATCCCAACGCCAGACTGGCAGCCAGTGTGCTCTTGCCAACCCCCCCTTTACCAGAACCAACAGCGATGACACTTTTGACTGTCAGACCGAATTCTCCCACAGGTGAAGCGGGACGGTAATGGACGACGTGGTTGACGTCGAGTTGAGTGAGTCCTGTGAGGTTGTCCCTTAAGTGTCGTTCAAATTCTGCTCGTTTGGATTCCCAAATGGCTGCGGTGTGCGTGGTGAGTCCAAAATCACAACTCAGTCGACTCCCGTCGATTTTAATATTGCTGACCTGATCCATGGTGAATACATCACGTCCGGTTTCAGGATCGATGAATTGTTTGAGTACCTGTTCAACAGCAGTTTGCGTTAATTCCTGAGTCATAGTGTTTCTTTGGTGTTGGACGTAAGGTTGAATGTGTCGCAGGCCTGACAGTCGGTTGGCAGTCAGAGCGACGAAGTTCTAGCGTAGTTGTAAACACGTTCTACAATATTGGAGGTCGTGCACTTAGTGTTCTGATTTATTTCTTTGATAAGTTTACAAAGAGATGGATAGGTATATGGTTTTTGCAGTAGGTGTATGCCAGGCAGTCTGACGGGAGTCGGGCTGCTTTTTTAGTCACATTGTTGTTTCATAAAGTCGGAACATTCTTCGGGTGGAGTCGAACAGGATTCGCAGAGGGAATTTCCGTTCTCATCAAGCATGCTTGCCAATCCGCCGCAACTTCCTTTGATTTGACGATTACTGAAAATGACTCCGACAGCCATCGCCAGAAAGACGCCTCCGAAAACACCACATGATATTAAAACAACTTCCAGATAGGACATTTTATTTTTCCTGAGTGATTACCTTTTCAAAGGCTGGCGATTGTTGAGAGGTGATTTTCGTATCGTTTCGACTAAATAGCATGACGGCTAAATCGTGCTGCCTAGCTATATCATATGCCTGAACCGGCCCCATCACCAAGAGGGCAGTTGCCCAGGCATCCGCATCGGCACAGTTTTCAGTGACGACAACTGTACTTGTGAGCTTGTGTGTGACGGGGCGGGCCGTCGTGGGATCAATCGTGTGCGAATATCGGTTTCCATCCACTTGAAAAAAGTTGAAGTAATCTCCTGAAGTGGCCATGCTCGTATCCGATAGATCGATCCGAGCAGTGAGCGTGCCGGGAAGTGAGTCGGGAGCTTGAATCCCGATTTTCCAGGCAGAGCCATCGAGGCGTACTCCGACGGTTCCAACTTCGCCACCAATTTCCACCATGCAGCCTGAGCCGATCGGATAGTCACTTAGTAACTCGACAATCTGATCCACAGCGTAACCCTTCGCGATTGCAGAGAGATCTACATATAGTTCGGAGAATTCTTTTCTTAATGCTGTACGGTCAGGATGTAAATGAAGGTGTTGGAAGCCGATCACCGAAAGCGCATCTGTGACCTCAGTATCTTCAGGAAGTGTTCGCTGCTGAGTGATATCACGGGGGCCGAATTGCCACAGATTGACCGCAGGCCCGACTGTGATGTCAAAGGCTCCGTTGGTGATCGTGCTAAACTGTTGAGCTCGTTCGATCAGAGCGTATAACTCCGCCGGCACATCGATCCAGTCAGTTGACCGGGCCTGATTGAATTGAGAAAGCTCCGAGTCAGGAAGGTACGTCGACATCATCTGATTGATTTGTTCGAGTCTCGTATCTACCAGTGCCTGTAATTCAGCAAGGGTTGCGTCACCCTCAAGATCGGCCAGCACGATATGGTACGTCGTACCCATGGTCCGACCTTCCAGTTTTAGCTCGGCGGGACGATGAGCGACGGGGAGACTCGTATCTCGAACGAGCCAGAGACCGAAAAACAGGACAAAGAGACAGAGCGTAAACTTCAGAATAGGAGAATTGAAATTCATTCGCTCAGACCTGTGCCTGCAAGTCAGTGGAGTGTTAACCACCAAAGTCATCAAACATGACGTTTTCCGGTTCAACACCAAGATTATCCAGCATGTTACGAACAGCTGAAAGCATCATTGGAGGTCCACAGATATAGTATTCGACATCTTCAGGACTTGGGTGACTGGACAGATATTCGTCGAGTAAGACCTGATGAATAAATCCGGTGTAGCCATCCCAGTTATCTTCGGGCAGTGGATCTGAGAGCGCAATGTGATAGTTGAAATTATCAAACTGTTGTTTCAGCTCGTCGAATTCATCCAGATAGAACAACTCACGTGAACTTCGCCCTCCGTACCAGTAGGTCACCTTGCGATTCGTTTTTCGCTCTTTGAACAATTCAAAGATATGGCTTCGAAGTGGCGCCATTCCGGCTCCTCCTCCGATGTAAATCATCTCGGTATCGGTTTCCTTGATGAAGAATTCTCCATAAGGCCCGGAAATGGTGACTTTGTCGCCGGGCTTCAGATTGAAGATATAGGAAGACATTTTCCCGGGAGGCGTGCCTTCCGGAGCCGCCGGGTGTGGCGAAGCAACCCGGACGTTTAGCATGATAATCCCTTTTTCCCCGGGGTAATTGGCCATCGAATAGGCGCGAATGACTTCTTCATTGACGACCGAGGTGTATCTCCAAACGTCAAACCGATCCCAGTCCTCGTGATATTCTTCCTGAATATCAAAGTCTTTGTAGTGCACAGTATGTGGAGGGCATTCAATTTGGATATAACCGCCGGACTTAAATCCAACGTCTTCCCCTTCTGGTAATTCGAGGACAAGTTCTTTGATAAAGGTTGCCACGTTATTATTGGAGCGAACGGTGCATTCCCACTTCTTGGTTTCAAAGACCTCCGGGGGCACTTCAATCTTCATATCCTGCTTGACGGCCACCTGACAGGAAAGGCGATGCCCGTCACAGGCCTCTCGCTTGGAGATGTGGCTTCGTTCGGTGGGAAGAATGTCTCCTCCCCCTTCATGGACGACCACTCGACACTGAGCACATGTTCCACCGCCACCGCAAGCTGAAGAGACGAAGATGCTGTTATCAGCGAGCGCTCCGAGCAGTTTCCCTCCGGCGGGAATCTCTATTTCTTTTTGATCATTAATCAGAATTTTGACCGGTCCGGACGCGACCAGTTTACTTTTGGCGACAAGAATAAGTCCCACCAATGCGAGAACCACTCCCGTGAACATCACAACGCCAAGTAGTATCGTATTCATAAAAGTCTTCAACCTAAAGGTAAGGTGATTTTGAGTTGTAGGATTATAGCTTCTGGGCAGCTTATAGTTGGATTCCACCAAACGCCATAAAGGCCATGGCCATCAAACCGACAATAATAAAAGTGATTCCCAGCCCACGTAATCCGTGGGGTACATCACTGTATTTGAGCTTTTCGCGGATTCCGGCCAGTGCGGCAATTGCCATTGCCCAGCCGACGCCACTTCCAATGCCAAATTCAACACTCTCGATAAAGGTGTATTCCCGCTCCACCATAAACAGCGAGCCACCAAGAATGGCGCAGTTGACGGTGATCAAGGGAAGGAAAATTCCTAATGCGTTATAAAGTGGTGGGAAGTATTTATCGAGTGTCATTTCCAGAATCTGCACCATTGCAGCAATCACTCCGATATAGCTGATTAATCCGAGGAACTGCAAATTGGAATCTTCCACACCAGCCCAGCTAAGTGCGCCTTCGTCAAGCAGGTACTGAAAGATCAGGTTATTGGCAGGAACGGTAATGGCTTGAATGGCGATTACCGCGACACCCAGACCGAGTGCGGTTTTTACGTTCTTCGAGACCGCCAGAAAGGTACACATTCCGAGAAAGAATGAGAGTGCCAGGTTTTCGATGAAAATCGATTGAACGATGATGCTTAAATGTTCTGACATGATTAGGCCTCCTCAATCTGTTCAGGCCGGAAGGTACGAATTACCCAGATGATGATCCCGATCAGAAAGAACGCGCTGGGAGCCAGCAACATCAGGCCATTGTTCTGATACGACTCAGGCATGACTTCCATTCCAAAAAGCTTGCCACTGCCAAAGAGCTCACGGAAGAATCCAACCGTGAGCAGAATGAAGCTATATCCGAGTCCATTGCCGATACCATCGAGAAAGCTCACCATCGGTGAATTTTTCATGGCAAAGCCTTCTGCCCGGCCCATCACAATACAGTTGGTGATAATCAGTCCAACAAAGACCGACATTTGCTTGCTGACTTCAAATGCGTAGGCCTTGAGAACCTGATCGACAAGAATCACTAGCGATGCAATGATCGTCATCTGAACAATAATTCGAACACTCGAGGGAATGTAGTTGCGAATCAGACTGACCGCCAGATTGGAAAAGGCGACGACAAAGATCACCGCAATACACATGGTGAGCGAGGTATCCAGCTTGGTTGTGACCGCCAACGCGGAGCAGATACCGAGGATCTGCAAGGCGATCGGGTTGTTCTTGAATACAGGATCAAGAAGTACATCTTTGGCTTTCGATCCAGCCATACTTCAGTTTCCTTTTTTTAATGTAAACCGTGTGAGGTTATTGGTTGGGTTAGTTACTGGCATTAGCGAATTTGTCTTCGACTTGGAGATAGTTTCCAAAGCCATCCATTCCGAGCCAGAATTTGATTAGTTTGTCGACGCCCTGTGTCGTAATGGTAGCGCCTGCCAGGCCATCGATGTCGTTGGGGCCGGCTGCACCACTTTTGGTAACGTTCAGTACGACCTGACCATCAGCGTTAAGCGTCTCTTTGCCATCGACGAATTGATTCTTGAAAAAGGGACTATCAACTTCTCCTCCCAGCCCTGGCGTTTCTCCATGAGAGTAGAAGGTGATGCCACGTGTAGTGAAGTCACCATCGGAAAGAGAGATGAAGCCCCAGAGTGTTGACCACAATCCTTTTCCCCGAATTGGCAGAATGATCTGCTTTTCAGCTTCGTAGAGGTATACGACAGCAAAATTCTCCCGAGTGCCACCGATTCCGGCTGGATCCTGACTAAGCGTTGTTTCTTCGTCTTCCTGCAGTTTGTTGAGCATGAAGGCTTCCGCAGTTTGCTGTGACGTCGGGGTAGCAGCGACCGTTTCACCCGTTCTGAGATCGATGAGTCGTGCCTGGATTCTTTCACCATAGATTGATTCAACATTGGAATCGTCATAGTCAATCCCACAGACATTGAGAATGTTCTTTTTCAAGTCCAACGCTTTGTTGGAATCCTGTTTGTCTTTCAACCCGACGGCAGCACCGGAAACCAATATAGAGCAGACGAAGCATAATAGCCCGGTTACCAGAAACGTATTTTTGATTGAATCGCGATCACTCATTAGTCGATTCCTCCGTAGGAGCACTTAAAGCCCAGCGTTGTGTACGGCGTTTAATATTCTGCTGAACGACGAAATAGTCGATCAGGGGAGCAAAGACATTTCCGAAGAGAATCGCCAACATAATTCCTTCCGGATAGGCTGGATTCACAACCCGGATAAGGATGGCCATGATGCCGATTAATGCTCCGTAAAAATATTTCCCTTTATCCGTCATAGCCGCTGACACAGGGTCAGTCGCCATAAAGACTAAGCCAAAGGCAAAGCCTCCGACGAGCATGTGCTGAACGGGTGTCATTGCAAACATGGCAGCGTTGTCGTCGGAGGAGACCAGATTGAGAAACGCGGCTGTCAGGAAGCCACTGACGAGCACTGAGAGCATAATACGCCACGATCCGATCCCGGTTGCGATCAGAATCAAGGCACCAATCAAGCAACATAAAGTAGAGGTTTCCCCCATCGAACCGAGGCTATCGCCAAAGAAATTAGAGGCAAAGTCGAAGTTGGTCAGATAATCCAGCCCCGCTTTTTTGTCGGGAAGTGCCGCGACGTCCCCCAGAATCGTGGCACCGCTAATACCGTCGATGTGCCCCAAAGCACTCCACACCTTGTCGCCCGAAATTTGCGCTGGATAAGCGAAGTATAGGAAGGCTCGAGCAGTCAGTGCGGGATTAAGGAAATTACGCCCCGTACCTCCAAACACTTCCTTTCCAATCACTACGCCAAAGGCAACGCCCACGGCAACCTGCCAAAGTGGAATGGAGGGGGGCAGGGTGAGTGGGAAGAGTAATCCGGTTACCAAAAATCCTTCGTTGACTTCATGTCCGCGGATCATGGCGAAGATCACTTCACAAATACCGCCGATCGTCATACAGACAATGTAGACTGGGAAAAAGTATGTCGCCCCATGCAGTAAGTTGCTGATGAAACTACCGGAGTCCGGAGTGCCAACAAAAAGTCCTCGCCAGCCCAGCACAGCATCCATCTCCAGAACGGAACCAGCCTGCGGCTCCGTTTTCTGGGTCAGTTCTTCTGACGCCGTTTCAGCAGTCGCACCGTCGACAGCAGTTTCTTTCTGGTCTGTGGCAGTGTCCGCTGCGTTCTCGTCCGTTACGGCCTGATCGTCAAGGAAAATAACCGTATTGACGTCAGGTGGGATCAAGACGGTTTGATTGATTAGTGCCTCGGCACCTTTATTGGCCTGAAGTCCAGTGTTGTAGCAGGCCATGAACACACAGGGGATTAACGCGACAACTACCATGGTCATCATGCGTTTCAGATCCAAAGCGTCGCGTACGTGCGAAGCGTTTTTGGTGATTTCGCCCGGAGTATAGAAAAAGGTATCGGCTGCTTCATACAGCGGATAGAACTTCTCAAGCTTGCCGCCGTCTTCAAAGAGCGGTGCTTTTGAATCAAGAAGTTTTCTCAACCATTGCATTTAACTGATCCAGTTTATGGGGTGTATTAGCAGGCGGGTCAGAGCCTGAAGTAAGTAAAAGTTAGCCGTCAATCTCGATGGTGGTCAGACTATCCCGCAGGATCGATCCGTATTCATATTTGCCGGGGCAAACAAATGTACACAATGCCAGGTCTTCTTCAGCCAGTTCCAGACAACCCAGCAGCTGAGCCTGCTCGGTATCCCCGACAATTAATGCTCGCAATAACTGAGTCGCCAGAACATCCAGCGGCATGACCTTCTCGTATGTTCCTATCGGAACCATCGCTCGTTTACTGCCACCAGATGAGGTTGTCATGGCGAACTGTTTAGCAGCAATGAGACTGGCAGCAAAGGCTCGAGTCACGCTGAACTGGTCGAAACCGGGTTTCTGCCATCCCAGAAAATCGCGTTGCGTTCCTTCTTCCAATACGGAAATCTGATTATGGAATCTTCCCAGGAATCCGACTGGAGCGTCTGCTTTGCGCCCGGACAACACGCTGCCGGAAATGATACGGACAGTTTCACCGGAAGTTTCACCGTCGGTTAGTTCCGAGAGATCAGCTCCGATGCGAGTCAGCAGTAGGCGAGGATCACTGGCAGCCGGTCCGCCGATGGAAATATAACGGTCTGTGTCCAGCTTGCCGCTGGTGACGAGTGTTCCGATGGCACTGACATCCTGATAACCGATATGCCAAACGGTTTTATTCGGGCCTACCGGATCGATTACATGGATGTGCGTCCCGGGAAGGCCTGCCGGATGAGGACCCTCGAAAGAATGAAACATCACTCCGTCGAGCCCTTCGCCGGGAACGTCGACGGTGGGGCCGACGCAAACATGAACCTGACCTGTCAATTGAGTTAATGCCTTGAGGCCAGCCAGAAACTGTTCGCTCTTTTGAGCCACTGCGATTTCGGGATTCACAGCCAGCGGATCCGTATCGATCGCCGTCACAAAGATCGAAGCAGGGATGCTATCAATCGCCGGGACTTTGTCGAAGGGACGAGTGCGTAAGGTCGTCCATAATCCGGATTCCACCAGAACTCTGACCACGTAGTCACGGTCGAGTTTTTCGGTTTCATACCCGATCGAGTCAAAGGTGATTTCTTCATCTCCGTTGACTTCAATGACCAGAGATTCAAATTTCCGTTTGGCTCCCCGGTTGATTTCGACCACGGTACCTGCTGCAGGTGCCGTGTATTGGACCCCCGCTGTTTTTTTATCAGCGAAGACCAATTGGCCTTTTTTTACCTGATCACCGACCTGGACTGCCAGCGTCGGTTTCATACCAAGGTAATCATCGCCAATCAATGCGACTCGCGTCACGTCTCTAGCCTGATAGATCGTTGGCTTGGGTTGGCCCGTAATCGGTAAGTCCAGACCCTTTTTAATAATGTGCTTTTGCAATGTCTTATTTCCACATACTGAAAATAGGTTGCGATCGCTCCTCGCTACTCTCACAGCTGGAACTACCTGATCGGTACTTTGTGAAAAAAATCACAAAGTTATCCCGATAAAAAGACCGTTCTTACCCAGCGGTGGTCGACCGCAACGCTCAGACAAACAACGGCATTAAGCCTTTTATTTTGATTAAATCCTAGATTTCACACAATAGCTTCGGCTAGGCATTTTTTACCTCTCCCACGGTTCTCTGGGGGATTTACCCTTCTATTGGGGTAACTATTGACCAACATCGCCGTTTTTAATAGGTCCACCTTTTCGGATTCTACGGAATATTCCTTCAATTTGGGTCGTAGTTACTGCCGAAGATTTGAGTGTAGGCAGGTAGGCTGCGCTGGTAGCTTGCGCCACACAACCAAAAAGTCTGGTGAGGGCACTAGTTTTTTGGTGAATGGGAAATGAAAGGAATATTCAATGAGCATCAAGAAGGTCTTGCTGATCGCGATTTGTACAGCAATGCTTGGGATTTGTTTGAACTCAGAAGCTCAGGCACAGGAGCGAGCATACGGTCGAGCCTGGGGCAGTGCTTACAGCCATTACAACTGGGATCGGTTTTATCACTATCCCTATGTGTACTACCCACAGAACTACTGGGGACAGGAATACTACCGTAGTAGCAACAGTTTGTATCATCGATACCCTCAGGAAATGCGTGTGCCAGCGTATAACACCAATTGGCACAACTTTTATCCTCAGCAGCGACGCTACCACTGGGGACATCATTTCCGCCTAGATGTATTCTAAATCCGTTGAAGATCAGACCTGTCCGTGGGGTTATGGGGCAACAGGTCTGACGTCTGCGACATAACGGCACATTATGACGCGGCAAAACAGCTTGACGGATTTTTGGCGGCACTCTGAATCGCACTTCAGAGTGTCGCCTTCTTTTATGCGCCGAAATTGGCCAGCAGTTGATAGTACAATTCCGCAGCGGCCGTCAGTTGCTCGAGTTCAATCCACTCGTCTTTGGTATGTGCCTGATCAATCGATCCCGGGCCAAAGACCACTGTAGGAATCTGATGCAGGGAAAAGGCCTGAGCGTCCGTCCCGTAGGGTACACCGATCCGCTGGCCCGAATGGCCTGACGACTGTACGACCTGTTGCACATAGCTGGCAAGTTCGTCATTGTATTGATCACTGAGGCCGCCACATGACATAGTGGGCTCATGATAGATAACTGCGTCTGCCCAGTCTTCGTCGGCAATGTGTTGTTTCACATAATCCAGAATGTGCTGATATGCTTCCTCCGGAATTTCGGTCGGACTCGTACGTCGCCCGATTTCAATAGAGCATCGATCCGGGACCGTATTCACACTAATACCGCCCTCAATCATTCCTACATTCATTGTCGGATTGGTAACCAGAGGATGCTCGTTAAGCGTGCCCACCACTTCGCTGGCGTATTGTTCCAGGATCTGAATTATTCGCGCCATTCGATAGATAGCATTCCTGCCCAACTCCGGTTGTGAACTATGACAAGCGACACCGGTTACTTCCAATTCAAACCGAGTCACTCCTTTATGAGCAACCACGACATCGAGCAAAGTGGGTTCAGCCACGATGATGGCATCCGGCTGAGCAATCCACTGTTCTTCCAGCCAAAGATCACAAAGTTTGGCTGCTCCGGACATCCCGAATTCTTCATTGACAGTGCAGGCCATGATGACGGTCGGTCGATCTGGAGGTGGAGTTTCCGCAAAACGCTTAAATGCGGTCAGCATACAAGCCATGCCGCCTTTGATATCACAACTGCCACGGCCATACATTTTGCCATCCTGTATGATCGGATCAAAGGGTGCGACGGTCATCCCGTCGACGGGCACTGTATCCTGATGAGCTTCGAGCATAATCAACCGACCGCCATCCTCGACCGAGCGGCTTCCGGGCAGGATCGCAGCGATATTGTCACGTCCCGGCTCGAGTGTATTACGGCGGAATTCGACTCCCAATTCCGTAAACCACTTTTCCAGATAGGACGTCATCTGTCCTTCGTAGTAGATGTCTCCGGAGACATCACGCCCCATCGGATTAACACTGGGTGTACGAACCAGGTCCTGAAGTAAACCAAATAACTCGTCTGACATTGTTAGGATTCCCTCATGATGTAAGCTTCAGGTGACTAATCCTAGCCTGGCATTTTGCCTTCCGCGATTTCGCGTTCCCATTCGTCCATCAAAGGCCAATCCGTCGCACAGGTTCCAAAGTCGGCCATATGTCGATAACTTTCCAGACGTGCGATGGTTCGTTCCAGCAATTCATCATCCTTGGGGAAGATGGGACCGTGACTCGGCAGTAACCACTTGACGTCACTCGCCTTAATTCGTCTCAACGATTTGATGAAGTCGTCCAGATTGCTTCCATGGTGAGCATCAATGGCACCCACGCATCCATCGCGGTAAATGTTGTCTCCGCTAAAGAGTAAATCACCCATACGAAAACTAAGTTGGCTGTCGGTGTGTCCCGGAGTTAACCAGACTTCAAGTTCCATATCACCAATGGTGATTTTATCTCCATCATTGATCAGCGTGTCGACTTCGACCGGAGGCATATCCAGATCGATCCCTTGTGCCTCAATCTGTGCAAAGGTCTTGAGTTTGTCACCAATACGCAGCGATTCTTCGGCCAGTGGATGCGCGGAAACGGTTGTCTTGAAGAGTTGCTTAAGCAGCGACATGCCCTGGATATGATCCACATCGGCGTGCGTTGCAATCAATGTCTTGCAGTTTGCAAACGGAAAGTCCAAATTGCGAATCAGGTCCACCACTTCTTCGACGACTTCCTCATACCCAATATCGATCAGCAGCCATTCATCATGACTGTAGATCAAGTAGATGTTACATCCGATGACATAACCGAGTTGATGGTTGATTTCGATAACATTTGGAAAGACAGGACGACGTTCCAGCATAGATGATTCCTATAAATCGTTGTAAAAAGCCTACAGCGATTCTAATTCTTGAGGGATTTATGTACAAGCATTCAGGCCGAGGCGTTTTTTAGAATCTCGGCAAGTGCCTGCTTATAACTGGGGTACTTCCATTCGATTGGAAACTCCGAACACAGCCGTTGATTACTAATTCGCTTGGTGCCGGCAGCACGCTGAGTCGCGGGGCTTTGAGCATCCACCTCGGTGAATCGAATCTCTGGTGCTCTTAATAACGACGCAATTTCGTTGAGGTAATCGGTTCGCAGGACCGGACAGCCATCCGAAACTAAATAACAGGATGCTTGCGGAGTTTGCTTTATGACCCTGTCAACGATAGTCACCGCATCGTCAACATGGATGAGATTTAACCAACCTTCCGATGGAATCGCTAAAGGCTTGCCCTGCTTTATGAGGTCAAGCCGGGGAACACGCCCGGGGCCGTAAATCCCAGCCAATCGCAGGATTGTCACCTTGCATTCCGGCGGTACATTGGCGGGATCTAATAAATGCTGTTCGGCGGCCAGGCAAGCCTTACCTCCAGCTCGTATAGGCTGTGTGACAGAATCCTCTGTCACCCAACTCCCATCATCCTGCCCATAGACACCGGTGGAACTGATATAGATTAATCGCTGACAGGTTTGTGGTAGCAGGGCCACCAGATTCTGTAATCCCTGAATATAGACTTCTTCGATACTGTACGAACTCGATCGGTCAAAACCAACCGAATAAAGTACCTGCTCCACAGCAGGTAACAGCGCTATTTTTTCAGGTTCCATGACATCACCGATCAATGGTTCCAAACCTGATTGACGCAGGATTTCTGCATTGGCTGCATTACGCGTCAGCCCGTAAACCTGATGGCCTTCAGCGAGCCATTGTTGAGCGACTCGCTGACCTAGATATCCACACCCCACGATTAATCGATTGGCCATTTTGATCCCTTTTCGACTCGGTTGGGAGTTATAGAATACTAGGTTGGGTAAACGCGGTAAAGTTTGACGAAGGATATTCCGGTGCAAACTACCAAAAAAGTGCTACCTCCCGTCTACAAACCAGTGATTCAGGGGTAATAATTATTAATACTACCATTTTGAATTATATTAAATGCACCGACGACTGAATGAATTTGGCGTCAATTGACGAGCAGGAAGCTCTATCCTCCTTTGATTTAGTGATCACGAATGAGCCAATCCACCAAGAGCTTGGGCCTACGAGTTTTATCTCTCCTAACCATATTCATCCTACTGACGATTTCCAACGTCGCCCTGGCGCAACCGCAACCAGGCGATGAGCAAGCGATTTCGATTGAAGTTTCAAAGAAGCTCGAGAGTTTCTTTGCAGGACAAGCCCCTTCCTCGGTGGATGAAATCGAGGACTCTCAGGTACACGTCCGTGAACTGGCCGAGATGGTCCAGAAGACCGTGGTTGGTATTGGAGTCGGAGCCGCTCAGGGAAGCGGAGTCATCATTAGTCGCGACGGGTATGTCCTGACAGCAGCTCATGTGTCGGGCAGGCCGGGAAGAACAGCCAGGCTGTTTCTCTCAGATGGTCGTATCGTTCCCGCTCGGACTCTGGGACAAAACAAAACATTTGATGCCGGCCTGATGAAGATTCAGGTTGACGACTGGGAAAACGAGAAATGGCCACACGCCGACATGGGAGATTCTGCAGACGTGGAACTTGGCCAATGGGTGATGGCGGTGGGCCATCCGGGCGGATATCAGGAAGATCGAAATCCAGTTGTGCGTCTTGGCCGAATTGTTCACACCTACAAGGATGTACTGACCTCCGACTGCACGCTTATTGGCGGTGATTCAGGAGGGCCACTGTTCTCTATGGATGGCCGCGTAGTGGGAATTCACAGCCGCATTGGTCCCGAGTTAAGCCACAATGTGCATGCTCCGATCGATTCCTACAAAGAGGGTTGGGAACGAATGACTAAGGAGGAAGAATGGGGTCAGATGCCCGGTGCACCCTTTGTTGGTGTTTCAGGTGGAGCGAATCCGGAGCAGGCCCGGATTGAAGAAGTGATTCCCGGTAGTCCGGCCTCGAAGGCTGGTATTAAGCGGGGAGACGTCATTATCCAATTTGCAGGCAAAGATATTACTACTTTTGATTCCCTGGTCAATGTTGTTGGCATTCATCGCCCGGGTGAAAAAGTGTCGGTTAAACTGATCCGTGACAAGAAAGAAATGGACGTCGAGCTGACGATTGGCCAGGCAAGTGGCCGAATTCCACAAGCTCCAGAAGAGGAAAGTCGCTTTAACGAACAGCCAGTCAGAACCGACTATAACAGTTGGCTTAGCTATATAGCGACATTCAAGCCAGCCACAATCTATCAACGGAATCATGACGAGGTCGTCAACGCATTTACTCCGGTCGTATCCAAAGCAGGGCCATCCACCGTCAAAATTTCAGATGGAAAACGACAGCTCGCACTCGGTGTGATTGTTAGTAACGATGGATATATTTTGACCAAGGCCAGTGAAATCCTTAGTGAAGAAATGGAGTTTCCACTGACATGTGAGGATGGCCGTGGTAATCAATACGAGGGTGTCTTTGTTTCTCATCGCCCGAAGTACGATTTACTGATGCTCAAAGTGGATGCCAAAAAACTAAAGTCAATCAAATGGAACACGGATCCGCAACCGCTCGGGAGCTGGTTGATTTCTCCTTCCATCAGTGAGCAACCTATGGCGATCGGCGTGGTTAGCGCTCATCCCCGTTCTATTCGGGGCGGTCTGCTTGGAGTTTTCCTGGGGGAAACTCCTGATGGAGTTCGTGTTGAACAGGTTTTCCCGGGAACTGCGGCCGCACGAGCCAAAATGCAGCGTGGCGATATTATTCTGAAGGTCAACGAGATTGAAGTCATGGATCGTGCTCATCTTATCGATACGGTTCGAAGTCATCTGCCTGGCGAAAAGATTACATTGCATGTGCGTCGTGGTGAAGAAGAAATTGCGATTGATGCAATTCTGGGGCGTGAAGAAGATATTGCCGGGAGCCGGGCTGTCGAACAGCAAAACCTCGGTGGCCCGCTGAGTACTCGCCGCAGTGGTTTTCAATCCGTTTTACAACACGATACGATTTTACGCCCCGAACAGTGTGGTGGTCCTGTCCTGAACATCAAAGGGCAGGCGATCGGAATTAATATTGCGCGGGCGACCCGAGTGGCATCTTATGCCTTACCGGCGTCGGTGATTGTTGAGTTGATTGAAGAAATGAAAGTACGTGATGCAGATGCGGCAACCGAACAGTCATCAACAGACGAATCTGATGAGACCGACCAATAACCAGACGATCTCATTGTCCCGCATCGCACAACGTTAACGCTCTAAATAGGCCTGCAGCATTTGTTGTGCGGCGATCATGTCGAGGCGCTTCTTCCGTTTACTTGCCTTGATATTCCCGGCGATCATTAGTTCATGAGCCAGTGAGGTGGTAAATCTCTCGTCATGAAAAGTAATCGGGCGGTCGGTGACTTCATTTAACCAGCCACCAAACTCCCGGGCTTCCCGGCTTTTGGCTGTCTCATTGCCATCGGTACTGATTGGTAATCCAACGACAAACCCTGCGATTTCTTCTTCAGCAACGAGCTGGCAAAACCGTCTGGCATCCGCACCCGGATCTCGTCGTTGATAGTTCTCCACAGGACTGGCAAAGGACTGGCCGGCGTCACAGATGGCGATACCGATGCGAACAGTACCGAAATCGATACCTGCTAGACGACCGGATTGAGGGAATTCACTTGTCACTGCTGTCTGAAATTATCGAAGGGGTTTACGAGTGGTTTCGGATTCGAAATAACCATACTTCAGGAAACTGTGCACGTATTGTAACGTTTGGCGTTGATTCATGATGCGGGTGTGTGTGCTATCGACCTTACGGAAATCCCGTGCTCCGGCAAGCTTGGTCTCTTCCACCGAAACCACCAAATCTCCCGGTCCGTCCAATAGTGGATTTCGGACGAAATTATGTTTTAATTCGCCAGCAATGATTCCAAATTCAAATTTCGGAGTCTCCAGCCGGGATTCGAGTTCTTTGAATCCGCTTGCCAATTCCTGTCCGGAAACACCCCAAATGGACTCGAACAAAACATTATCGTCGACAGCTCGTCCTAATGCGGATCCCTGGTTCGGAGGAGCCAGCATCACCATACGCTTGATGCGGTCATCTTTTTGATTCTTGAGAAAATGTCGAACAACAACATTGCCCATGCTATGACCGACCAGATAGATTTCGGCCTCTTTAGGAAAGTGCGAAAGCAATTCAGCAAACTTATCAGCATGCTGACTGATGGTTTGACGTGTGCTGGCGTAACTCCAACTAATCACTTCAGCCACCTGTCGGTCACTGAGGTAGTCTGCCAGCGGTGCGAGAGAATTTCGTGTGCGAATGACACCATGTAACAGGATGATGATTTTCCGGCGATAGGGCCGAATGGTTCCGTCTTCAACCCAACGATTGAATCGTTGGCGGCATTGATTCAATGACCCCCAGGACTGACGTACATTGCGTTCGTCCAGAATGCGGCAATGATTCGTATAATGATTTTGCTGAATTCGCCAACCTCCCTGAACACGAATGTCTGTCCAGAATTGCTTGCCTCCCAGCGTCTTGAATTGCAGGTTGATATTCAGAGGCGCGTCGTCGTCAGCCCGCAATAGGTTAGGGCATAGCAAGGCCAATGCCAGAGTCGCCAGAGATGAGCGTCTTCGGATCTTCATGACGGTACGTTCCTACAAATGAGATGATTCGTTACTGGATTCTAACAGACGAACTAATTGCCTTACGGACTCTTCATCCTGTTTGTTCGCAACGAGTGTAGCATCCTCTGTGTGAATGATAATCAAGTTCCTGACGCCGACGGTGGCGACCAGATGATGATCCGTTGACTGAATGATAGAACCACTGGTTTCAATTCCCAGGTGCTTACCCAACACGGTGTTATTATTCTCGTCAGCCGGAAAGAGGCGCGTCAGCGCTTGCCAGCTGCCGATATCATCCCATTGGAAAGGTGCTTCCACCACAACCACATTGTCATAATTTTCCAACACAGCGTAATCGATTGAGATACCGTCGATCGCTGAGAATTCCGTTTCGAATACCTGTTGGAAATCCGTATCCTCTCTTCGTGCTACGATCTTCTCAATCCGTGACATCATTTCGGGCTGGCTTTGCTGCAAGGCAGCCAGAATCGTACTCGCTTTCCAGACAAAGATCCCGGCATTCCAGTAATACTCTCCCTGCTGCAGGTATTGTGTTGCCGTTTCCCGAGTCGGTTTCTCTTTAAACTCTTCTACCTGATAAACACCATTCTCAAGAACATCACCGCGTTGGATATATCCATAAGTGTCAGCTGGTCGGTCGGGATGAATGCCAAAGGTAACTAATCGTGAGCAATCCTCCTCGACAATATCTACGGCCTGTTGTAATGCCGTCTGAAATTCCTGCACGGGCTCGATAATGTGGTCACTCGGCATGACAAGCATGATGGCAGAGGGATCCTCGGCCGCAATCAAGGCAGCAGCCAGTCCAATGCAGGGAGCGGTATCACGTTTTGCAGGTTCACCAATGATTGCTGTTGGATTGAGAGTCGGTAATTGAGCCGTTATGGCCGCCACTAAAGCCTGATTGGTAATTACCGAAATATTGGAAGTTGCCACAACAGGAGCGAGCCTTGCAACAGCTTGTTGTAGCAAACTATGTTCACTACCAAAATTCAACAACTGTTTGGGCAGGACGATTCGACTTAAGGGCCAAAAACGAGTGCCTGCACCGCCGGCCATAATCACTGCATGTAACATCAGTTCTCCGGTTCACACAAATAGGTGTCTTGAGTGATCGCTAAGGGGATGTCCTTGCGTTGTAACAGGTGTGGTAAATCAACGGCATACGCTGGATGGATTTCCACAACAGTCTCCGCGT
>CEUY01075190.1_pt1 | contig 17914 bp, 19 predicted proteins | sample 361481 | NCBI WGS metagenome assembly CEUY01 (sample SAMEA2622737, study PRJEB7988) | marine metagenome | isolation source: saline water (ENVO:00002010), including
AAAATTATTTCTACTAAAGAAATGGGTGTTGCTGTTATAGAAGAGTTAAAAGTTTTATCTGGAAATTAAATGAGTCAAAAATATAATATAGCGGTAGCAGGAGCTACAGGAGCAGTAGGAACTGAGATTGTTCAAATTTTAGAACAAAGAGACTTTCCAATTGACAATTTATTCTTGTTAGCATCATCAAAATCAAAAGGAAAAAAGGCAGAATTTAGAGATAAGGAAATTTTTGTAGAAGATTTATCAGAGTTTGATTTTGCAAAAGCAGACATAGGTTTATTTTCACCTGGAGGAAAAATTTCTGCAGAATATGCTCCTAAAGCAGCTAAAGCAGGATGTTTAGTAATAGACAATACTTCACATTTTCGAATGCAACAAAATATTCCCTTAATAGTACCTGAAGTAAATGCAAATGCACTCGATGAATTTTTTGATGATGAAAATAGAACAAACATAATTTCCAATCCTAATTGTTCAACAATACAAATGGTTGTTGCTTTAAAACCACTTCATGAGAAAGCAATTATAAACAGAGTAGTTGTATCCACATATCAAGCCGTATCTGGCGCAGGGAAAACAGGTATGGATGAGTTGTTTAATCAAACACAAAACGTTTATGCAAACCAAGAATTAAAAAAGGAAAAGTTTACAAAGCAAATTGCATTTAATGCTATTCCCCATATTGGAGCTTTTTTAGAAAATGGAAATACTGAAGAAGAACAAAAAATGATTAATGAAACAAAAAAAATTCTAGACCTAGGGATTAATGTTTCGGCAACATGCGTTAGAACAGCTGTTTTCATAGGACATTCAGAATCTATAAATATTGAATTTGACTCTCCAATCGATGAAAAAGAAGCTAACGAAATATTGTCTAAATCTGAAGGTATTTCAGTCATTGATCATAGAAAAGATGAAGGCTATGTCACTCCGGTAGAAATAGCAGGAGAAGATAAAGTTTATGTAAGTCGAATAAGGAATGATGACTCAGTTGATAACGGATTAAATCTATGGGTTGTCTCAGATAATCTTCGTAAAGGCGCAGCTCTAAATGCTGTTCAAATTGCTGAATTAGTAATTTCTAAATATTCAAATTATATAAAAATTTAATTATCAAGTATTAACCTTTTTCCATAAATTTCAGATTCTTGAAAAGTATACTGATTTTTTTTATAAAAAGATTTTACTTGTATATTTGTATTTATTACAAATAAATTTATTTTTGGACAACCTATTTTCAACAATTTTTTTTTAACTACACTCAAGATTTTTGAGCCAACACCTTTTTTTTGAAATTCTGGAAGAACAGCCAAATAATAAATATAGCCCCTGTGACCATCATATCCTCCCATTGCAGTAGCAATAATTTTTTTATTTATTTCTGCTAAAAAAAAAGATCATCTCTTACAGATAATTTTCTTAAAATATCTTTTTCTGGATAATTCCAAGAAACAATAAGATTACATATTTTCCATAACTCTAGTACAGATTGTTTATCCTTGCTGCTAAATAATCTATAATTAATTTCATTCATAATCTAATGGCGGTCTCGTAGGGACTCGAACCCCAAATCCATGTTCCGAAGACACGTGTGATATCCATTTCACCACGAGACCACTATTTTTTCTTAATTATTTTTATTTCTAACCTGTTTTTTTTAAAAAATATACAGAGTCAATATATTGGTCAGAAATATGTGTTTTAATGCATTACTTGTATAATTTTTAAATCTCTATTTAACTTTACATTTCATCTAAAATTTCTTTTCTTTTTTTATCGTATTCTTCTTCAGTAATAAGTTTATCTTCAAACATTTTCTTTAATTTTATTAATTTTTTTTCAATTTCATCGTAAGATGAATTTTTAGTAGTATTATTTGTTTCTGTAATTTGTGAGTCATCTATTGTATTCTCTAAACTTAACTCGGATCTAATATAATCTAGAATTTCTGAATACCATTCTTTTATATCCTTCATTTTTTTTTTATCACATTTTGTAACTTGCCAACCATCAGCATACGGAGCGTAACCAGTATTAAAATTTTTAAAATCTTCCCAAGATAAAAGTCCTAAATCTTGTCTAAATTTTTTAGTAAATGTTCCCTCACAATGATTCATTATAAGATACCAACTTCCAGCATTTGTCATTATTTCATATTCTACAATTTCTTTGCCTGTGTACTGAGCATTTTTTTTTGATAGTTTTTTTGCTTCAACAGATAAAGAAAAAAAAGTTAGTAATAATAAAGATAAAAATAAATTTCCGAAGATTTTCATTAAAATTTAAAGTAACCATAATACATTTAATTATAAATCTAAATAATAATTTCTACACTAAACCTACACTAAACTTTTTTTAGGAATTTTGACTGTCTGTATAGAGAATTAGGAGTCACACTTCTTCCGAAAACACGTGTGATAGCCATTTCACCACGAGACCTATATATATTCTAATAGATTATAATATATTTATTTTATAATATTATAAATATTTATGTCTTTTTTTCTATCAAAGTTCTTATGGTTATTTTTTAATCCGTTAAGTTTAATTTTCTTTATTTTTTTTTTAGGTTGCACATTTCTTTTTTTTAATAAATATAAATTTGCAAAAATTATTTTTTTTACCAACTTTATTTTTTTTTCTACAATAATTATTTTTCCTATTGGGGGTTTTGCTTTATATATTTTAGAAAAAGATTATCACACCAAAATTGTGTATCCAAAAAAAATTCATGGAATTTTAATATTATCTGGAGCAACCAGTCCCTATTTATCGAACGAGCATAACAGTGTAGAATTAAACAGCTCATCTGAAAGACTAACAGAAACAATAGTTCTTATGAATAAATATAAAGATGCCAAAGTAATATTTAGTGGTGGTTCAGGAAACTTAAATACACCACTACTTACTCATTCAAATGTAGCGAAAAATTTTTTTTCACGAATGGGTGTTGATGTTGACAGAATTATTTTTGAAAATAAATCTAGAAACACATATGAAAATATTATTTATTCAAAAAAAATATCTAAGATTACTAATAATCAGAATTGGATTATGATAACTTCTGCATCACATATGAAAAGAGCATCATTGATCTCAACCAAACAAAATTGGAAAATATATCCATATCCAGTTGATTTTAGACAGCCAAAAAAATTTTCCCTTAAACCTTCTCTTAATTTTTATGATAACTTAAATTCTTTTAATCATGCTTCTCATGAATGGTTAGGGTTATTATCATATTATTTTATGGGCAGAACAGAAAAGGTCTTCTAATTACCAAGAACTATTTGGTTGACTTAAAAAAATTTTTTCCTCATTAGTTGTTTTGCGCTTAAGGATATGATTTCTATGAGGATATCTTCCAAATTTTTTTATTGGTATAGTATGGTCATTCCAAGCTTTTTTAATTTTATTATAATATTGAAATGATTTTAAATAAGCATCAATAAGTTTATGTCCATAGATATGATCACTAATATCTTCACTATGAATAAGTGGCATTAAAAGAAAATGAATTTTATTTTGATCTAACTCTTCAAGATATCCGCGGTCAATAGCTTCATTTACAATTAACCTAGCTTTATAATCTTGCATAAAGGCTTTGGAACTATCTCTAAATAAATTCCTTGAAAACTGATCTAACAATATCACCAATGCAACACATTCTTCTGCATTATCTTGCCACTCATCATAGTCATTATTAATTGCTTTTTTGAGGTCTTCTAGAAATAATTCCTTAATTTTTTGATCATATTTATTATCTGTTTTGAACCAATCTTCCATTGAAGATTGAATAAACCAGAAATCTAAAATTGCTTTTGCCCTTTCATTCATACCCCACCTATAATATAGAAGACCGACCTTCATGACATTAAATAAATTAAATAATAAAATCACCAATTGTCGTCTATGTAATCGCTTAGTTAGTTTTAGAGAGAAAATTGCTACTAATAAAAGACGGCAATATACCGACCAAACTTATTGGGGTAAACCAATTACAGGTTATGGTGATATTAATTCTCAATTACTAATGATAGGACTTGCTCCAGCAGCACATGGAGGAAATAGGACTGGGAGAGTTTTTACAGGAGATAAATCAGCAGATTTTCTTTTTAAATGTCTTTGCAAAGCAGGATTTGCAAATCAAAGTATTTCAATTTCTAGAGATGATGGTTTGAAACTTAGAAACCTTTACCTAACAACCGCACTAAAGTGCGTTCCTCCCGAAGATAAACCAAGGCCTGATGAATTAAAAACATGTTTTAATTTTTTTAGAGAAGAAATAAATTATTTAAAAAAAATAAATACAATTGTCGCCCTAGGAAAAATTGCATTTGATGCATGTTTAAATTTTTATATGCAAGATTATGATCTTAAAAGAAAAGATTTTGTTTTTCAGCATGGAAAACAATATGTTCTTCCTGATAAAAAAATATTGATTGGCTGCTATCATCCCAGTCCTAGAAATGTGAATACTGGCAGAATAGATCAAGTAAAAATGCTGAAATTATTAACAAAAGTTAAGAAAGTTATGGATCGATAATGCCCATTAGAAGAAAATCTAGTTTAAAAAAAAAATATTATGAAAAAATTGGTCAGGGACTATTATTTGGCCATGATAATATTCACTTTAAAACAGTTAATCTTCCAAGGAAACAACGTCTTACAAACCTTTGTAAAAAATTTCGTGTAAAACTAGTCATTCAATCAAAACCATTTTTTTTAAAGTTGTTGAATTATTCTAAATGAAGAAATTTTTTTCATCTGATCCAAAACTTTTGCTTTATGGTTTTTTAATTATTTTTTTTGCTAGTTATGGACAAACTTTTTTTATATCTCTTTTTAATTTCGAAATCAGAATGTTCTATGGGCTGTCAAATGGAGAATTTGGTCTTGTATATGCTATTTCTACTTCAGTTAGCGCATTTATTCTAGTAAGTTTTGCAAAACTAATTGATTACATAGATTTGCGAACTTATTCACTTATTGTATCAATCGGACTTTTGTTAGCTTGTGTTGGTATGGTTGTAATGTTCAATAATGTTTTTTATCTTTTTATTGTAATTTTTATGCTTAGATTTTTTGGACAGGGAGCAATGACTCACGCAGGAGAAACCACTATGGCTAGATATTTTGGTAACAATAGAGGGAAAGCATTATCTGTTGCAACATTTGGAGGGATGACTGGGGTGATGTTTCTTCCTTATATTGCGATTAATTATTTTAAAAACATAGAAATGAGTCAAATTTGGTTTTATTCTTCTATTTCAATTATTGTTTTTATCCCATTTATTTTTTTGGCATTATCAGATCAAAAAACTAGAGATAATGAATTCGATCAAACATTAATCAATGATCCTCTAAATGTAAAACTGCGTATAAGAGATATTGTTAAAGATAAGAAACTTTATATCTATTTGCCGTTGTCTATCGCTTCACCATTTATATCTACAGGTCTTATGTTTCATCAAATTTATATTTTTGATCAAAAAGGATGGTCATTAGAAATGTTAGGAAATGGATATATTTTGCTTGGTTTTTTTTCAATGATTGGTCTTTTAATAGGTGGCCCTTTAATAGATAAATTTCATACTAAGAGAACTGCAATTACTGTTCTAGCACCCCTATTACTATCTTTAATAACACTTCTTTTATTTGATAATATTTTTTTTTTAATCATCTACATGAGTTTGTATGGATTAAATATGGGCATTACTACTCCATTTATTGGATCATTATGGGCAGAAATATACGGTGTAAAAAGTTTGGGAACTGTTAAAGCTTTACTTCATGCTGGAATTGTATTTGCCAGCGCTCTATCTCCATTAGTATTTGGATATTTAATTGATTGGGGATACGGAATTAAAAGTATTTTTACAATTAGTATAATAATTATAATTGTTTCAACTCTTCTTCCTATTTATAATAAACTACCATGATAGAAAAAGTAGCGGATAGTATAAAATTTTTAATCTCAGAATATGAGCGTTTGATAAAAAAACAAAAAGATATGAAGCTATCGAAATCTGAATTAGAAACACTTAATAGTTTAAAAAATTTTTTAGGAAAAAAATGAATTTTTCAATCATTGATCACTATAATGGTTTTGTATTAAATAACTTTATTAAAAAAGATATTAAACAAACAGATTTACTAAACAAAATTTCTTTAGTTTGGAGTCAGTATAACAAAAATAATTTATTTTTTTCTAAAAAGAAAAAAATAGGTATTTATGTTTATGGTTCAGTTGGCACTGGTAAGACATTTTTACTAAGTTTATTTTCACAATATAGTAAGGTTGGGAAAAAAATTCATTTTAATCATTTGATGAATAAGATTCATGACTCTATTAATACGAATGAAAATAAACATAAAAAAATAGAATTATTTATTAAGAAATTGTGTAAAGATATTAAAATTCTTTTCATAGATGAATTACATATTTTTAATATAGTCGACGCACTTTTAATTAAAAAAATTTTTCATATACTTGAAGAAAATAATATTTTTGTAATCACCTCTTCTAATTTTCATCCAAGCGATCTATACAAGGATGGTTTACAAAGATCAGATTTTTTACCTTTTATAAGACATTTGATAGAAACTTATGATATAATTAGTATTGCTAGTGAAAAAGACTATAGAAGAATTACCCTTAATCAATCAAAGACATATTTCACACCAATAAACAAAAATACTGAAGAAGAATTTAGATCCCTCTTTGAAAGACTAGTTGATATTAATAATTTAACAACTAAGAAAATCGATATTAAAAGTAGAAAAATACATTTTACAAAATGTTCAGCTAATGTAGCCTATTGTACTTTCGATTTTATATGCAATACTAATTTTGCACATGAAGATTATGCAAATATTGCAAAAGAATTCAAACTTATTTTCATTGAAAAAGTCCCAAAAATGACAAATGATTATTCTGATCAATGCAGAAGATTTATAAGTCTAATTGATATGCTCTATGATAATAAATGCTCAGTTGTTATTCTTGCTGAAAATCCAATTTCTTCATTATGTCAAATTACAAATTTATCTGAAGAGTTTAAGAGAACTGCCAGTAGATTATATGAAATGACTATTATCCAATCTGCATGAAAAGAAAGATAATAATTACATTGTTTTCTGTAATATTTTTTGGCTTTATTATTTATGGAGTTGCAGGATTTTATGTAGCATATAGTATTCTAAAAATAGACCACACTTGTGGTTTACATGAAAATTCAAAACCTAATACTTGGAATACAAAAATTGACGCTCATGAGTATTCAAATATATCAAGAAGCATATTAAGAGCTAATTTTCCTTCAAAAAATTACCATCTTAAGAAATGGGAAAATGTATATTTCCCCTCAAGGGAAGAAGGTATACAGCTCAATGGATGGTTATTTAACTATTATCCAAATCGCCCAATTGTTGTTGTTGTTCATGGTATTTACCCAAATGGCAAATGCAAGCCAGAGTCGAACTTAATTGCAAGCTTATTAATACAACAGCACATAAATGCCTTGACTATTGATTTACGAAATTATGGCCAGAGTGATATTGTCAGTAATTTTGAAGATCTTGGTTTAAAGTCTTATAATGATGTTTTGGGTGCTTATGATTTTTTAAAAAAAATTGGTTATGAAAGTAATAGTATTGGTCTTCATGGTATTTCTTTGGGTGCAGTTCCTGTAATTTTTGCAGCTAATAAAGAAAAAGATATTAAGGCTGTTTGGTCTGATAGTTCCTTAGCTGATTTTAGTATGGTTCTTAAAGATGAAATTGCACGTTATGGTTTGTCCATAGAGTTCGGACCTGCAGTAAGTTTTTTTGGAAAATTATTATCTGGAGTAGACCCTATAAATTTAAATCCTGCCAAAAAACTAACTAGTGATAAAAATTATTTTTTCACTCATGGTGACAAAGATCAAAGGATGTTGGTTAGACACTATAATTATTTTAAAACCTATGCTGAAGAAAAAAATATCAGAGCTCAATTTTGGTTAGCAAAAAACTCATATCATGTAGATGGTATGTTTAAATATCCTGATTTATATGCTGAAAAAATGAAAAATTTTTTTGAGGAAAGTTTAAAATAAAGCCGGACTGTTTTTGCTAGTTTGTACCTTGGCAGACACTTCTCTAGTAAAAAAACTCGGTTAACATCAAACGGCGGGTAAGATGAAAACAATTTCTAGGCGTTCCTCCGAAGCAAAGAAAATGAGTTACAATCCGACTTAGGGTAAACTACAATCAATAGACAATAAATTCAACTTTTAGACAAAAATTTTGCATATATTCTTTAAGATTTTAAAGAAAAATTATTATTAAAAAACAATCTATCCACAGACTTATGCACATTTGTTTAATTATCCTTTTCTTATTGAAAATAATGATTTTTTTTGAATTTCTGCAAAAAAAATATACTTAGAGGATATAAAGTTTCTGTTTTACTATATAAAATGTCAAATAATCGTCCTTTATCCCCACACCTTAGTATTCATAAGAAAGTGTTAACAGCAGTTTTCTCTATTTTTCATAGATTTACAGGTATTTGTCTTAGCATTGGAGCTGTTTTGCTATCAATATGGGTTATTCTTATCGCTCTTGGTCCTGATTATTATTCTAAATTTCAGAAATTAAGTTCTTTATTTATTTTTAAGATGTTCTTGTTTCTTTGGACAGCTACTATTTTTTACCATCTTTATAATGGAATTCGTTATTTGTTTTGGAGCTATGGTAGGATGATGGAACTTAAAATAGTCTATAGGTCTGGTTACATTGTAATAATTTTATCTATCCTATCTACGATATTAGTTTGGATTTCTATATGAAAAATTACACATCTAAATGGATAATGCAGCGATTGACAGCTGTAATATTAATCCCTCTTACTTTTTGGTTTGTATATCATTGTATTATTCTTTCCTCTTATAATTATGAACAGATTAAGAGTTTTTTCTTTTCAAAAGTAAACTTCTCACTTTTTTTCATTTTAATTATTGCGATGCTTTATCATGCTAAATTAGGCAATGAGACTATAGTAGAAGATTATGTCACATCACAAAATTTAAAAAAAACAACTAAATTAATTATTAGCGCACTAACTTATTTATTTATGGTTTTAACAACGATTTCACTTTTTTATATCATTAGCTCATGAGTAAAGCATATCAAATAATTGATCATCAATATGATGTTGTAGTTGTAGGAGCAGGGGGTTCCGGGCTACGAGCAACTTTAGGTTCAGCTGAAAGTGGTTTAAAGACAGCGTGTATTTCAAAAGTATTTCCGACTAGAAGTCATACAGTTGCAGCTCAAGGTGGTATTGGAGCTGCTTTAGGGAATATGGGTGATGATAATTGGAAATGGCATATGTATGATACCGTAAAAGGATCTGATTGGTTAGGTGATCAAGATGCTATTGAGTATTTATGCTCGAATGCTCCAGAAGCAGTAATTGAGCTTGAAGAATACGGAATGCCTTTTAGTAGAACTGATGATGGGAAAATATACCAAAGACCCTTCGGAGGTCATTTAACTAATAACGGAGAAGGAGCACCAGCAATGCGTGCATGTGCAGCGGCTGACAGAACTGGTCATGCTTTGCTTCACACTCTTTATCAACAATCACTTAAACAAAATGTAGAATTTTACATAGAATATTTTGTTTTAGACCTCGTGATGGATAAGGATGGTAATTGCAAAGGAGTTGTTGCGTGGTGTTTAGAGGATGGTACAATACATAGATTTTTATCTCATCAAACAATTCTTGCTACTGGTGGATACGGTAGGGCATATTTTTCTTCTACTAGCGCTCACATATGTACTGGCGATGGAAGTGCTATGGCTTTGAGACAAAATTTGCCTTTATCTGATATGGAATTTATACAATTTCACCCAACTGGTGTTTATGGCGCCGGTGTTTTAATTACTGAAGGGGCTAGAGGTGAAGGCGGGTATTTAACCAATAGTGATGGTGAAAGGTTTATGGAGCGATATGCACCAAATGCAAAAGATTTAGCATCAAGAGATGTTGTTAGTCGTGCTATGACTATTGAAATAAATGAAAATAGAGGGTGTGGAGAAAATGCAGATCATGTTCTTCTTCACCTAGAACATATAGATGCTGATACCCTACATAAAAGACTGCCAGGTATTTCAGAAACTGCCAAAATTTTTGCTGGTGTAGAATTAACTAAAGAACCAATTCCAGTATTACCAACTGTGCACTATAACATGGGAGGCATACCAACAAATCATAGAACAGAAGTTCTTCGTCCAACGGAAGATAATCCAGATAATATTTGTGAAGGATTATTAGCAGTTGGTGAGGCAGCATGTGTATCTGTTCATGGAGCTAACAGACTCGGAACAAACTCCCTTATCGATCTTGTTGTTTTTGGAAAAGCCTCAAGTATTACAGCAAAAGAAAAAGTAAAACCCAATAGCATGGCTATAAATCTTGATAAAAGTACACTAGAGCCAATTTTGGAGCGTTTTGATAAAATTAGATTTAATAAGGGTGATAGTTCAACTGGCGAAGTGAGAACTTCGATGCAAAAAGTTATGCAAGAAAAGTGTGCTGTGTTTAGAACTGATGAACTTATTTCAAAAGGTATTGAGGAATTTAGTCATATAGAAAGATCTATGGATAACATAGAAGTTAAAGATAAATCTATGATTTTTAATACAGACTTAACTGAGTCTCTTGAGTTACATAATTTAATGGCTCAATCAAAAGTTACTCTTCATTCTGCTTTGAATAGGACAGAAAGTAGAGGAGCGCATGCGAGAGAAGATCATCAAGAAAGAGATGATTCAAACTGGCTAGTTCATTCTTTATCCTGGCTTGATAACAAAGGTGATGTTAAAATAGGAACACGACCGGTACACATGAATACCCTAACAAATCATGTTCAGCCCATTCCTCCTAAAAAAAGAGTTTATTAATAATGGTTGAGTTTACTTTACCCGCTAATTCAAAAGTAAAAAAAGGCATCACTCATCCAGTTAAGGAAGTATCAGAAAAACCAAAGAGGGTTGTAATCTATCGTTGGAATCCTGAAGATCAAGATAATCCAAGATTAGATAGTTATGAAATTGATTTATCTAAATGTGGCCCAATGGTTTTAGATGCTTTAATGAAAATTAAAAATGAAATAGATTCATCCCTGACTTTTAGGAGATCTTGCAGAGAAGGAGTTTGTGGTTCTTGCGCAATGAATATTGATGGCGTCAATACGCTAGCATGCTTAAAACCCATTGAAGAAGTAAATGGGGAGATTAGAATTTATCCTTTACCCCATATGCCAGTTGTTAAGGATCTAGTTCCTGACCTTACCAAAGCCTATGAACAGCTAGCCTCTATTAAACCTTGGTTACAAAGATCGAATGAAAATTCTAATTCTATACCCGATAGTTCAGAGGAAAAAAAACAAACTCCTAAAGATAGAGAAAAATTAGATGGACAATGGGAATGTGTGTTGTGTTTTTGTTGTACAACATCATGCCCAAGCTATTGGTGGAATAGTGACGAATATTTAGGACCCGCAGTGTTAATGCAAGCAGCAAGATGGGTAAATGACTCTAGAGATTCTGAAAGAAAGAACAGATTGAAAGCAGTAAACGATAAAATGAAATTGTATCGATGTCACTCAATTATGAATTGTACTCGATCATGTCCTAAAGGTCTCAATCCGGCAAAAGCTATTGCTGATTTAAAAAAGGCTATTGTTACAGAATTATAATTCTTGTATAGGTTCTTCATGAGAAAGAAAATTGCTCTCGTCGGAGCAGGAAATATCGGCGGAACTCTTGCACATTTAATTGGTTTAAAAGAACTGGGTGATGTTGTTCTTATAGATATTGCGGATGGTATGACAAAAGGAAAAGCGCTTGATTTAGCTCAATCATCACCAATAGAAAGTTTTAATTCTAAATTGAGAGGTTCTTCAAATTATCGTGAAATGAAGGATGCAGATGTCGTTATAGTAACAGCAGGTTTCCAAAGACGACCTGGAATGACTAGAGATGACTTAGTAGAAAAAAATTCCACTATTATTCAAATTGTTGGTAGAGGAATAAAAAAAAACTGCCCCAAAGCATTCGTTATTTGTATTACTAACCCTCTAGATGCAATGGTCAGTGTTTTGCAAAAAGCAGCTGGTTTAAAGTCAAACATGTGTGTTGGTATGGCAGGTGTTTTGGATAGTGCACGATTAAAATATTTCTTAGCCGAGGAATTCAAAGTTTCTGTTGAAGATATTAGCGCTTTTGTTCTTGGTGGTCATGGAGATACCATGGTTCCAGTAATAAGATATGCTACTGTTGCAGGTGTACCTGTTCCAGAATTAATTAAGTTAAAATGGTCAACCACTAAAAGAATTAATGCCATTATTGAGAGAACAAGAGATGGTGGTGGAGAAATTGGACGTTTAATGAAAACAGCTTCTGCATTTTATGCTCCTGCGTCTTCAGCAATAGCAATGGCTGAGTCTTTCTTAAAGGATCAAAAAAGAGTTTTACCATGTGCAGCATATTTAAACGGACAATACAGTGTTAAAGGGTTGTATGTTGGTGTCCCTGTTATCATAGGAAAAAAAGGTGTAGAAAAAGTTATAGAATTAAAGTTGAATGCAAGTGAAAAAAAACAATTCAATAATTCTGTAAAGGCAGTAAAGAACCTTACAGCTTTGGCAAAAGAATTAATATCAAAATAAGGGTTAAAAAAAGATAACATCAATTTAATGCAAGCGTTATTATTTAGAGATTAACTAATGAACATTCACGAATACCAAGCTAAAGAAATTCTCAAAAGTTTTGGATTACCTGCTCTTAAAGGTAAATCTTATAACAAAAAACTTGAGACACTTGATGTTGATATAGAAGAATTAAAAGGACCACCTTGGGTTGTAAAATCACAAATTCATGCTGGTGGAAGGGGTGCTGGGTACTTTAAAAATTCTTTTAATGATAAAGGAGGCGTTCAGGTTATTTTTGAAAAAGAACAAGTGTCTTCAATTGCTCAATCAATGATGGGTAACGTACTAATAACAAAACAAACAGGTGAGAAAGGCAAAACGGTAAATCGTATTTTTATTGAAGAAGGCTGTGATATCGACAGAGAATTTTATCTAAGTCTATTAGTTGATAGAAATAATTCAAAAGTAATGATGATGATTTCTGCTGCTGGTGGTATGGATATTGAGGAAGTAGCAGTAACTAATCCTGAAAAAATAATAAATATTCATTTTAGTAAATACAAAGATATTTCATTAGATGAAAGTCTTCAAACAAAATTGGAAATTACTAAAAATCAACTTGATGAACTTACATCAATTATTAATAAACTATTAGATGCTTTTATCTCCATTGATGCTTCAACAATTGAAATTAATCCTTTGGTTTTAAATAAGGAAGGTAATTTTATCCTACTGGATGCAAAAATTAGTTTAGATGATAATGCTTTATTTCGACATCCTAAATTAACTGAATTGAAAGATTTAACTGAAGAAGACCCTCTGGAATTACAAGCTGCTGAACATGACATGAATTATGTCAAGCTTGATGGATCTATTGGATGTATGGTTAACGGCGCTGGTTTAGCTATGGCAACAATGGATATTATTAAGCAATTTGGAGAAGAGCCCGCAAACTTTTTAGACCTAGGTGGAACTGCAAATAAAGATAGAGTTATTATGGGATTTAAAACTATTCAATCTGATCCAAATGTTAAATCCATATTAATTAATATTTTTGGTGGAATCATTCATTGCGATATGATTGCCAATGGTATCATTGAGGCCGTTAAAGAATTGAATTTTAAACTTCCGTTGGTTGTACGTTTTCAAGGGACGAACGCAAAAGAAGGTAGAGATTTAATCAATAATTCTAATTTAGGATTAATCTCCATTGATGATTTTACTAAAGCTGCAAAAAAAGTAGTCGAGTTTGCAAAAGAATAAAGATGTCGATAATTATTAATAAAAATACCAAGGTTATATGCCAAGGCTTTACTGGATCTCAAGGAACATATCACTCTCAACAAGCAATTGATTATGGAACCCAAATGGTTGGCGGAGTGACTCCTGGAAAAGGGGGTACAACACATCTAGGTTTGCCAGTTTTTAATACAGTGAAAGAGGCTAAAGATCATACTCAAGCAGATGCAACTGTTATTTATGTTCCTGCAAAATTTGCAACACAAGCTATTCATGAAGCACTAGATGCAAATTTAAAAATTATTACCTGTATCACCGAGGGAATACCAGTGCTTGATATGGTGGAAATAAAAAAAAGAATTATCGAACAACAAACATATTTCATCGGTCCTAATTGTCCAGGTTTAGTCACTCCTGGTGAATGTAAGATTGGAATCATGCCTGGATTTATCCATCAACCAGGAAAAATTGGCATAGTAAGTAGGTCTGGAACTTTAACGTATGAGGCAGTATGGCAAACTTCACAGGCTGGACTTGGTCAAACAACTTGTGTGGGCATAGGCGGTGATCCAGTTCACGGAATGAATTTTATAGATTGTCTTGATCTTTTTTTACAAGATGAAGAAACTAAAGGAATATTAATGATCGGTGAAATTGGTGGTACAGCTGAGGAAGATGCTGCTGAATTTATTTCAAACTCGCCTATCAAAAAACCAATGTCTGCGTTTATTGCTGGAGTTTCGGCGCCTAAAGGTAAGCGAATGGGCCATGCTGGTGCCATAATATCTGGTAATAAGGGAACGGCACAGTCAAAAATTGATGCTTTAGAAGCAGCCAATATTGCTGTTGCGCCATCTCCTGCTAAAATGGGTGAAACAATGTTAGCAGAAATGCAAAAAGGGTATAATTAAATTTAAAATCTAATAATATTTCTAAAAAATAATAAGTGTATAAGTATAAAAATGAATGATACTTTTTTAAATAGTGCTAATGCACCTTATGTGGCTGAGCTATATTTTAAATATACGCAGAGTCCAAATAGTATTGATGAAAGCTGGAGGAGTTTTTTTTCTTCATTAAATGAAAATGAGCTTTCTATTATTTCTGATTTTGGTGGACCGGAATGGAAAAAAAGAGATACCAACATTATTGATGATATTTCATTTGATAAAGTTGTTCGATCATCATCAAGTTTAGACTTCAATACTTTTAAAACATCAACATTAGACTCAATTAGAGCACTTCGTTTAATTCGAGCTTATCGTATTAACGGTCATTTGATAGCAAATCTTGATCCTCTTAATTTACATGAGAAAAATTATCATCCAGAGCTAGATTATAAATCTTATGGGTTTTCAGATAATGATCTTGATAGAGATATTTTTATTGATGGAAGTCTTGGTTTAGAAACCGCAACACTAAAAGAGATTATAAAAATTTTAAATAAAACTTATGCGTCATCAATTGGTGTTGAGTTTTTACATATTCAATCTGTTGAACAAAAACAATGGGTTCAGGAGAGAATAGAAGAAGTTCACAATAAAACAAATTTTACAACGCAAGGTAAGAAAGCAATATTTCAAAGATTAGTCGAATCAGAATTATTTGAACAATATTTAGATAAAAAGTTTTTGGGAACAAAAAGATATGGTGTCGAAGGAGGCGAGTCAATGATTCCTGGTATTGAGCAAATAGTAAAACAATCATGTTTAGCGGGGGTTCAAGACATATATTTTGGTACTGCCCATCGTGGCAGATTAACTCTACTAGCAACAGTTTTAGGTATGCCCTACAGAGGAATTTTATCAAAATTTCAGGGAAGCTTAAATGACCCTAATGAAGTATTAGGATCTGGAGATGTTAAGTATCATCTCGGTGTATCCAGTGACCGTGCTTTTGATGGCAAAAGTATTCATTTATCTTTAACACCAAACCCTTCTCATCTTGAGGCAGTTGATCCTGTTGTTGTAGGAAAGGTAAGGGCTAAACAAACTCTATTAAAAGATAAAACAACAGATAAAGTTTTTGGTATTCTTATTCATGGAGATGCTGCAATGGCTGGGCAAGGAATAGTTGCAGAAACATTTGCTATGTCACAACTTCGCGGTTTTCGTACTGGGGGAACTATTCATTTTGTTATTAACAATCAAATAGGTTTCACTACTACACCTCACTATGGTCGATCCGCACCTTATTGCACAGAAATAGCTAAAATGGTTCAAGCTCCAATCTTTCATGTGAATGGTGATGATCCTGAAGCAGTTGTACATGTATGTAGACTTGCTGCAGAGTATAGAAATTTATTCAAAGAAGATGTTGTTGTAGATATGTTTTGTTACAGAAGATCTGGCCACAACGAAGCAGATGAACCAATGTTTACTCAACCCTTAATGTACAAGAAAATTAAACAACACGAAACAACTCTAAATTTATATAAAGAACAGCTTATAAAAGAAGAGATATTAACAGAAGATGAAGCAAAAACTAAGCTATCAGATTTTAAAAAATTTTTAGATAATGAATTTGAATTATCTAAATCTTACAAACCAAATAAAGCTGATTGGCTGGATGGAACATGGACGGGAATTAAAATTGCATCAATTGAAGCAAGAAGAGGGAAAACATCTTCTACTGAAGATGAGCTTAAGTCTTTAGCAAAAGAAATTCATACTTTACCTCAGAATTTTAACCCTCATAAACGAATAAATAAAATTTATAATGATAGACAGCAGTCAATTATTGATGGCAAAAATATTGATTGGGCAACAGCTGAAGCCTTAGCTTTTGCAACATTACTTAAAGATGGTTATGGTGTTCGTTTATCTGGTCAGGATGTAGGTAGAGGAACATTTAGTCACCGCCATGCAGTTTTATACGATCAAGAAAATGAAAAACGCTTTGTACCACTTCGTCATTTTAGAAAAGACCAAGCGTTGTTTGAAATTGTAGATAGTTTTCTATCTGAATTTGGAGTTCTTGGTTTCGAATATGGTTACTCTCAAGCTGATCCAAAAACACTTGTTATTTGGGAGGCTCAGTTTGGGGATTTCTCTAATGGTGCTCAAACAATTATTGATCAGTTTATTACCACAGGGGAGAGAAAATGGTTACGTATGTCAGGATTAACATTACTACTTCCTCATGGTCATGAAGGACAAGGCCCAGAACATACTAGTTCACGCTTAGAGCGTTTTTTACAAATGTGTGCTGAGGATAATATACAAGTTGCTAATTGTACTAGTCCCGCAAACTATTTTCATATCTTACGCCGACAAATGATGAGGGACTTTCGTAAGCCTCTTATTTTAATGACTCCAAAATCAACTCTTCGCCATAAAGCTAACACATCCCCGTTAGCTGATTTTGTGAATGGGTCAACTTTTCATCGTGTACTAAGTAATTCAATTACTGATAATGAAATAAAAAATATTAATCGTATTATCTTTTGTTCAGGTAAAATTTATTATGAACTTCAAGATCGTATAAATGAGCTTAACTTAAGTAATATTTACATTATACGACTAGAACAATTGTACCCTTTTCCTTATGAGGCTTTAAAACAAGGAATTAATAAATTTAATCAATGTGAGATGATTTGGTGCCAAGAAGAGCCAAAAAATATGGGTGCTTGGGAATTTGTTGAAAAGAGACTTAAGTCAGTTTTTCATTATATTGGTTTCAAGAACGAATTATATTTTATTGGCAGAAGAGCAGCAGCATCTCCCGCAACTGGAGTGTTTGATCGACATTTATCAAATCAAAAAAATATTATACGATTGGCCACTGAAGCAAATCTTAATGAGATAGAAAAGGAAAAATCAGGTGTTTCTCTGGTAAAATATAAACTGCCAATTGAATAAAGCACTTAACATGTTAAATAGTAAATAAAATATAATGGAATTGATTGTACCTACACTTGGAGAGTCTATTACTGAAGCAACAGTCTCTAAATGGTTAAAAAAAGTTGG
>CEUY01037740.1_pt1 | contig 17899 bp, 18 predicted proteins | sample 361481 | NCBI WGS metagenome assembly CEUY01 (sample SAMEA2622737, study PRJEB7988) | marine metagenome | isolation source: saline water (ENVO:00002010), including
TCTGTGTATATAGCAGCATTTTTTGGTTTAATACATGGGTTTGGATTCTATGGAGTTCTTGAAGAAATTTCTGTAGATGAAAATATTATTGCAAATTTATTCTTTTTTAATGTAGGGATAGAAGTTGCCCAATTCATTTTTATAGGCATTTTAGTAATGTTAGCTTGGATAATAAAAGATCTACTCAAATTTGATTTATATGAAAGAACTAATTTTATAGCTTATACAACGGGTGGAATTGGAATGTATTGGTTAATTGATCGATTATCAGGAATTATTTGAAGGTGCGCTCTTATAGATTATTAATTTTAATTTCTATTATCCTATTATTAGGCTTTGCTCTTTATTTAAATACTTACTACAAATCTTTATTTAATACTCTGGATCCTAAACCTGGAAATGAAACAATAAGTTTTTATAAAATTGAAGAAAATCTAAAAGATAAAACAAATTACTTCACATGGCTTGGCCAAAGCACAATTTTATTAAGTATTGATAATAAAAATATCCTTTTTGATCCAATATTTTCAATGAGAGCTTCACCTTTTAGTTTTGTAGGTCCCAAGAGAAGTATCCCGTTGGTTATCAAGGTATCTGATCTGCCTAGAATTGATCATGTCTTTATATCTCATAATCATTATGACCACTTAGACATGGCTACACTTAAAACTCTTCAGAAAGATAATCCTGATATTGTCTTTAATGTCCCGCTTGGCGATAAAAAATTACTAACATCAAATTCTCTTAATAATGTTAAGGAGTTTAGTTGGTGGGAAAGCGATGAATCAAAAGATCTGTCTATAACATTCATTCCTACAAAACATTGGTCTGCAAGAGGATTCTTTGATAGAAATAAAAGTCTTTGGGGAGGCTGGGTAACAAGATTTAATGAAATGTCTTTTTTACATCTAGGAGATACTGCTTACGATAAAAATTTTCTAGATCATAAAGAGAGAATTGGAAAAATTGATATTGGTTTTATACCAATAGGATCATACTATCCTGCTGAAATTGAAAGTGATATTCATGCAAATCCAGAAGAGGGCGTACAGATAAGCCTCGATCTTAATATAAAAAGTAGCTATGGCATTCATTGGGGAAACATATATTTTTCTCAAGAACCAACTTATGAACCAAGAGATATTATCAAATCTATTTCACTAAAGAATAAAAGAGTTAATTTTCATACGCCATTACCGGGAGAAATTATAAGATTCTAATTGAGAATGATTCTCATCTAGTTTAATATTAGAGCCTAATTTATTTAAGGAAGATCATGAACATTCATATAAAAATTTTGCTATTAAGTTCTTTTCTGCTGCAAAGTATTTTTGCTAATGAAGTTAATATCTACACTTCAAGACACTACGATGCAGACGATATTTTGTATGAAGAATTTACTAAAGAAACTGGTATCAAAGTTAATATCATCTCAGGTTCAGGAAGTGCTTTAATGGAAAGACTCAAATCTGAAGGAGACAATTCACCTGGAGATGTTTTTTTTACTGTTGATGCAGGCAATTTATCTAAATTTCAAAAAGAAGGCTTTTTTCAATCAATCAAATCAAAAAAAATTAAATCAGTTGTTCCTGAAGAGCTTAGAGGTCCAAATGATGAATGGGTTTCTATTGCTAAGAGAGCTAGAGTAATTTTTTATAATCCAAAAAATGTATCTAAGAATGAATTAGAAAATCTTTCTTATGAAGATTTATCTGATCCTAAATGGAAGGGGCGTATTGTAATAAGGAGCTCTTCAAATATGTATAACCAATCATTGGTCGCTTCAATAATATCTAATAATGGAATAGCCGCAACAGAAAAATGGGCAAAAGCATTTGTATCAAATTTTGCTAGGAAGCCTCAAGGCAATGATAGGTCACAAATTTTAGCAGTGGCAAATGGTGAAGCAGATATTGCTATAGCAAATACATATTATCTTGGTTTAATGCTTTCAGGTCGTGGTGGTGAAGAACAAGAAGTAGCAGGCAGCAAGGTTAAGATCCATTTTCCTAATCAAGACAATAGGGGTGCTCATGTAAATGTGAGTGGAGGTGGAATTCTTAAAAATGCGCCAAATAAAGCTAATGCTATAAAATTCCTAGAATTTTTACTTTCAGAAAAAGCGCAGACTCATATTGTTAACAATACATTTGAGTATCCAGTTCTTGATACAGTGATGCCAAATTCTCTTATAGCCCAATTTGGCACAGACTTTAAAATTGATAATACTTCTGTAGCAGATTTTGGAGACCTCAATCCTGAAGCCGTAAGATTGATGGATAGGGTAGGCTGGAAATAAGTTAGCTTCATTATATTTTTGCTATAGTTAGATCAAACTGGATATATTTTAAGGTGTTTAAACTCTCTAATTTTTCCTTTTGGAATATTATTCCTTTACTTACCCTTTTAGTTTTTATAACTCCAATTTTTATAGTTTTATTTAGTTTATTTAACGGTTTTTCTGAAAACATTATTCACATCTATAACTATGTTTTATTTGAATATATCTCAAATTCATTAATCTTAGTTTTCGGTGTATGTATACTTGTTTTCTTTATTGGAATAAGTACAGCTTGGCTGGTAACTAATTATAATTTTTTTGGTAAAAGGATATTTGAATGGGCTCTAATTCTTCCTTTAGCCATTCCTCCTTATATTCTTGCTTATACTTTTACAGGCCTATTTGATACTTTTGGAACTCTTAATAACCTAGCCAGAGATTTATTTTTTTTAGATGAAAGTTTTATTCTTTTTCCTAATGTAAGAAATATATACGGTGGAATTATTGTATTTGCATTTACTCTTTACCCTTATCTCTACTTATTAGCTAGAATGTCGTTTTTAAATCAATCTCAATCAATGATTGAATCTGGAAGAACATTAGGACTAAATAAATTTCAAGTATTCTATAAAGTAGCTTTACCTTTAATAAGGCCAGCAATCGTAGGTGGTCTTATTCTTGTTTCAATGGAAGTTCTATCAGATTTCGGTGCAGTAGATCATTTTGCAATACCAACGTTTACAACTGGAATATTTAGAACTTGGCAAGGAATGTATGACCTTAATAGCGCTATGCAATTAGCATCAATTTTATTAATAGTTATTATGGTTTTTATAGTAGTTGAAAGAGCATCTAGAAGACGAGCAATATATTCTCCACAATCATCAAACTTTAAACCTGCAAAAATAAAAAAACTGAAAGGACTTAAAAATATATTTGCTTTTTGTATTTGTTTGTTGCCAATATTTGTAGGTTTCTTGCTTCCTATTATTGAATTGTTAGTTTGGGCATTTAGTTATAATTCCTCTTTCTTTACGGAAAAGTTTATTCAAGCATCTTTAAATACAATAACAATATCAATTGTTGCTGCGATCTTATGCGCTTTTCTTGCTCTTATAGTTAACTTTTCAATGCGATTAAAAAATAACAGACCATTAAATGCTTTGAGCTCTCTTTTAACGATTGGTTATGGAATACCTGGGCTAATATTGGCTATTGGAATAGTCCAGTTAACGACAACATTAGACAACACCTTCAATATATTCATTACAGGCTCATTATTTGGATTGATAATGGCTTATTTAGTAAAATCTTATGCTTTATCAAATCTATCAATTGAAGCTGGATTTCATAGGATAAGCAAAAAATTAGATGATTCTGCAAAGACATTAAAATCAACTGGTTGGCATATGCTATTCAATGTTCATTTTCCTCTTTTAAAAGGCAGCATACTCACAGCCACTTTATTAGTATTTGCTGAAATTGTAAAAGAACTTCCAGCTACATTAATTTTAAGACCATTTAATTTTGACACACTGGCAGTTTCTACATATCTTTATGCTGCAGAAGAGAGAATGTTTGAAGCAGCAGCCCCAGCAATTTCAATTGTTTTGATAGGTTTAATTCCAATAATTTTTCTTTCTCAAATGATTAGGGATTCAAAGCCTGTAAAATAAAACTTATGAAAAAGTTTTTGGAAATAAAAGATCTAACTTTTTCTCATGAAGAAGGTAGTCAAATTTTAAATAACGCTAATTTGGATATTGGTATGGGAGATTTTATATCTATTTTAGGACCATCTGGATCAGGCAAAACTACACTATTGAGACTTATAGCTGGATTAGATATGCAAGATAACGGATCAATAATTATAGAGAATAAAATTATTGCTGATAAAGAAGTAATGACTCCTCCAGAGAGAAGGAATATAGGTTTAGTTGTGCAAGATAAAGCTTTGTTCCCTCACCTTAATGTAACTAAAAATATAATGTTTGGCATAAGAGATCTAAAAAATAGAGAACAGCTAACCTCAGAGATTATGAAACTATTTAAAATTGATAAACATAAGGATAAGTATCCACATGAACTATCAGGAGGAGAGCAACAAAGAGTAGCATTAGCTAGAGCTTTAGCACCAAAACCAAAGTTATTGCTCCTAGATGAGCCATTTGATGGTCTTGATAAGAAACTTAAATCTGAACTCCATAATGAAGTAAAGAAGATAGTAAAATCAAAAAAAATTACGGTAATAATGGTATCTCATGATCAAGATGAAGCTGCTTTACTATCAGATAGGGTCTTAGAGATAAGAAACGGCAAAATAAGTTAATCCATTTTAATTCTTATCGCTTCTATTAGCTCACTTGCTATTAAGCTCTTTGAAAGATTAAAACTATCAGCAGATGAACCATGTATTGCTACAGCTAACTTACAGCTTTCTACATGATTAATGCCTTGGGATATTAGGCTTGCAATTAATCCTGCTAAAACATCTCCAGTTCCAGCAGTACTAAGTTTAGAGCCTCCATCTAGACACCTATAAATATTTTTTCCATCAGATATAAGAGTTCTATAGCCTTTTAGAACAACAATAGAGTCATATTTGTCATTTATGCTCTTAATAGAATCAAGTCTATTGTCTTTTACTTCTGAAGATTGAACTCCCAGCAATCTGGCTGCTTCACCTTCATGAGGTAATAGTATTTTAGTTTTAAATGAATTATCTAATTTTATTTTTTTAATATATGCAGCATCCAATATTATCGATAAAGGTTTATCTTTTATAAGACTGAATATGTCCTCAGTCCATTCATTGTCTTTTGTTCCTGGTCCAGCTAGAACAGGAATTTCTTTTGAAACTAATTCAACCAATCTATTTTTATCATCAAATACTATTATTTCTGGATATTCACTAAGAACTTTTATTACATTTTGACTTTTTGTGTATAGGTACAATAAGCCAACACCAGATTTAATAGCCATTTGAGCGGCTAAAATTATTGCTCCTGGATATTCATTATCACCACCTATTAATAGCAGTTGTCCAGAATCATATTTATTAGAATCAATCTTTTTTTTCGGTAAAGATTTCTTTACTTCTTCAAATGTAAAATCAGTTATCATCAATTAATAGTATAAAATATTGATGATTTTTATAACGATGAACAAAATTAAATATTTATTATTGCTCCTGTTAACTGCTTTTATTTATGCCGAAAGTGATGGCTACGCTAAAAATGGGGATATAGAAATCTACTATGTTGATTATGGACCAGAAGAGTCCACACCAATCTTATTAGTTCAGGGTCTTGGTGGACAACTTACATTCTGGCCAGATGAATTAATTGATATGTTCAAAGATAATGGTTTTAGACCAATTGTCTATGACAATAGAGATGTAGGGCTATCTCATAGTTTTGAAGAATATGGAAAACCAAATTTTATTTGGAACTACATCAAGTTTTATTTACGTTTACCAATCAATTCTGTTTACTCACTATCAGATATGTCAAATGATGGCATAGCCGTATTAGATGAGCTTAATATTGATAGATCTCATGTGCTGGCAATGTCAATGGGGGGAATGATAACTCAGAGAATGGTTGCAGAGAATAATGAGAGATTTATATCTTATGTTCTTATTGCATCGATGGCTGAAGCTCCAAACGCTACTAATTCACCTAAGGGAGAATTAAGGGATCTTATAGAGAATAGATCATTCAAAGAGCAAACCATTGATGAAAGAGTAGATAGATCATTACGAATATTTCAAATATTAAGCTCTGAAGGCGTCGAAATTGACGAAGATAAATTTAGGGCAGAAGCTATAAATAATATAAAAAGAAGTCCAAATGATAGCGGCTTCTCTAGACAACTAGTAGCAATACTGGCTGATGAGAATAGATTTGATGAAATAAAAAGAATATCTGTCCCAACTCTAGTCATTCATGGCAAGCTTGATCCATTAGTTCCTTTTGATGAGGGAAAGAAAACTGCTGATTCAATTCCAAATAGTAAGTTTATAGCAGTAGATAAAATGCGACATTTAATAGATGAACCGGTATTAGATGTTATTGAAGCTCCTTTGATAGAACATCTTAGAGGTTCTGAAGCTAACTAGTTAAGACTTTCGTAAGATCCTATTATTCTTATTTCTTCTGACATTCCATCAAGCCTATCTAAAAGCTCAATAATATTTTTATCTTCATAGAATCCTTCGAAATCAATAAAAAATGTATGAAGAAAAATATTGTTTCTTGATGGTCTTGTCTCAATTCTTGTCATATTTACATCTAATTCAGAAAATGGTTTGAGAATTTTCATTAGAGAGCCAGGCTGATCTTTTATATTGATCATTACGGAAGTCTTATTTATTTTTCCTTTACTCTCAATCATCTTACCTATTACAAGAAATCTTGTTTTGTTATCTGTTCTATCTTGTATGTTTTCTGCATGTGAATGAAGACCAAATATCTCAATAGCATGGGAATTTGCAATACAGTAAATAGAAGGATTATCTTTTGCTTGTGAAGCTGCTTCAGCTGTACTAGTTGAAACAATTTTTTCAGCATTAGGGTAATTTTCTCTTATCCAGTTATTACATTGACCAAAAACTTGAGGATGAGATGTAATTTTTTTAACTAATTTAGGATCTAATTCTTTATTAGCAGAGCAGAGTATATGAGAAACAGCAAAATTATATTCTTTCGTTATTTTTAGATCGTAATCTATTAAACAATTTAAAGATGAATTAATTACTCCTTGATAAGAGTTTTCAAAAGGTATTACACCGTAATAAGAATGGCTTAATGCTACTTTTTCAAAGATATCTTCTATTGATGATACAGGCACGTAATCATCTTTTTTAGAGAATATTTTTCTTGCTGCTAAATCAGAATTTGTGCCTTCTGGACCTAAGTAGAAAATTTTCATTCATGGATTGTAAGGTTTTTTAGGCATAAAAAAAACTGAGCAAGCTCAGTTTTTTTTAATTCGAGATCAGTAGGTGTCAAAAGTGAGATTACCTTCTGCATCCTTGAGTAAGATCTCTTTTACTCTCGGTGGTCAAGTTTGATCTTTTGCATGCTGACCTTCCTTGAACTTTCACCTTTCTGGTCTCTTCCTAAGTTAACTTTCTCATTCTTGGTTCTGCAGTTCCCTTCTTGATCTTGTTATCTTTAGGTAACATCTAATTTAAAATGTGTTACGACTTATTGCAACACTTTTAGTAAAAAAAACACTACTTTTTTTTATGTTTTTTTTAAGCCCTTTATTTATAAGGCTTCTAGAGCTAAAAAAAATTGATATTTTTTTAAAATTTATTATTTAGAATTATTAGTTTGTATAAAAAATGAACAATGTGTACATTAATTCATCAAATTAATTTATAAAAACTAATTATTATTCTTATATACTAGAATTAAATTTAGGAGAATTTAATGAGTACAGTTTTAATAACAGGACCTACTGCAGGTATTGGAAAATCATTGGCTATTCAAATGGCAGAAAAAGGGCATGATTTGCTACTTGTTGCAAGAAGAGGGCATAGATTAGAGGAGATATCCTTAGATTTAAAAGAAAAATATAACGTTAACGTTAATTATTTTGTTGCTGATTTAAAAGATAAAAGCGCCCCTCAGGAAATTTATAATTATGTAAAATCATCAAATTTAGATATATCAATATTGATGTTAAATGCAGGATACCAGATAAATACAAGACTTGAGGATGCATCTTTAGATGATGAAGAAGATTGTTTGAGGGTATTAGGAATATCAGTAATTATGCTCACTAAATTATTTTTAAACGACTTAAAAGCGCGAGGAGGAGGCCATATTATGGTTGTGTCTTCTGTAGCTGCTTTTGCTCCGCCATCTGGTGAGTTTGCAGTTCTATATGGTCCAGTTAAAACATTCATGAATAGATTTGTTGAAGCTTTAAATGGCGCATACAACAAGAGCAATATATATGCGACATCTTTATGCCCTGGATTTACAGTTACCGAGTTTCATGAAAAGAGTGGCGTTCAAGATAGAATGGATAAGGTTCCTAAGTACATGAAAATGAGCGCAGACGATGTGGCTAAGGAAGGCATTAATGGAATGCTAAAGAAAAAAGAGATAATAATAACTGGTGGAATAAATAAATTTTTAGTTGGATTTTTAAAATGGTTTCCTAGGTCAATCATTAGGTCAATTGGAAATGCTATAGCTGGAGGAAGATATAAATAGCCTTCTTCTTTAATTTTATTGCAGAGTTACAAAAACGCAGATATTCTACTAGTCGTATGGAAAATAGAACAAACCCTGTAGATGCTTGGCATCTTTCACTAGAGAAAAATGATCCTAATATTCTTTATGGTGTACTTGATGATAGTTTTGAGTTTTTCTCTCCTGCAGTATTTAAAAGTAAAGAAAAATATATGGGTTTTATTTATTTGATGGCAGCATCAGAAACTTTTTTAGGCAAAAATTTTTCTTATAAGAGACAAATAATAGGTGAAGATAATGCTGTTCTTGAATTTGAATGCACGATTAATGATGTAGCAGTTAATGGAGTGGATCTATTTAAATGGAATGAAGACAATAAATTTACTGAAATGAAAGTAATGATTAGGACTGAGAAGGCATTAGATGCAGTTAAATCAGAAATGACAAAGCATCTAATGCGGCCAGAAATTTGGAGGTAACTATGGCGAAGAAATATGTAAATTATAGAGTTGGTGGAACCCCAGAAAAAAAAGATGAAAATTATACTGTTTGGTCAAATGATCTATTAACAAAATTAATTGCAAGTAAAACTGTAATTGAGCCTAATAAATCTACACTCGGACACAGACTGTTAGAAAGTGAAGTTATTTATGTGATTCTTTCTGGTAGAGGTCTTATGGAAGTTATTGAATATACCAATACTGAAGATGGCCATGGACATGATCCTTCTGCCGGAATTATGCATAAAGATGAATATTCATTATCAACTGGAGATATTGTTCTTGCTGAAGAAGGCGATTACATTAAAGTGGTAAATGAAAGTGATCATGATCAGCTGGTATATTTAAGAATTTTTGATAAGCCAGGTTGGAGAGATAGAGCATCTAAGTCTGAGGAATAATTGAGAAAAATATTATTAGCTTTTTTAATTTCAGGATGGATAAATTCTAACCCTGAGGTCTATTTTATTGAGCCAAAAAATGGCGATGTTGTGCCAAATACATTTACAGTTAAATTTGGACTTTCAGATTTTGGTATAGCTCCTGCTGGTTATGATATTCCGATGACAGGCCATCACCATCTATTGGTTAATGTAGGTCTTCCAGAAGACTTATCTCAACCAATTGCAGCTGATGAAAATCATATTCATTTTGGTCTTGGACAAACAGAAGCTGAAATTACACTTGATAAAGGAGCTTACAGATTAAGGCTTTTAATGGGCAACTATTTGCATATACCTCATGACGATCCTTTATTCTCAGAAGAAATAGTTATCATCGTAGAATAGAATCATGAAGAAATACTTACTCTTATTATTAATCTCCCTTTTTTCTTATGGGGATAATTCAGATTATGTGTTTGGATGGTCACATTTAAAAGATCCAATACTAAAAAATCCAAGAGGAGGAACTACAGCTGGACCTCAAATTTCATTAGATGATAGTCCAAATAAAAAATGGGAAAGACTACAAGATAGTAATCTTAGTAAATTTGAAAAGGACAGATTAGCTATTCTGGCAATGCAAGGCAAGTACAGGGTGTATTTTGATTTTATGGAAACTGTAGGATTCACAGAAGATTATAAACCTCAACAGCCATACCAAACATGGGGAACAGAATTTGTAATAGTGTTAGAAGAGCAAGAAAACTTTATAAGCCTACAACATATTATGGTTATGTACTTTCAACAAGATGATGGCTCTATTTCAGAACCATATATAGTCAAACATTGGCGCCAAGACTGGAAATATCAAGATAATCAAATTCATTCTTTCTCTGGAAACAATACTTGGAAAAAGGAGATGGTGTCATGGAATAATAGAAAAGGCACATGGTCACAATCAGTCTATCAAGTTGATGATTCTCCTAGATATCAAAGCTATGGAAAATGGGAACATTATGATAATTTTTCTTCTTGGACAAGTAATGAAACTTGGAGACCCTTACCAAGAAGAGAATCAACTATTAGAGATGATTATGATGTGATGATAGGAACTAATATCCAAACGATAACACCAGATGGTTGGGTCCATGAACAGAATAATAAGAAAGTTAATTTAAGCAATAATTCTGTACTTGCAAAAGAGATAGGTTTAGCAAGATATGAAAGAATCAAGAATTTTAATTGGGCACCAGGTGAAACTTTTTGGCAAAATACTGAAGATTTTTGGAAAGAAGTAAGAAAACAGTGGAATAAAAAATTAGATGGATCAAATAATTTTAAATTAATAAAAGAGATTGATGGTCAAAACCTTTTCATGCGTTTATTTGAATTATCAGATAGGTATGAAAAAGGTAATAAAGAAGCAATAAAAGAAATTGCTAGTATTGTTGAGCAACATTCTAGAATATGACTGATCTTACAGTTGCTCAAGTATATGCAGTGGGCGCACCAATAATATTAACTTTAATTTTTATTGAAGCTCTTATCTCAAATTTACAAAATGCATCTTATTACAAGAAAGAAGATACTCTTTGTACTATTGGTTTGCTAACAGGCAATATCTTGATGGTTTTTGCTATTAAAGGATTAACGCTTGCCCTTCATTTTTATTTATATCAATTTAGGCTGTTTGATTTAGCATCAATGATTCCTTTATGGGCAATGTGGATATTAACTTTTATTCTCATTGATCTAGTCTTTTATATATATCATCGTATTTCACATCGAAGCAGATTTCTTTGGGCAATTCATATGAGTCATCACTCAAGTGAAGAAATGAACTTTGCTGTTTCTTTTAGACAGGCTTGGTTAGGTCCAGCATCAAAAATTCCATTTTTTATTTTATTACCTCTAATAGGGCTAGATCCAACTATTATTGCAGTAGCAGGAGTAATAAGTACTCTATGGGGAATCTTTGGTCATACACAGGTTATTGGAAAGCTTGGGCCTATAGAGTGGATTTTTAATACACCTTCACATCATAGAGTTCATCATGGAGCTAATGAACAATACATAGATAAGAATTACGGCAATTTGTTTATTATTTGGGATCGAATGTTTGGAACATTTGAACCAGAGAAGGCAAATGTTAGATATGGATTGGTAAAAAATGTTAATACATTTAATCCAATAAAAATAACTTTAATGGAATGGAGCTCTATCTTTAAAGATATGAGTAAAGCACCGAACCTAAAAGAATCATTCAACATCTTTTTTGGTCCACCTAAAACTAGAGAGAGATGACATTTGAACCAATGTTTACTCCGAAAGAAATGCTTGAAAAAGGTATTTTTGGTGGTACGTATTTTGCTGAATTAATTGATCATAAAGATTTCCCTGAAGAGTGGTTTGAGAATATAGATGAAAGTTTCTATAAGTCTGATAAATATCTAACAAAAGTTAATTTTTTTAAAATTAAATCTGGACAATCACAAGAAGAATGGGAAGCCAAGGGTTGGATGCATAAAGATGATCCAAGAGGATGGTTTGAATGGTACTGCAAATACTTTTTAGGAAGGAGGCATGAAGATGATGAAAGACAGATCAAAAGATGGGCAGCCTTTTGTGGACCTAAAGGCAGGTGGAGAAATATTATTTATGCAAAGATTCATGCATCTGGTTTTGGCATTGAAAATAGCCAAGATATAAGCAGAAGAATTCAACAGTCTCTTTTGCATTGGTCCTATATGGTTAATAAAAAAGATTATGCTACTTGGAAAAAAGAAAAGGGTATAACTGTAGAATTTTAGTCTTGGTCTATTTTGCTTTTATCTGTTTCATCTCTGTGCTTTTTGAGATATTTCATAAAAGGCGTTCCGCCAGTGCCTCTGACTTTTGAGCCACCAGAACCAAATAAGGTGCTTTTTGTATTTTGACTATGAATGTAATCAGCAGCGTATTGAAGATGCTGTGTTCTAAAGATTGAAACCTCTTGAAGACACTCATCATATATTTGCTTTAAATCCTTATTTTCATTAATAAATTCTTTTAACTTGCTATGTTTTTCAACATATTCTATAAGCTCTCTATGTCCTGGCGGCATATAAAGACGCATTTCATCTAAATATTCTCTAAGTTCATCTCTTTCATGAACTACATTAAATAAAGCATCTAAAGTTGGCACTATTGAGCTTTGAGCGCCAGTTTCTCCTCTAAAAAGCTGAGGTTGATTATCAAAACAATCCTCATAAATTAAACCTTCAGGCAAATCAGGATTATTCTTCCAGCCAAAAATATAAGGCCTTACTCTATGGTAATAAATATAGGGGTCACATTTTTCAGGCATCTTTCTAAAAATATGATTAACCTCCATCATTGATTCCTTAACATTGCTTAATTCTTTTAAAACTAAATCTTTATTAGCCTTATTCTCTTCAAAAACCAATGCAATATTAAGAGCAGAGGTAATTGCTAATTTAGCTTTATCCTCAATGCAGACATGTATGGTGACAAACCAATCTTCATCTATTCCGCCTAAAAAATTATAGTTAAGTGCTACATTATCAAGAGATACAGGTTCATCGCTGTCAATTTTATGCCAGTTATCTAGACAGTAACTTGCATAACTAAGAACAGCAGGCCTTCCTAGCATTTCAGAGATCTTAACCCATGGTTTAGCCAAACAAGTTGGCAAAATTTTAGAAGGATTTAAATCTCCCCATACATAAGCATGAGCTAGAAAAGAAAATTGAACATTAAGTGATCTTAATTCCTCTTCTTTATATATAGATAAATCATGTGAAAAGAAAGAAGAGGGCAGTTTATCAACTTGGCTTCTAATTTTATTGGTTAAAAGCAACTTAGGTATTGCTAGAGAAAGATCTTTAAGTGTACCAACATCTTTATTAGAGCAATCAACATGATACAAAGGCTCTGTAGCTGGCAGAAAGCCATTAAAATCTTTTTTATCGAGACTTAAATATGATTGCATTCAGATATTCTATATTACTTAGTATTTTTTACATTATTTGCTTGCATAATTTTTACTTCTTCATATAATTCTTAAATGAGAATGATTCTCATTTCGATTATCATTCATAATTACAGATAAGGGTTGTATGAAAAATTTAATTAAAATATTACTTTTACTATCAGCTGTCATGTTTGCACAGACTGATGGAAATTCAGATGATCAGATAGAGGAAGTTGTTGTAAAAGGTAATGTCCTTTATTCAGATCAAGTTAATGCTCTTAAAACTCCGGTACCAGTTTTAGATGTACCACAGACGGTAACAATCGTTACAGACGATGACATTCGTTCACAAGGTTTTAGAGAAATAGGGGATATTATTCGCTACACACCTGGTGTTAATACATCACAAGGTGAAGGGCATAGAGATGCAGTTGTATTTAGAGGTGTTAGATCAACAGCAGACTTTTTCCTAGATGGAGTTAGAGATGATGTTCAGTACTATCGTTCACTATATAACGTTGAGCAAGTTGAGATCCTAAGAGGTCCTAATGCTCTTTTATTCGGTCGTGGCGGAACAGGTGGCATTATTAACCGAGTTACTAAAAAAGCTGTTTTAGGCGAAGCATTTGGTGGTTACGATCTAGGCACTGATTCTTTTGGAGCTCTTGATTTTGCTGCTGATTATAATGTTCAAACTAGTTCAAATTCTGCTTTACGTTTTAACATTCATAGCGATGCTCTAGAGAATCATAGAGACCATTATGATGGCACACGATTTGGTATGAACCCTACTGTAACAGTAGCGCTAAGTGATAAAACTACAGTTGATCTTTCATACGAATATGCTGACCATGAGAGATTTATTGACAGAGGTATTCCTACCATAAATAATGCACCGGATGAGTCACTAAGTAATATCGTATTTGGTGATCCAGATATAAATGTTACAACTCTAGAAGCCAACATTATGCGTGCAAATGTAAGTCACAGATTCTCAGAGAATAGAAAAGGTAATCTTGCTGTGCAATCTAGTAGTTTCGAAAAAATGTATCAGAACTTATATGCTTCCGGCTATGATGGAACTTTAGTAACTATGGATGGTTACTTAGATCCAACTGAACGTGATAATTTAATTATTTCAGGAAACATAGTTAGTGAAGTTGTTACAGGATCTGTTACTCATACTATTTTAGTAGGCGCAGAACTAATTAACACAGAAAACAAAAACCATCGTTATGACACTAACTGGTCAACTACTGATGATGACAATGAAGTTTTTAATATTTCAAGACCTATGGACTTTACCGTTAACTCAGCTGGCGTAGCTACTGCTGTTAACTTTACAAACTCTTTAAAGAGTAAAACAGAGTCTGATATATCAGTATCATCATTATTTATTCAAGACCAAATGGATCTTACGGATAATGTAAAACTTATGATAGGTGGTCGTCTAGATAGTTTTGATATTACAGTTGATGACATTAAAAATGGAACATCTGAGTCAAGAACAGACGACAGATTTTCTCCAAGAGCTGGTCTTATATATAAACCTCAAGAAAGTGTTTCTTTATATATGAGCTACAGCGAAAGTTTTCTACCAAGATCAGGCGAGCAATTTAAAAAGCTAGATGCAACTGCTGCAAGATTAGATCCTGATGTATTTGAAAGTACAGAACTTGGAATTAAGTGGGCCATGACAGATACTCTAAGCTTTACGGCAGCTATATTTGATAGTGAGCAAACTAGAGCTACATACGATAATGATACTGGTGAAAATTCAGAGATCAGAGGATTACGAGTAGACGGAATGGAAGTTGAACTTAGGGGACAAGTTAGCGATAAACTTGAACTAGCAGTTGGATATAGCTCTTTAGAGGGTACAACTAGCTCAGGAGGCGTTGCTAGAGAGGTTCCTGATCATACATTCTCATTATTTGCTAAATATCAAGTTGATGAGAATTTTGGTTGGGCATTAGGCGTAACGCAACAAGGTGAATCACATATCAAGGATAACAGTACTCTTATATTGCCTGAGTACACTAGATTTGATTTTGCTGCTTATTGGGATGTTTCAGATGATATGGTTCTTAGATTAAATGTTGAGAACTTATCTGATGAGCTTTATTTCCCGCATTCACACAGTACTCACCAAGCTTCAGTTGGCGAGCCATTGAATGCTAGAGTGTCATTAAGCAAGAGATTTTAATTAATTGTGTCTGACATTCATAAGAAATTAAATGGGGGGCAAGCAGAAATTAAAGGGCTTGAGTTGTCATATTCCACCCTTGCAACATATGATGACTATTCAATACCTATGATGCTTGCCTATACCATTTCAGTTGTGAAATAGACTTTCGATTCATATTTTTACCTTTCATAGAATAGGAAGACAGTTTCACTCAGCCCTTCAGAAATGAGGGGCTTTTTTTTAGATAAAAACTGTTTAGACTTAAGAAGTTATGAAACTTAGTTATCCTCCATTAATTGTTTTAGGATGCATAGCAGTTCAATTACTGCTTAACATGCTAGTTCCTCTAGAAGTTAATTTAAGCCTGCTATTAGGGCTTGTTTTGCTTATATTTTCATTAGGAATTGTCACTTACGCTTTTAGAGAGCTGAATAATAATGAAACAACCTATATTCCTGATGGAGATCCTGAAAAACTTGTTACTTCAGGACCTTTTTCATTCACCAGAAATCCAATTTACTTAGGTATGGCAGGAGTGCTTTTAGCAATTGCCTTTTTATTGCAATCACTTTCAGCTTTATTAATTCCGATATTATTTATATCGATAATACAAAATACCTGGATTCCTCATGAAGAGAAAAAATTAGCAGAAACTTTTGGGGAAGAATGGGAAAACTATTCAATCAAAACCAAGAAATGGTTATGGTGATACATTCTTTTTAATTAACTTTTTCCATTCTTTATAATCTTTTTCCATGGACTGGCTTAAAGCATTATTTGGATTACATACTGTTTTTTCTTGATTCTTTATTAAGTCAATATTCATCAAGCCAGCTGTTATTCCAGCTAAACAGGCTACGCCTTTAGCTGTTGATTCTGTATTTTTGGGAACCTGTATAGGGATATTTAATATGTTAGCTATATGAGAAACAAAGGTTTTATTAGCTGCCATACCCCCATCTACACTCAAAGATTTAACTTCTATATTAGTTTGTTCTAGACAATCAACAATATCTTTAGTTTGGTATGAAATTGAATTAAACGCAGCGTTAATTAAATCTTTTTTTGATGTGTCTCTTGTTATTCCATGATAGCTAGCCCTTATATTAGAATCCCAATATGGTGCTCCTAAACCGGTAAATGCTGGAATAAAATGCACTCCATTAGCATTCGCATCAGAGTTTAAAAATTTTTCAGATTCTGGGCTTTCAGCAAAAAATTCAAGATTATCTCTTAGCCATTGAACTATTGTTCCTGCCGAATATATGCTGCCTTCAATCGCATAATGAATTTCTTTATTAAAACTAAACCCTATGGTAGTTAAAAGACCTTTATCCGAAGCTAAAGGCTCAGCTCCAATATTTGCCATTAAAAAACATCCTGTTCCATATGTACTTTTTAAGCTACCAGCATTTAAACAACCTTGACCAAATAGAGCAGCTTGTTGATCTCCTAACACAGCATTTACATTGATATTATTGCAATCAGATAAAGTTCCAAATGATTCATCTGAATTAGATACTTCTGGCAACATTGATTCAGGTATATCAAATAGATCTAAGAGATAATTATCCCAAGATAAAGTATTTATATTGAATAACATGGTTCTAGAAGCATTTGTTATATCCGTTTTATGAATTTTTTTATTTGATAAGACATACATTAGATATGTATCAACTGTTCCAAAGCATAGTTTTCCTTCTTTAGCTTTCTTCTTAGCACCTTCAACATTGTCTAATATCCATTTTATTTTTGTTGCAGAGAAATAAGGGTCTAACAATAGTCCTGTTCTAGCAGATACTTCTTTTCGTATCTCTTTATCGTTAATAGAAGAACAAAAATCTTTAGTTCTCCTATCTTGCCAAACTATAGCGTTATAGATAGGTTTTCCTGTATCTCTTTCCCAAACTATTGTTGTTTCTCTCTGATTAGTAATAGCAGCTGAAGCAATATCATCAAGGTTAATATTCCCCAATGTATCAGTCACGGATTTAATTAGAACCTCTGGATCAATTTCAACCCAGCCATCTTCAGGATAAATTAATGGATATTCTTTTTGAGATACTTCAACAATGTCTGCATTAGAATTAAAAACAATAGATCTTGAGCTTGTAGTACCTTGGTCAATTGTTAAAATCTTAGTCATGTCTAAAATAAATATTTTAACTCTAATAATTTTAATATTCCTTATAACTGGATGCTCTTCTGTAGAAAATAATTCTTTTGGCGAAGAGCGTGAAAAGAAGATAGCTGAACTCAAAGAAGATTGTTCTTTTGCGACGGTTGACTATGACCGTACAGGACAACCACTTTATATCTGCTATAAAGAAGGATCATCTATGAAGAGATCAAAGGATAAAGTAGA
>CEUY01188782.1_pt1 | contig 17891 bp, 9 predicted proteins | sample 361481 | NCBI WGS metagenome assembly CEUY01 (sample SAMEA2622737, study PRJEB7988) | marine metagenome | isolation source: saline water (ENVO:00002010), including
ATAGAAGAACGGGAAACTCCCGTCTTTAGGCGGGAGAGATTCATTATCAGAGTAAAGATAAAATGCGGTTGCAACTATACCTAATAGTTGAATAGTATAAAAAATAACAGTTTCCATTTAATCAATTCTTTTTGTTATAAACATTTTATCATATATTTTTATAAAAACATCATTTTTTTCTTGACATTTTAAACTAAACAACTTATAATATACTCATTGATTGGTTGAAGCAAAGCTAATCTTATTTGGACAAGGGTTCGACTCCCTTCATCTCCACCATTTTATTTTTTACTATGGGGATGTTCTGGATTTGACAAGTTTGAAAGGTAATGTGGACAATTCAAGAGGAAATAACTCTTGCGAATAAAGTTAAATTAAATATAAACGCAAATGATGAAACATTTGGTGCTCAACTAGCTGCATAAAAGCAACTAAGAGCGGAGAATTAAGCTCACTTAGCAACAGGAATGAGCCAGAAAAAGCAACCTTGAAAGGTTGCTTTTTTGTTATATCCTTATTAATTTTTGAATTATTAAAATAGTTTATGATTTCTATACACTTAATTTTTTGTTTTTTATTTATCATTTATTTATATTAACAAATTATAAATATAATTCAATTTAAAAATTCAATTAATTCTTTTTCTTTTATTTTAATATTATTATGACCTCCATTAACAAACATTTTTTTTGCATTTATTTTATTTTTAAAGATATTATATGCTTCATTAGCATATTTTATATTGAATAATAAATCTTCTTTTCCATGTATAATTAATATATTTTTAATATTATTATTTTTTATAATTTTATTAATTTTATTTTTTGCTTCATAATCAAAAAACATTAAATAACTTAATAATTTAGCTTTCTTTTCATTATTAGTAATTGCATTTAAAGGCGATAAAAAACCTGATTGAATTATTAATTTATCAGAATAAATAGGATTATTCATAGCAAAATCATAAGCATGAGCGGAACCTATACTTTTGCCCCATATTATATATTCTTTAAATTTTTGATTTTTTTCTAACCACTCTATTATACTTTTATTTGTTGATTTTAAAGAAGGATATCCTTCTGAGTTTCCATATCCGTTATATTCAACCATTAATATATTAAATTTAGTCTTTTTGTTTATTTTTTCAAAATAATTATAATTATTACCTATTAATTCATAATTACCATGAAAAAAGATTATTACTGGCCTATTGGTATCTCCTTTTAAAAATATTGTTTTTATTTTTTTATTATTTAGATATTCATACTTTATATTAGAGTTTTCTGATTCATTTAATTTTTCAGGTATTCCATAAAAGTAAGCTGGATACAAAGAGCCATATTGTATTAAAAACAACATGCTTATAAAAAAGAATGTTATTGAAATTATTAATATTATATTTTTTTTCATTTTTATCTTAATTTTTTTGAGTAATTATTTAATTTTATTTTTATATTGTTTAGCTCTTTTTTATCATACTTCATTTTTGAATTTAATAAATAATCAGTTATTATTATTAATCTTTCAAGACGATAGTAAACTTCTGAAGCTTCTTCTGCTGATTTAAATTTTTTATTTTTTGTATATGGTTTTATCTCTTCTATTATTTTATTAAAATTATTTATATTTATTTCTTCCTCTATTAATATTTCATTTATTTTATGTTTCCAAATTTGAGAATGTAATGGATTTGATATTAGTAAAACGATTATAAATAATATTTTTTTTATCATAATTTTTTAGTTGTTATATTTTAAATATATTTTTTATTTATTTAAAATCAATATGTTATTTTATTCATTCTTATATATTCTTTTATATTATTTGATTTTTTTTTTTATTACCTTATAATTAAGATATGAAAAAAATAATATTACTCACAACAATTATAACTTCTTTTTGCGCTTATTCACAGTCTTTTAATTTTAATAAAGAATATAAATGCAGCGGAAATCTTTATTTTTTAAACGATAAATCAAGTAATACAGAAGGAAATCTTAATTTTAATTTAAAATTAGATAAAACAGGTTTAATTATAAAAGAAGATAAAAGTAATTATATAGCTCTTGATTATAAAATTAAATTTATTGAAGGACAGTATGGATTAATTGTTACCCCAAAAAATGATAAACACTCTATTACATTTACAGTGGATTTAGAAAATGGAATATATAAATATCATTATACTCAAAGTAATAATGATATTTATGAAGAAGTTATTAGTATAGGTGAATGCAAATAATATTATTTTTTATAGTATTTTAAATAGTATTTCATAATTAGTAATTGAGTTGCAGCACATTCAAATTCATTATTCATTGCCATTTCAAAAGCTTTTTCTATATGTATTTTTCTTCTATTAGCAAAACTTTCAGTTATTTCACTAACTTTATCATTTTTAGGATATACATTTTCTGCCACAAACAAAAAACATTTATGATTCATTACATTTGGTAATTCTCTTACATATCCAAATGGAATTAATTTATCACTCGATAGATTCATTTCTTCTTCTAATTCTTCAAGAGCAGCCTCTTCTTTTGTTAAAACTTTTTTTATACCTCCCATTGCTACATGTGTCATATAATTATCAATTCCGTATCTGAATTCATCTTGTATGTGAATGTAACCTTCTGAATCTATAGGTAACACAGCAACACCATGTCCACCTTTTGATTCCATTTTTATATGCTCTCCTTCATGTTTTCCATTGAATAATACCTTGTTATTATTTAATTTCCAAAATTTATTATCAAACACATTAATCTCTTTTAAAGTCTTTATCATTTTATTTCCTTATTGACAAATTTCAGAACTTGTTATATTTGATCCAGTATCTGCATTAATCACTGTTAAACTTCCAGAATCAACAGCTAAACAGAAGTTAGAACCTAATGCTGGTTTCTTTGTATATTGAGAAGGATCATCAAGATACATAGGATACGCAGGATTATTTGTTTGCAAGTTTTCTAAGTAACTAATATCTGTTAAATTAGGATTTCCACTTAAATATAAGAAACCTGTTGATTGAGAAAGATTAATTAATCCTGAGATATCAGTTAAATTATTACCATTTAAGAATAAATCTCCTGCTGTGGTTAATGAGAATAAACCATTTAAATTATTTAAATTATTTAAACTTAAATCAAGTGATTTTCTTATATTGTTAACTCCTGCTAAGAAATTAATTTGAGTTAATGCATTTCCTTTTAGATTAACATCATATATAGATAATACATTCCATAATTCATTTGGTAGAGAACTATCCGTAATACTTTGATTACTTAAATCAATTACTATATTATTTGTTTCCATATCTGTAATATATGCATATTCTAACATTTGATTATTATCATAGAAATAAGTCATCCAAGGATTAGTTGAAGAACAAACTTGTCCTACTTTTAAGGCTGCTTCACCTTCTTCTAAATCACCTGTTGATACTGTTGAATTTAAAACAGCTACACAGAATGGTGTTGATACATTTGGTTTATTAGCATATTGAGTTTCATTATTAACAACAATGATACCAGAAGTAATATTTGCAAGACCTGTTATATCTGTTAAGTTTATATTTCCTTGTATATTTAACTCTTCATTAATATCTGTCAAAGAAGAAAGACCATTAATATTTTCTAATTCATTATTTTCTGCACTAAAATTATTAAGGGTTGTAATATTAGACATAAAATCTATATTTGTTAAATTATTTTCTGATATATTAAAGTTATATACCTCTGTTAGATCAATATTTGATTGTGGTATATCTGTATCAGATAAATTATTATTAGATATATCAATAGTTAAATTATTTGTATTCCAATCTTCCAATGTTAAATTGTCAAATAATACATCATTTTCATGGAAATAAGCTAACCATTCATCTGTTGTTGAACATATTTCATTAACATCAATAACTCTTGAAGTTGTTTTAACTTGAATATAAATACTATCATTAGCCACTGCGGTACAGAAATCACTTGATACATCAGGTTTAGTTTTATATTGTATTGGTTCGTCTACATAAACAGTTCCCAATACTGTATTTATATTTTCTATTTTAGATATATCAATTAAATTAGCATTGCTTGAAATATCTAAGTCTGCACCTACTCTTGTTAAGTTTGATAGTTCATTTAAATTAACCAATTGATTATCATTAATTAATAAAGAACCGTCTATATCTATAACATCATTTAAACCTTCTATATCTCCCAATTGGTTATTAGAGAAATTTAAATTTCCGTTAACGTCTTGAAGACCAATTAAAAATCTAATAGTTGTTAATTGATTATTAGCTATTTCAAAATTTAATAAAGAACCTATATTTAATGCACCTACTGGTAAATCTTCATTGGTAAATGCATTATCTAATAAAATTATTGGCGTTGTTTGATTATTTAATTCAGATAACTGAGTTAACTCTGTTGCTTGACCATTATCTTTTAGGAATTGTAACCACGCTTCACTTGCATCACATACTTCATAAGCGTTAGTAGGCTCTAAATCACCAGTACTTGCTTTATAAATTTCTGCTTTTGCATCTCCTGATATTAATGCTTGACAGAATGGTGAATCAACAAGTGGTCTTTCTGCATATTGAGTTACTTCATCAAAAACAACTGCCCCTGTTCCTGTGTTTATAATATTTGAAATACCTGTTATATCTGTTAAATTAGGATTCCCATTTAACCAGATACGTTTTTCACTTGAAGTTAAGTTATATAATGCATCTACATTAGTAAGATTATTATTTGATAAATTCAAAATTCTAACAGAAGTTAAATTAGATAGACCTGATATATCAGATATATTATTATTTGATAATTCTAATAGATATCTACTTGCTGTAAGTGGATTCATAAAGTTTACATCTGTTAAACTGTTTTCTGAGAAATTAATATCATAAGGAGTACTAAACGAAAAGTCTACTGCTGGTAAATCTGCGTTTGTTATTCCATTGTTAGATAAGTTTATGGTTAAATTATTTGTATTTATAACATTAGGATCTACTTCCCATTTTATTTGATCATAGGAATGGAATAATTTTAACCATTCATCTGTTATATTACAAAGATCAGCAGGTGTCATTCTTACATTATCAGTTTCTCTTAAAGATACAATTTTACCAGCTTTTAAATTAACACAGAAAGTACTATTTGTTTCTGGTTTTTCTGTATATTGCTCTGGTGAATCTACAAATAAATAATAATAGTGATAGAATGTAGTATAATCACATCTTGCTCTATAATCCCAAGAATTACAATGTCTATCAGTTTTATAAGTTATACTATTCAAGTTTGAAAGACCTGTTATATCTGTTAAACTTGGGTTTTTACTTATATATAAATTTGTATATGTTAAATCTCTAAGACCTGATAAACCATCTACATTTGTTAACTGATTATTTCTAAAGTCAATATTTGAAGTTCTTACACCAGGATTACCATATAAATGAACATTTGTTCCATATAATGTAACTGTTTGGTGGTAATCATCTCCTACTTCTTCAAGTTTTTCTAATCCAGTAAGATCAGTTATATTATTATTGTTTAATAATATATCTCTTGTTGAAGTAGTTAAATTTTGTAAACCATTTACATTTTCAATATTATTAAAAGAAAAGTCTAATGAATATCTTGATTCTTCAACACTTTGCATAAAATCTATATTGGTTAAATTATTTTCTGAAATATTAAGTCTATATAGTGAAACAACACCAATCTCGCCATCTGGAATATCAGCGTTTGTTAAATCAAGACTAGATAATGAAGCTGTTGTATTAGTTGTTAACCACTCTTGTAAACTATAATAATTAGCAAATGCATTGCTTTTATCAAATACTTTCAAGAAAGCTAACCAATCAAATTCAGAAGGAGCATTACTACATATTCTATCAGCAGATAATCTTTCTGTATTATTAAATAATATTACATTACCATTATTTATATTCTCACAAATATCATTAGTATAATAATCTAACTTAGAATAATTATCTGGATTATCTATTTGTATTTTATTGGCAGATGTTATTTGATTTAAAAATGATAAATCTGTTAATGGATTATTTCTAATATCAAATACACCTGTTATAGTTATTAGTGAATCCAGACCAGTTAAATCAACTCTTCCTGTATTCGATAAATTTAAATCATTTATTGATACTATATTATTTAACGAAGATATATCACCAAGATTTTCATTATCTTGTAGATATAAATTATTAATGCTAGATAATGTTGTTAATCCTGTTATATCTGTTAATGAATTATTGCTTAAATTCAAAGTATCTCTTACTGTATTTACTTCTGACAAGAAATCTACATTTTGAATAAAATTACCACTTAAATTCAATTTATATAAAGTTGTTACACCAATTAAATTAGGTGGTAAATCTTCATTTTGAAGAGATATTGAAGTTACCGAAGCTACTCCATCTTTAGTTTCCCATTCTGAAATATCATTGTAGGTTGTTAATTGTCCATTATCTCTAAAGAACAATAACCATAAGTAATCATCAGGGAAGTTTGTACAAACATCTCTAATATCAATTAAGTTAGAATTATAATAAGGGAATATAATATCATTTTTAATACCATCACAAAATGGTGTTAAGTAATCACGTTTTGGATCATAATTAATTGGATTATCTAAATAAAGGTTATCAACAACATTAATATTTTCAATTGAAGATAAATCACTTATATTTGTATTTCTTAAATCTAAATTTTCTACATCTCTCAAGGTTGATAAACCGCTTATATCAGACATATTAATGTTATTTTTTAATATAACATTTTTTAGAGTAGTAAAATTATTTAAATTAGGTGCTCTTAATAAATCATTATATGATAAATCTATATTTACAAGACCTGTTTGTATATTATCAAGAGGGGTTACATCTGATATACTATTATTTTGTAAGTATAAATTAACGTAATTGGTTATATTAGCTAAACCCGTAATTCTGTTAATTTGATTATCTGAGAAATTTAATGTTCTTCTAACACTTGTAACATTTGACATGAAATCCACATTACTAATGTTATTTGTATCCATTAATAAATCATATACACTTGTCGTTGCCATTGGACTTGCTGGTAATTGATTATCAGTGAATCCTTTATCTGATAAATCACCAATTCCATTATTATTTTCCCAATCTGATATATCTGTATAAGTTGGTAATTGATTATGTGTATGGAATAAGTTCAACCATAAATCTTGATCATCTGCGTTATTACAAAGATATCCCATTGCTATCTTATTGTTTGTTTCACCAATAAATACCTTGATATATTGTGTAGCTACTGCTTGACAGAACGGGGAAGATGCATCCATAACTGTTAAATATTGTTCTGGTGAATCAAGTTCTAATCTTGGAGCATATGTTAAGTTACTTAAGCCACTTATATCTGTCAAAGAACCATTTGTGTGCATTGATATTTCATTTCCTACATAAGTAAGATTTGAGAAACCGTCTAAGCTTATTAATCTATTGTTACTTAAATCAAAATTGTTTTCGATTCTTGTAATTTGAGTAATATTTGAAATATCATTTATCAAATTATTTTGAGCATAGAAACTTTCTCTTACTTCTGTTAGATTGCTTAAAATATCTAATTGAGTGAAGTTATTGTTTGAAATATTAAACATATATAACTTAGTCGCATCAATAGGGAATGCAGGGAAATTATTTTCACTTAATGATTTTCCTGATAAATTCACTTTTGAAGTATTTGTTGAAAGTTCCCAATCAAAAATAGTATCAGCGTCTCTCATTTGATTATACGAATGAAAAATATCCATCCATAATGCGTGATTTGGTATGTTATTACAAAGATTAGTAATCGACACAAAATCATTATTATACTCAGGAATAATATCACTTGCTGTAATACCTATACAGAATGGTGTATTATAATCTGGTAGTATTGTGTACTGCGTTGGTTCATCAATAGCAAAGTTTCTACCAACATAACTTAAATTAGCTAAACCTGTTATATCTATTAAATTAGGATTATTTGTAAATAATAAATCTGTATTAACTCTTAAGCTATTACCTATATTTAAGTTTGTTAAGATTGGATTATTTTTTATTGATAATGTTCTACCTATTGTACCTAAACTATCTGTTACATTAAAGTCAGTTAATAGTGGGTTATCTGCGGCATGAATATCAAGACCTACACTATCTATTTTTCCGATATTTATGGTTTTTAATGATGGCATTTTTTGCATATATACATGTCCACCAACATTTGTTAAGTTATTTATAATAATACTTTCTACACTTGGATTTTGATAAACCTCAAAAGTAGAGCCTATATTATAATTATTTACTTCTATATTTTTTAAAGAATTATTATTTCTTAAAATAAAATCATAAGCACTTCCTTGCGATTGTATATCATCAATATAAATATTTAATAAACTTGGATTATCAGTCACTTGTAAATGTCTACCTAATTTTGGTAAAGTATTTATTCTTATATCTTCAAGTCCATTATTATTTGTTATAATTAAGGATCTGTTTAACGAACCTATACTTCCTATAGTTGCTTCTGTAAATGCATTGTTGTTTAATTTATAATCTAAATTCACGCTTCCAATCGAGTCTTGAATGAAATTAGTTAAACCTGTATTGTTCTCAATAGATAAGGCTCCTTGAAAATCTATTCCATTTATATTCATGTTAGTTAATGAGGTATTAGTTATTGATACATCACCACCAATTGAAGTTAATAATGGATTTTCTAATGTAGTTAATAATGGATTATTTTCAATAGTTAAATCACCTGTTAAAGTTGATAAACTTGGTAATGATATAGTTTCAATAAAATTATTATTACTTATTTCTAAATTATTTACACTTGTTAATGATTGTGGAACAAATTCAATCATATTATTATTAGATACATTTAAATCATTAACAACTTCTAATGTATCTAAACCTGTAAAATCTACTATTTGGTTATTTTGTAAATATAGATTTCTTCTTACAGTATCCACACCATTTAAGAAGCTTACATTTTCTATGTTATTTATTGACATATCCAATTCATATATTGAATCTAATTCAAATGTTTGTTGTGGTAATCTACCATTTACTAAACTTCTTGCTGATACATTTGCAACTGTATTTGCACTTAACCATTGATCAAATGTATCAAAGTTAGTTAATTGATTTTCTTTATTGAAGAAATCTAACCAAGCTACATGCGCTGGTACATTACTACATATATCAACAAAATATACACTGGCTCCATTATATGTTACTTCTATGGTTTCATTATAGTAAGCTTGACAGAATGGTGAGCTAAAATCAGGTTTAACAAGTAATTCTAATGGATTTTTCATTATTACTGTATCAGGTGTTAAATTAGCCAAAGGACTTATATCTGTTAATGGTGTATTTGAAATATCTAAATATGTCATTGAAGTAAAGTTTTCAATTGGCACAAGAGTTGGAATTGAAGTATTATTCATTCTTAATTCTAATATACCTGAAATATTTCTTAATACTGATATATCATCAAGATTTGGGTTATAAGAAACATTTAAATATTTAATTGTTTCAATAGCTTCCATTCTATCTAATGAATCTATATCATTATTACTTAATATAATAGTTTTAGCTTCTCTTAATCTCCCCAAGCCAGATATATTTGTTATTGCATTATTATTAAAATTTAATTCTTCTCTAACTACTTCAATTAAATTCAAGAAATTAATATTTGAAAGTAAATTATTTGAAAAATTTAAAGAATAAAGTTGTGTAGTTGGCATACGAGCACTTGGTATATCAACAACTGTTAAACTTTTAGAAGATAAATCTGCTAATACATCTTTATTTTCCCAATCACTCATATCTGTAAAACCAAGTAATTGATTTTGTGTATGCATATAGTTCAACCATTTTGCATCATTTGGAACACCATTACAAATTTCAGTAATATATATTTTTCTACCTGTTGATTTTACTATTGGTACAACTTCACCACGAGAAACACCAAAACAGAATGAAGAAGTAAAATCAATCAATTCATATTGTACTGGTTCATTTAAATAAACTGCTAATGCTTTTTCTATATTTTCTAATCCTGATAAGTTAAGTAAATTATTGTTATTTGATAAATCCAGTGTACCTACTTCTCTTAATTCCAATAATGGAGAAACATTAACTGTGTCTGTATTTGATAAATCTAATTTACCTGTTACATATTGTAAATCTACCAATTCACCAATTGATAACAATGAATTGTTATTTAATTTTAAATCACCTCTAACTTTTTCTAATCCAGATAAAAATTCTATAGATGTTAAGTTATTTGAAGACATATCTAATGTATAAATTGAAGAAACACCTATATTACCCGCTGGTAAATCTGCATTTGAATAATTGTTGTTAGGTACTAAAGCTTCTTCTTCTTCATTTAACCATTCATTAATATTTCCTAATTTCAATAATTGGTTCTTCTTATGGAAAAAGCTCAACCATAAACCTTGCTCAGATACATTTATACATACATCTTCTACATAAACTCTTTTGCTTGTTAAATTATTTTCAACTGTTAACTCATTAGACAATATAGCTTGACAAAATGGTGTTGAAAAGTCTGGTTTTATTGTATATTGAGTAGGATCATCAATTTTAACTGTCCCACTTGATAAGTTAGATAGACCAGTTATGTCTGTTAATTGTAAATTACTAAACAATGTTAACTCATTATTAACTCTTGTTAAATTAGATAATCCATTTACATTTTCTAAATTATTATTGTTAAGTAATAAATTATCAACTTCGTTAAAATCCAGACCAGTTGTATCAGTTATTTGGTTATTTGATAAATCTATATCATTAAATGTAACTCCTGATAATGAAGATACATTAGTTAACAAGTTATTTGATAATACTAATTTATTTACTTTTCCATTTATATTACTTAAGCCTGAAATACTTATTAATTCATTATTATTGAAGTTTAATTCTTCTCTAATTTCATTTACACCTTGCATAAAATCAATATTTGTTAAAGCTTGATTCGTTATTTTTAAAGTATATATACTATCTACATTTATATTAACAGAAGGTAAATCAGAATTTTCTAATCCTTTTGCGGTTAGTATTTCTGCACTTTCAGATTTAAGTTTCCAATTTTGTAAATCATTTAAACCTAATAATGTATTATGCTCTGCTTTAAAGAAATTTAACCAAAGATCATCATCTGATACATTTAAACATATATCTTTTATACTTAGTTTTCTATTAATATCATATGCTTTTACTTGTAAATTTTTTATTGCTTGACATAAAACAGTTGAAGCATCTGGTTTGGTTGTGTATTGAGTTATATCGTCTAATGATAACTCATTAGCACTCATTAAATTCGATAATGGAATCAATGAAGTTACATTATCATTTCCATTAACTTTAATAATATCGGCTGTTGATATATTTGATAGTGAACTTATGTTCGCTAGATTATTATTACTTAAATTTAATTCACCTCTAACTCTATTTATATTTGTTAAGAAAAATGAATTTGCAAGATTATTACCTGAAAAATCAAGTGAATCAAGTGAATTTATTCTCATTAATCCAGAAGGTATATCTGCATTAGATAAATTAAGATTTGATACTTCAGCTAAACCAACACTAGATTCCCAATCTGCTAAGTCTATAAAGCTTGTTAATTGTCCATTAGCTTTAAAGAAATTTAACCAAGCTGTATTTGGATCTGTATCTGCTGTATAGCATATTCTTGATAATGGCAATGGTGTTGTTTCTTCTTCTATGTATACTGTTACTGTTCCATTATCTATTGCTTGACAAATAGGGCGGCTATATGATAATTTTTCAAATTCACTTGGATTATCTATTCTTATTGCACTAGTACTTGTTATATTTTTTAGTGGTAGCAAAGTTTGGTAATTATTACCATATACTTTCAATTCGCCAGTCACTGTTTTTAATAAATTAAGACCTTCTAGTGTAGTTATACTATTATTTGAAAAATTTAAATCACCACGCACAGTTTCTGTAAATGCCATAAATTTTATATCTGTTAAATTATTATTACTAAAATCTAATGAATATATTGAATCAATACCCATAGAAGCACTTGGTATATCTGAATTTGATAAATTTAAGCCATTTACATTTGCTATTTCATTTGTTGTTTCCCATTCATTTAATAGTGAAAATGATAATAGTTGATTATTGTCTTTAAAAAACTCTAACCAAAGCGCATCATCAGGAACGCCTTCACATATTATAGATAAATTAGCTTTTTTTGTTGTCTCTTTTACATAAGCAATACTTCTTCCTGTTAGAAGACCATAACATAATGGATCATAAAAACTTAATTTTGGTAATAATCTTCGTTCTGGCTCTGTCATACAGCATTGCTTTCTATTATAAACATGATTTGAGTTATACATTTCAGTTGGATCTAACCTAATTATTGTTGGATCTTCTTTTGTATTACCTGCAATATTTCTTAAACCCTCAATTGTTTCAACATAAGGATTATTATATATAGATATTTCTTTCACATATTTCAAATTATCCAGACCGTCTTTAAAACCTCTTACTTTGATTGAATTATTTGAAAGATCAAGTTTCCCATTTACATATTCAAGATTTATAAATGCATTTGTATTAGTTGAGTAATTATTATTTAATAATAAATCACCTTCTACATGTTTTATATTTTTTAAGAAATCAAAATTAGTAAACTCATTATTAGAGAAATCTAATGTATAAAGAGAGTCTATATTCATTTCAGATTGCGGGACTTTTGTATTATCAAATGATTCAAATGTCAAATCTACAACTGATTCTGTTGATGTCCAGTCACTTAGAGATTCAATATTTAATAATTGCTCATTTTTATTAAAGAAATATAACCAAGCATCATTTGGAGTTGAAGAACCAGAACAAATATCTGATACTGATATAGTTCTATCTGATGAATTTTGACTTACAATTATAGATCCTGCTTCAACAGATTTACAAAATTGTGAATTTATGTTTGGTTTTGTTAGATATTGAGCAGTATTATCAATAATAATTCTGTCAGCTTCCTCTATACTTTCTAATGCACTTATATTTATTAATCCACTATTATTACTTATATCTAGGATATTTAATTTTTTCACATTAAATCCTGATAAAGATTCTAAATCATTGTCTGATAAATCTATATTTCCTGCTTCCGAGACGGATAATAAACCATTTATATTTTCTAATAAGTTATTTGTTAAATTTAAATCTCCACGGATTGTTATAATTTTTGATAAGAAGTCTATATTTGATAAAAGGTTATCATTTAATAGCAAACTATAAATACTTGTTTGTGGTATTTCAACACTTGGTAAATCTGAATTTTTATAATTTTTATTGATTCTTACAGTTTCGTCAGCACTTTGCCACGCTGATAAATTATCATACGTTGTAAATTGATTATTTGCTTTAAAGAACAACAACCATTGTTCATCATCAGGAATATTACTACATAAATTTAATGCACTTAATTTATCTCCACCTATATTAGTTGCTTGAATACTACCTGATACTAAAGCTTGACAGAAATTACTTGTGTAATCTGGTTTTAAATTGTATTGACTTGGATTATCAAATATTATTCTTTCTGCTTGACTTAGGTTTGCTAAACCTCTTATATCTTGTAAATTAGTGTTTTTTGATATATCTAACAACACTACACTTTCAAGTTGTGATAATCCCACAACATTTCTTAAATCATTTAATTGTAAATATAAATTTGTTCTTACTTCTCTTACAGAACCTAAAAAGTCTACAAGTCTTAATTTATTTTGGGACATATCTAAACCAAATATGCTATAAACACCGATAGTTGTTGGTAAATCAACAAATTCTGTATATTCAATATTTTGATTGCTTAAGTCAGCAAAATCATCAAAAGTAATCCAATCAAATATACTATTAAAATCAGTTAATTGTCCTTTACTATTAAAATAATCTAACCATTCTGAAAACTCTGGCGTATTTGCACATATATCACTTACTTCTGCACTTAAACCTGTTGATTGAACAATAAAATCTGCAACTCCATTTATAAATGAGTTACATAATGGGGTTGAAAAGTCTATTTTTGTATACTGTGAAGGTTCATCAATATAAATATCATTTACATTAAATAAATTTTTAATTGGAGTTAATTCTGTTAATGGATTTCCATTTATAAATAATCTATCAATTTCTGTTATATTTTCTAAACCATCTAATCTTCTTAAACTATTATTTGCTAAGTTTATATCACCATCTACTGTAATTACTCCCGATAATTTATTTACGTCTCTTAGAAAGTTATCATTTACTATTAAGCTATCTCTTATTTCGGTAACATTTTCCATAAAGTGTAACGTTGTTAATTCATTATTACTAAAATCTAAACGATAAAGACTATTAACACCTAAATTACCAGAAGGTAAATCAAAGTTGTTAACACCTAAACCACTTACATTTGCTGTTGTAAAGTCATTTTCACCTTCCCATTCAATCATTTGATTAAATAGACTTAATTGACCATTCTCTTGAAAGAACGTTAACCAAGGATCTGCTTTACATAAATCTGATTTAACAAGTTGAGTATCTGTATCTCTTAAATAAACAGTAATGTTTCCGTCATCAAATGTCTGACAGAAATCTGAGTAAAAATCCACTTTTTGAGTATATTGAACTGGATCATCAAGCCTTAATGTACCGCTGGTTATACTTTTTAAACCATATAATCTTGTTAGATTAGGGTTATTATAAAGGGTTAACTCACCACCGATTGTGGTTAAATTTAGTAAATTATTAATAGAATTTATTTGGTTATTATCAAAATAAGCATTTCCATTTATAGATTGAACAAAATACATACCATTCAAATTACTAATATTGTTATTTCTAAAATCAATATCACCACGAATATTAGTTAAAGAAACCAAGAAATCAACATTTCTTAATTCATTATCTGAAAAATCTAAATTATAAATCGACTTTATACCTAAGTTTCCTTGAGGAACAGCAACTTCATTTTCGTCATTTGTTGAGGATTTTATACCAAGATTTGATACAATGGCTGTATCATCTATTGTTTCCCATTCTACTAAAGCATTAAATGATTCTAATTGTCCATTTCCTTGAAAGAAATTCAACCACAAACGGCTTGCCTCTGGCGTTTGGGGAACTGTTATAGTAACATCTTCATTGTCATCATTGTCATTAACTAAAACGGCATCAGGTACTCTTCCCTGAACTACATAATCGCCTTTTGTTTGTGCTAGAGTGCTATCACTTATTACTAATGTAAGTAGTAAAATAAATAGATTTAATTTACTTTTCATTTTGAATCCTTTTTATACTTATATAAGTAGATGTTAGTATTTTTTTCTTTTTTGTCAATGATTATTTTCTTTAAAACATTAAGGTTTTTGAGATTTCTTTTATATATTGAATTTTATTTTAATAATGTTATTTTTATATTATAATTTAATAAAAAAAAGAGATTTTTTATGAAATATACATATATAATATTAACAATTTTATTTAATCTTAATTTGACCGCTAATGATACAAAAAAAGAAAACATTTGTTATCAAGAACATAAACACCATCAGGAATTTCAAAATTGTGATTGCAAAATAAGAGAAGAAAAATCATGTAAAGTTGAAGATTCTATTGAAAAATTAATAAAAAAACTTCAAGAAAAAAAGAAACATTAATATTTTTCCTTTATTTTTATGTTATAATATTAATATCAAATAAAAATAAAAAGAGGCATTATGGAATTTATTAGTTCACATTTAAAGCAAAAATTTGAAGAAGAAAGTCAAAAACCTGAAAGTAAATTATTACGATTGGTATTAAGAGAATATGATAGGCTAACTTCGTTTTTAGAAGATTTAGAAAAATATGAAGAAGAAGGTGAATTAATAAAAAAAGAATTCTCTGATTTGGGATCAAGTTTTTCTCGCTTAGTTGATACTGCTTATGATAACTATGTAGGGTTACGCTCTATGATTAATACTCCTTATGAAGAACAAACAAAAATAGAAAATGATTTAATTTGGGAAAAGCCTTCTAATGCTGCTGGTTTAAACAAGTTTATGCGCTTGTTGAAAAAAATGAATATTGAAAATGAATCAAATGAAGTAAAAGAAGCTCATGAATATGCTGTTAATGTAACGCAAGATTTAATTGAGTGTAGAGAAAGAATTCAAGCATTTAAAAAAGAAGACAAAATAGTAAAAAAGAAAAAAGCAGTCGTCCAAAAAGAAGAAGAAAAAGCAAAAAAAGCTTCACATAAAGATGTTTTAAAAACAAAAGAACATTTAGAAGAAATTATTGAAACATTGCATGATAAATTAGTTAAAAGATATAAATCAGGCATTATGAATCATTATGAAAGAATACAAACTGCATTAATTAAAGACGATCTTAAAATTGATAAAAAAATATATGGAAGAAATGAAAAACCAGAAACAATGCAAAAAAGATTTACCTACTCTGAAATAAATGATGTTGCTGAAACAAATGGAAATTTTTATATTTTAAAAGATAAAAAAGTATTAGAAGAAAAAGCTGATAAATTAGCTGAACAAATGTATCAAGATTTAAAAGAATTTTATACTACAAGAGTTGGTAGTAAGGTTGCTTTTGTATTAAATCATAAAAACAATTTGGACAATATTGAAACTCATAATATTGAAGTTACAAGTCAAGTTGAATCTTATCTTAAATTTAATTTTAAAGATAATAGCTCTTTTGAACTTAGCACAAAAGTAGAATGGTCTACTTTACCTTCTGACTATACTAAAATGTTTATGAGAGTCCCTACTCGCTTTCATAATGCTATTACTCCTGATGGTGTTAAACATACTGATTTAAGTGAAAAAATAGTTCAAGATTTATATACAAGAGAATACCCTGATAAAGACGTACAAAACATTTTAAAAAATAAACAAAGTGAATTAAATAAAGCAAACAAAATAAAACCTAAATAAAACAAACAAAATAATATTAAACAAAAGTCAATTTTATATTGGCTTTTTTATTGATTTTTTTATTTTGTTTAGTATATTTTTTTTAAATTTGGATTAAAAAATATGTTATCATTTCTAATTAAAAAATATAAAAAAAATAATAAAGAAAAAAAGGAAAGAATAAAAAAAAATAAATTCTTAAATGAATTAGTAGAAAAGTATGATATCAAAACTAATAAAAAAATAAAATTAAAGTCTACTTTAAGTTTTATAATTAATTTTAGTAGGTTTTACTTTATGTTAATAACTATATCAGTTTCACTATTTTTATTAACATTAAATATTTCCAATAAATCAAACTCCAAACTTGATTACTTTAAAGAAAATCAAAGTTTAAATCAAGAATCCTTTAAAAATGAAATATTAAAAAGTATAGTAAAAAGTGAAAATTTAAAATCTTTTGAAGAATATAAAAATCTTAATGATATAAATTTTGATTTTTTTAATAATTATAAAAATGAAATTGACTTCTATTACAATAATAATGAGAATATAGAAACAATTGCCTTAATCAAAAAAAGTGGTGAAATTTTATACTTAGATCATATCAATAAAGAAAATAATAATTTCGAAGTAACTATAAATAAAAATGAAGACTTTCTTAATTATAATTATAATATACATTCTACTAAATACTATAATTTTAATTATATGAATAAGGATGCCAATATAACTAATCAATTTTATGAACATAAACCAGGCGCATTCTCACATGCTTTAGCTGTGAGTTAAGCCTGACTGTTGACTTTTTTTTTTGTCTCCTTTATAATGATTACTATATTTTGGAGACTTTCATTTTGGCAACTCTTGGACAC
>CEUY01204073.1_pt1 | contig 17778 bp, 12 predicted proteins | sample 361481 | NCBI WGS metagenome assembly CEUY01 (sample SAMEA2622737, study PRJEB7988) | marine metagenome | isolation source: saline water (ENVO:00002010), including
GCTCTAACCAGCTGAGCTACGCGCCTATGAAAGCAAAGTAGCATACAAAATTGTGTGCCTAAAATACAATGAAATAATACTAAATTAACTACTATTTACTCATTCTTTGAAAGTTTTATATCTTCTTGGACCATCTCACTAACCATATCTTTGAAAGTGATTGTATGCTGCCAATTAAGTTCTTTTTTTGCTTTTGTTGGGTCGCCCAATAGGTCATCAACCTCTGTTGGGCGATAATATCGAGGATCAATTTTTACAACAATACCACCAGATTCACTATCAATACCCTCCTCATTTAATCCATCGCCTTTCCAAACAACTGAACGTCCAATCTCTTTAAATGCTAATTCCACAAATTCACGTACAGAGTGATTTTCGCCAGTGGCAAGCACATAATCACTGGGTAGATCCTGTTGTAGAATTAATCTCATCCCTTCGACAAAATCTTTAGCATGACCCCAATCACGTTTTGCATCTAAATTACCCAAATAAAGTATTTTTTCTTTTCCGGTATGCATAGCTGCAACAGCCATTGTGATTTTCCTAGTAACAAATGTTTCCCCTCTTATTGGGCTTTCATGATTAAATAAAATACCATTTGCAGCATAAATCCCATATGCTTCTCTATAATTAACAGTAACCCAGTATGCATAAAGTTTGGCTACTGCGTATGGAGAACGCGGATAAAAAGATGTGTTTTCATTTTGCGGTGTCTCCTTAACATTTCCATACATTTCGGAAGTTGAAGCCTGATAAAATTTTGTTTTTTTTGTTAACCCCAAAATTCTTATTGCTTCAAGCAGTCTTAATGTACCAAGTGCATCTGCATTTGCTGTGTACTCAGCTGTTTCGAAGCTAACTCGAACATGTGATTGAGCTGCTAAATTATAAATTTCATCAGGTTGGACTTCTTGTACGATACGAATAAGATTTGTAGCATCTGTCATATCGCCATACATCATTTGAAATTTTGTTGAGTTTTCGTGTGGGTCAGAATATAGATGATCCACACGTCCCGTATTAAATGATGATGAGCGGCGCTTTACTCCATACACAAGATAACCTTTATTAATTAATAATTCAGATAATAAAGCGCCATCTTGTCCTGTAACCCCCGTTATTAATGCTCTTTTTACCATACTAAATTCACCTAGTTTGATTTACTGTCTTATAGCGTCAATATTCTCATTAAACCACGTATAGTATTTCACTAAACCTTCATCAAGACTAATTTTTGGAGTCCATCCTAATTTAGTTATTTTACTAATATCAAGAACCTTTCTTTGCATGCCATCAGGCTTAGTTGTATCAAATATCAATTTGCCATTATAACCAACACACTCTTTTATTTTATGCGCGAAGTCTTTAATAGAAATATCTTCGCCCGTACCAATGTTAATATGCGAAACTTCCGAATAATTTTTTAGTAAATGTACTAACGCATCAGCCAAATCATCCACATATAAAAATTCTCGTTTTGGTTTACCAGAGCCCCATATTATACTTTCTTTTTCATTATTAATTTTAGCATTATGAAAACGGGACAATAACGCAGCAGGAACATGAGAATTTTTTGGATGAAAATTATCGCCCGGGCCATACAAATTCGATGGCATTGCTGAAATAAAATCAACCCCGTATTGCTGCCTAAAGGATTGGCACAACTTAATCCCTGCTATTTTAGCAATCGCGTACCATTCATTTGTCGGCTCTAATTCACCCGTTAATAATTTATCTTCTGTAATGGGTTGTGAAATATTTCTTGGGTAGATGCATGAAGAACCTAAAAATAATAATTTTTCGACATCGCATTCCCATGCGCAGTGGATAATATTTGTCTGCATCATTAAATTATCATATAAAAATTCGGCAGGATAATTACTATTTGCATGGATTCCTCCAACCTTGGCAGCTGCGACAATTATTGCCTCTGGCTTATTACTCTTCATCCATCTGAGCACTGATTCACCATCTCTTAGATCTACAATATTCTTTTTAACAGTAATGATTTCACAGTCTTCATTCAGTAATCTCTTTACAACCGCGCTACCGACCATTCCATTATGTCCAGCGACCCAAATCTTCTTCTTACTTAGTGAATAATTCATAGTTTATTAAAGTTCTGACCAAATCTTATCCTATATCACTATTTTCAAAACCCAAAAAATTTTTTTGTAGATATTCAATTTGATCTCTTAACTTTGCCGCTTCTTCAAATTCAAGATCACGTGCATACCTATACATCTCTTTCTCTAAAATTTTTATTTTTTTGATCATAAAATCAGGTGTAGTGCTCTCTAAATCTAATTTATTTTCATTGATTAGTTTCTTCTTTCCTATAGTTTTGCTTGTATGTGCTCCCTCCATTATATCAACGATATTTTTCTTGATGCCTTTAGGGGTAATTTTATGTTCGTTATTATATTCCTCTTGTTTCTTTCTCCTTCTTTCCGTTTCATCTATGGCATATTGCATTGAGCGAGTAATTACATCGCCATACAAAATCGCCTTCCCATTGAGATTTCTTGCAGCACGTCCAATTGTCTGAATTAAAGTTGTACCGGAACGCAAAAACCCTTCTTTATCGGCATCAAGAATGGCAACCAATGATACTTCTGGCATATCTAATCCCTCGCGTAACAAGTTAATTCCAACCAAAACATCAAATTCACCCTTACGTAAATCTCGGATTATCTCAACTCTTTCAACTGTATCTATATCAGAATGAAGATACCTAACGCGTGTTCCATGTTCCGCAAGATATTCTGTTAAATCTTCAGACATTCTTTTAGTTAAAGTGGTAACTAAAACCCTTTCATTAGCTTCAACACGGATATTGATTTCAGATAATAAATCATCGACCTGTGAAGTTGCCGGCCTAACTTCTATACCTGGATCTAACAATCCTGTTGGTCGAACAACTTGCTCGACTATCTCGGAGGAATGATCTTTTTCATATGGCCCTGGTGTTGCTGAAACAAAAATCGTTTGGGGGGTTAATTTTTCAAATTCATCGAAACGTAACGGTCTATTATCTAGTGCTGATGGTAATCTAAAGCCATATTCGACTAGATTCTCTTTACGAGACCGATCGCCGCGATACATACCCCCTAATTGCGGGACACTAACGTGACTCTCATCAATTATCATTAAAGCGTCATCAGGAAGATAATCAATTAATGTGGGTGGCGGTTCTCCAGCTGAACGACCCGATAAGTAACGTGAATAATTTTCAATACCTGAGCAATATCCAATTTCATTGATCATTTCAATATCAAATTTTGTTCTCTGTTCAAGTCGTTGTGCTTCTACCAATTTGTTACATGATTCAAGTTCACGTAAACGTTCTTTTAATTCAATTTTAATTGATTCAACAGCATCTAAAAGAATTTGTCGTTCAGTGACATAGTGTGTTTTCGGGTGAATTGTAACTCGAGGTATATTTCTTGATGCTTCGCCTGTCAGCGGATCGAAATAACTTATTGATTCTATTTCATCATCAAATAATTGAATTCTTATCGCCTCACGTTCAGATTCTGCTGGAAAAATGTCGACTGTATCGCCACGTGATCGAAACATTCCACGATGAAGTTCTATTTCATTGCGGGTATATTGTAATTCTGTAAGTCTACGAAATAATTTTCTTTGATCTATAGTTTCACCACGATCAAGATGTAACACCATATTCAAATAACTCGATGGATCACCCAGCCCATAAATTGCGGATACTGTCGCAACGATTATTGTATCCCTTCTCTCTAGTATTGCTTTTGTTGCGGAAAGACGCATTTGTTCGATATGCTCATTAATTGAGGCATCTTTCTCTATATATGTGTCTGTTGTCGGCACATATGCTTCTGGTTGATAATAATCATAGTAAGAAACAAAATATTCGACAGCATTATTTGGAAAATAATCTCTCATTTCGCCATATAATTGAGCCGCCAATGTTTTGTTTGGCGCTAAAATCATTGTAGGTCTTTGTTGAATTTCAATGATATTAGCGATAGTAAAAGTTTTGCCTGAACCAGTTACTCCCAATAAGGTTTGTTGTGCTAAACCATCCTTCAGACCTTCATTTAAGAGGGTAATAGCATTAGATTGGTCTCCGGCTGGAGAGTAATCAGAAATCAGTGAAAATCTTTTCATAATTTTTATGTTTTTTAAGTGTAAAGTTTCGAGTATATTACACGCGCTTTTAATTAATTAATGTTACAGGAGATAATTTTGAGTATATCCTCATCAGAACGCTCAAAAAATATAAAACCTTCGCCTACGCTGGCAGTATCAGCCATGGCAGCTAAACTACGTGCTGAGGGAAAAGATATCATCAGTCTGAGTGCAGGTGAACCTGATTTTGATACTCCTGAGTATATAAAAAATGCTGCTATTGAAGCATTAAATAAAGGACAAACCAAATATACGGCTGTTGATGGTACACCTGAACTAAAGCAGGCGATTGTCAATAAATTCCAAAAAGAAAATAATTTGAGTTATAAAAATAACCAAATCCTTGTTTCATGTGGTGCAAAGCACAGCTTATATAATCTATTTCAAGCAGTGCTCGATCCGGGCGATGAAATAATATTACCTGCGCCGTACTGGGCTTCCTATCCGGATATGGCAATACTTGCTGGAGCAGTGCCTATCAGCATATCAACAACAATAAATGAGAATTTTAAAATAAATGCTGAAAATCTGAGTGAAGTAATTTCAGATAGAACAAAATTATTAGTACTAAACAGCCCGTCAAATCCATCAGGAACAAATTACAATGGAAATGAATTGGCAGCAATTGCAGAAGTACTACTTAAGCACCCCAATATTGCAGTCGTAACAGATGATATCTATGAACATATTTTTTGGGGTTCGGATAAATTTGCCAATATACTTAATATATGTCCGGAACTATATGATCGTACTGTTGTTGTAAATGGTGTTTCAAAAGCCTATTCAATGACTGGCTGGCGTATTGGGTATGCTGCAGGTCCTGAAGAAATAATCAAACAAATGAAAAAGATTCAATCTCAAAGCACATCCAATCCAAATTCAATAGCACAAGCAGCAGCTGTCTCTGCACTAAATGGAAAACAAGATTTTATTAAAGAGTGTGTTAATACATTTAAAGATAGGCATGATTTTATAATTAACGAGATGAAAAAGATTGATGGTATAAAAATTATAGAATCGGAAGGTACGTTTTACACTTTTCCAGATATGAATAATATTATTAATAGAATGGATAAAATTTCGAATGATATAGAATTGGCTGAATTCTTTTTAGATCATGCTAAAGTAGCCATGGTGCCAGGTTCAGCATTTGGTGCTCCGGGATGTATGAGAATTTCTTTTGCTACAAGTATGGAAAGTATTAAAGAAGGTATTAAGAGAATTAAAGACGCATTATAAATTAAATAATAAAGATTGTGAGTTGACCATATATAAAGTCGTAAGTACCATACAAATCACTAAATTTTCCCCGGTAGCTCAGTTGGTAGAGCGGGTGACTGTTAATCACTAGGTCGGCGGTTCGAGCCCGTCCCGGGGAGCCAAATTCCTTTAATAGACAATATTAACTCAAGAATAGAACCCATTGCTCTTAATTCAATAGAGTTTACCTATCATTATTTATCTATATTATTCAGATACTTAGAAAGAGAATTGCGAATATCTGGATCTTTTAGTGCGTATTTAATAGACGCTTGTATATACCCAAGTTTTGAACCGCAATCATAACGATTACCTAAAAATTCATAACCATAAACTGATTCAGATTTCAAAAGCATACTGATTGCATCAGTTAGTTGAATCTCAGAATCAGCACCAATTTTTATTTGCTCTAAATAAGAAAATATTTCTGGATTAAAGATGTAACGACCTACAACCGCAAGTCTTGAAGGAGCTTGATCAGGTTCTGGTTTTTCAATAATGCTTTTTAATTTAAGTAGAGGTTTCTTATCATCACTATCTATTTCAACAATACCATATTTCTTTGTATCATCTTTAGGAATACTCTCTATTGCGATAATACTTTGCTGTGTAGATTCATAGAGAGAAACCATTTGTTTTGTTACACCTCGATTTCCATCGTCAATTAAATCATCAGGTAGAATAACTGCAAATGGCTGGTTATCAATTATAGATTTCGCACATAATACAGCATGCCCCAACCCTAATGGTTCTGCTTGTCTAATATATATACAAGTCACGTCATCAGGAATAATATCTCTGATGAGCTTAAGTTCTTTATTTTTATTTTTTTTCGTAAGCTCATTTTCAAGCTCATATGCTTTATCAAAATGATCAGTGATTGATCTTTTTGTGCGCCCTGTAACAAATATAAGTTCTGTTATACCAGCGTTAATAGCTTCTTCAACAGCATATTGAATCAATGGTTTATCTACAATAGGTAACATTTCTTTCGGGTTAGCTTTTGTTGCAGGTAAAAACCGTGTGCCCAAACCAGCTACTGGAAAAATTGCTTTAGTTACTTTTTTCATTTTTTTTCTTGTTTATATTAATAATATTATCTTGATTATCATTGAAAAATGGCACAAGTTCATTCAAAAATTTCTTAATTTCAATAACATCAAAACTATCACATGCATGTAATATTTTACTAATCTTTGATGAAACTTCGTTATGATTTAAAACCTGATGTTTTGCCAAAAGAATTTTTTTGTGCGATGTATTTTCAATTTTTTCATTTTCATAAAATAATTCTTCATACAATTTTTCTCCCGATCTTAACCCTGAAAATTGAATAGCTATATCCTTATTAGGAACAAGTCCAGATAATCTAATCATTTGCTCAGCTAAATAATTAATTTTTATCGGTACACCCATATCTAGTATAAATATCTCGCCGCCAGTTGCTATTTTACTAGCCTGTAAAATTAACTGGCATGCCTCTTCGATGGTCATAAAATATCTAGTAATATCAGGATGGGTTACAGTAATCGGCCCACCACTCAAGATTTGTTTTCTAAAAAGAGGTACTACACTCCCATCAGAATCTAAAACATTACCAAACCTTACTGTTGAAAAATTCGTACTACTTCTTTGATTAATATTTTCAATATACAATTCAGCAATGCGTTTTGAAGCGCCAAGTATATTGGTTGGATTTACTGCTTTATCTGTCGAAATTAACATGAATCTCTGACAGTTATATTCACTAGCAGCATCTGCGACGATTTTTGTGCCTAAAATATTATTTTTTATTGCCTCTCTTGCGTTTCTCTCAAGTATAGGAACATGCTTATATGCAGCAGCGTGAAATATTATCTCTGGCTTATATTTCCCTAATATATTACTAACACTCTTAGCTTCACAAATATCTCCTAGGACAAATTCTACTTTAATAGATGTATTAATTAGTAATTGTTCAATTTTATATAAATTAAATTCGTTTCTTTCAAATATTATTAATCTTGCCGGGCCTAGTTTTGCAATTTGATAGCATAATTCAGATCCTATAGAACCGCCCCCACCTGTGACCATTACAGTCTTGTTATTTAGTATTTTTTGTAGTTCACTCGATTTCAAATCAACTTTTTCTCTACCAAGTAAATCCTCTATTTTCAGTTCCCTTAAATTAGATAAAACTTCATTAACAGAGGTCATTTCATGTATCCCTGGTAAAGTTTTTATTGGGAGTCCCGCTAACTCACATTTTTTAACAATATTTCTCATTTGTTCGCTAGTAGCTGAAGGGATGGCAATTAGAATTATGTCGATATCTCTTTTATTGCATATTTTAATGACATTATCTATTACATCTAAAACTTTTATGCCATGTATTTCTGATTGGTCTAATTGTAAATTATCATCAAGTAAACCAACAGGCATGTAGTTTCCATCTCTCAACATTTCTCTAATTAGCATATCAGCTGCTCTACCAGCACCAATAACAATAGCTCTTTTTTTAGCAGATATTGTGTTTACACTAATCGTATGATCACGCCATGCACGATACGCGAGTCTTGGTGCGCCTAAAAAAAACATCAGAAAAAATGGATAGAGTATTAGGATTGATCGAGGTATGCCTTCTAATCTAAATGCCATGAAACAAATTAATGTAATACATAAGGCGCTAACAACTGATGCACGAAAGATATTCCAAAGATCAGGAATACTCGCAAAGCGCCACAAACCTCGATACAAACGAAATCGTTTAAAAATGAATAACTGGAGTATTATAATTATCGGAACAATTAACAGACTCTTTTGCCAATCTTGAAATGGGAATGTGAAATTAAATCTTGCCCACCAAGAAAACTCCCAAGCAAATACTGACATAAATATGTCATGGATTATAACTAATACTCTTTTCTGAATTTTCAAGTCGGTGACCCGTCGCGCTGACTATATTTAAAATGTGCTATATACCAAATAAACCAAATAAGAATATACGCTAATATGACAATGTACAAATCATAGTTTTGATATATCTGAGTAAGAATTGCGAGAGGCCACATAACAAATAGATTAGTTATAATTAATCCGAATGTAAGCTGCCTATGAGATAAACCATGCTGAAATAATTTTTGAAATGCATGAGAATTATGTGCTTCATACCATTTTTCTTTTTTAATAATTCGTTTAATTAAGGTGAATGTCGCATCACCGATAAATGGGGCTAACAATATCAACCAAATGCTGATTGGAATGATTTCTTCTTTGGCCGAATAAAGAGTGATCAATCCAAAGAAAAAACCAATTGAGCAGCTACCAACATCTCCCATAAAAATTTTTGCAGGTGCCCAATTCCAATATAAAAAACCAATTGTTGACGATGTCATGCATAGCATAATAATAACTAATGCGTAATTATCAGAGGAATAAAATAGAAAACTACAAAATAGGGACACACATATGGTTTGTATTGCCGCAAAACCATCAGTACCATCCATAAAATTATATAGATTAGTTAACCACAGAACAAACAAAACTGCTAAGAAAGGACCGATGCCACCAAACTTGCTGATGTTTATGTCACAACATTTAAAGAAATTATGATTACTTTCAAATAATGAATTGACCCCTCCAATGAAATATAACGCTATTATTGCTCCGATTGTATACCCAAAAAGTCTGATAAGTATTGGTAGGTTTTTATAATCATCAATTAAACCGATTATAGAAACAATAAACATACCTATTATTATACTAAGAAAAATTTCACGACTAATCATTTGAAAATAAAATAGAGTACTAGTTGTAATTATTAATAATATAATAATAGATAATCCGCCTCCCTTTGGAATAGGCATACTATGTGAACTTCGTTCATTCGGAATATCGTATAGATTATTTTTTATCGAAAAATTACGTATAAAATATGTAATCACAGTCGATATTATTAAGGTAATAAAAAAAAATAATATTAAATTAAATAAACTCATTTTTAATTTGAAGCATTCACTACTCTTCTATATAACTCGATAGTTTGTGTATTTATAATAGTTGTCGATAATTCAGTTTCAACTAAAGTACGGCTGTTTCTTCCCATTGTTTCCCTCATCTTACGATTATTTACCAGCATTAAAACTGCCTCATATAAAGAATCAGCATCCCTCATCTTTACTAGTAGTCCATTATACTTATCCCTTACGATTTCACGGCAACCTGGGCCATCACTTGCAATTAGGGGTCTACCTATAGCTGCCGCTTCAAGCAATACTTTTGGTAATCCTTCGCGATACGATGGTAAGCAAACAATGCTAGCTGAAGCTAACATGTCAGGCATGTTATCACTATGGCCTTCCCACTGAACATCGCCATTGCTTACCCATTGATTTAAAGTAGACAAAGGAATTGACATTGGATTGTCATTATCAATCCCGCCTACAAGCATAAACTCCGCATTAATCTTATTTTTATATGCGCGTTTTGCAACTTCCACGAATTCCCCCACACCCTTATCCCACAACATACGACTTGCAAGCATAACTACTGGTATTTTATTTAAATCATCTGATTGTATAAATTTATTGGTTTCAACACCCGAACCACGGATGAGAGTACTTTGGTTTAGGTTTATTAATCCAAGACGTTCAAATAAATTCATATCATCAGGATTCTGAAAAATTGTCCAATAATTAGATCTTCTAAAAAGTAATTTGAATATAGGTTTTATAAAAAATCTTATTAATTTTGCGTGTAATTGATCAGAACTAAAAACATAACCTAACCCTGTAAATGCATTTATAATAACCATTTTTTTGCTAAATAACCCAGCTATAGAAGCAATTAAAATTGTTTTTAGAGCAACATTATGGATTATATCTGGTTTTTCTTTTCTCAAAATAAAAATCAATTTAAAAATATTTTTTAAATCTGTAAACGGATGTTTTGATGATCTAACAAAATTAATATTTATTACATTAACACCTCTATTTTTTATTTTACTCTCTAACTTATTAAAATTAGACACTAATGTTACATCATAACCTGCATCAATTGCTGATAAGGCTAATGATAAGCGATGAGACCAAAATGACTTATCCTCTGAAACAATAAAAAATAACTTATTTTTTTTCATACTTTAAAATGAAAATTTTATAATTAATGAAGTATAAATATTTATACTATATATGAATTATTCCTTTATATTATTTTTATAATATTTTTCGATAAAATTAAAAAAATATGTTAGTGCTATTGTTATAGTAATCATTAAGAATGCATACCTATAGCGATAAAGTGTTCCTATATTAGGAAACGACATTGTGAGAAATAACAACATAGTATATGAATATATAAAAGCAACCCATAACTCTGGTTTTATTTTCCATCTCCATAGCGCAAGGGGTAGGAAAACCAAAGCTATATAAATATATATCATTTCGAACATTGAAATTTTTCTCATAACTGATGTTGACTTAGTACTGCCTTCACCAAACCATATATCAGGAAAAGGTGATAAAAATGCTATTTGGCTTGCGCGCGGGGTATACATCAAGATATCAATTGCATTATTAAATGTGATATCTGTATCAATCATACTACGCCCTCTTCCATCTTTGAGGTGTCTTTCAATTTGCTGTTTTCTTACGCCAGCTAATGCTGATAATTTTGTGTCAAAAGCCTCGGGAATCCAGTTCGTGGATTTCCAAAAAAATCCATCAGTGTAAATTGAGTTCTTAAATCCACGAAAATTTTTTAACGTACTCATTTCTTCATGATTATTGTTATGTTCAAAGTCTTCTGTCTTTTGTTTCTCAGCGGCAGTTATATATTTTTTGAAATGATGACGATATTTTTGATGTGCTATTAATTGACTTTTATAAAGCGATATGGAATCTTGTAATTCTAATAATTTACTATTATCAATTGATTGTGCTACATCACTTTCAGCTAAACATTGATTCACACCTAATTGGTCTTTTTTACAAATAATCATATCACAACACACAGTCTTCAATTCTGCTATGCGTATTTCTAAGGATGTAATTAATTGATCTAACTCTTCCTCTGTAACATTAAGTTCTAAGTCTGAATATTCGATTTGATCATATTTAGCAATATTATGCTCGGTTAAAGTTACCATAGTTACCTTTAAAGCAAAAAAACAAGCGATACAAAAAATAATTTTTTTAAAAAATTTATGAAAATTTATAGATTTTTGAAAAAACATATACATAGAAAATAATAGTATTAAAACAATAAATATATTTGATTCCATCCTCATCACATATAATGTGTATGGACGAACAAGAGCCATTAAAATATAGCCTAATAAAATAAAAATAAGGGGGGTAATAAGGTACTTTAGCTTCTTTGTTGAAATATTTTCTGTGGCAAATATCATCCAACCATAGCAAAAAAGAATGGCGCCTAGATTGAAATACCCGTCCTTAAGTAGCTGTGATATCCACATTAACGCTGATGGATAAAATATATATGGCATAATTGCAAGAAAAGCTACACACCGGTTTTTTGTGAAAAATAATGCTATACGAGCAAGTATTACTCCACTTAAAGCATGAACGAATGAATTCAAAGGTATCATAACCCATGGTTCGGGGTAAATTAAGGTATAAAATAATGCAGTCAAGCCAACTATGAAGTGTCTATCTGATACTAATTCCCAATGCGTCCAGCCAAAATAATTTATTTTGCTCGATAATTCAGTAGCTAAATTATGATATAAAATCGAATCTGTTTGATTAAGTAAACCAAGGTCATTTACCCAATGAGGAAAATAATTTGGTAAAATTATAACTTGAAGAAGAAATGCTATAGTAGTCGAGTATAAAAATAATATAAAAAAGAGTGTATACAGTGAGAAGTTATTCTCGTTACTAATAATTTTTTTAATAAGATTCATTTTTTTAATTTACCGCTAATATGGGTATTAAGTAAGCCATATTTCTTTTCATGATACACATATAAGATTAGGCCTAGAATAATAGGTATTATTTGAACTTTGTATCTCTCATTTGCCCCAAAATTATTAAATGAAAGAAAAGAATACATTGACAACCAGCAGATTATTATCGCTATCATCCACTGAAATAATGGATTATATAAAGATGATTTTCTAAGACAAAATATTGCATGAATTGTAATTAATAAAAGAAGTAAATTTTCGATTCCCGCTAGTAAACCAAATATACCTGAGACTTCACCTGGTAGCGGCCTGTATAAAGCAGTAAAAACACCGAGAGGAAGAAATTCAACTATATCACTGAAACTATTGAAAGACTTATACCATGTATTTGAAGATCCGCCAAAGGACCGATTAGCAAACAAAGTATTAAGAGCTTCAAAAATATTTTTACCTTCTACAGACTTGTACGAATAAGGGGACCAACCTCCTACAGAATATGAAATAAATCTATGAAGTGTGTAGTCATATAGAAAGTAAAATAATGAAAGTAATAAAAGTAGGATTATAATTTTCAAATTTATTTGTATTTTCGAATGCCAGAATAAAACTACTAAGGGCAACGAAAATATAAAACAAATCCAGTATCTCATGGAAAAAGATATAACTAGACCAACAATAATCATTAATAAATAATAATGATTTAATTTTTTATACAGCCCAATTACGCCTAAAATATATATTGATATCCCTAATAATAATAATGGCTCTTTACCTATTGTTGAGGAAAAAAATAATATTGAAGGAAATAAGCTAAATAATAATAATAAATTAATATTTTTATAATCTAAAATTAGTGAAAAAGCGCGGTAAAATATAAATGATGCAATCAATCCAATATATGAAAAAGATACCTTTAGTAATTGATAGGACTCTGGAAGTAATTGGTGATGTAGCCAAATAAGATTAAATATATTTTCAGTACCATCGAAAGATATTCCGGAAAATGTAAAATCATCTTCGGTGGGTTGTGAAAAATAAGCAAATGCGTCTAATTCATAATTATACTCATATAATAAAAGTACCCCTAATGTTATAAATGTTTTTATTCCCCAAATTATAAGGAGAACTATTTTTTCTTTTTGATTTATAGGCCATAAACTTATGCTGTATGCTAATAACCATGCCCAAATTACTCCGTAGAGATAACTCGTAGAAGAATTTATTCCGACAGAAGGAAGATGCCCAGTCAATTCTTCAATATAGTTAATAATACTAGTATTGAAAATTAATACCAAAAAGCTTAAAAAAAACAGTGTAGTATATAAATAACTTTTAGGTATATTCATTAAATTTTATCACCCATAATAATTACTACATTTAAATATAAAAAAGATAGAAAAAGGAATACTTAGTTAGCATATTATTATTCTAACCATTGACTAAGATCCCTATTAATAATGTCTGAAAGTTTATCTACATTAGGTTTAATTTGTTTTTTTAATTCTTTTTTAAAATCTAAATCGATTTTATCTTTGTGAGTTATCTTTTTTGAATTTATTAATATTAATTTATTAGCAAGTTTAATAATATTATTTCCGAAGATTTTCTTTGATAAACCCCATATTTTCTTTACATTTTTTGGTGGACTTAATAAATATCTATTAAGTATTTTGATTCTGCTTTCTTTACTACGATTTATGATTGGAAAATTAGTTCTATTGTCATATTGAAGATTAAGAAAAGATAATATTGATTGATACGTATTTAGTGTGTGCGCTGTAAAATCGTCAAATAAAATAAACTTTATTTGATTCTGTGGAAAAATTAAGCAAAGTTTTTCAACCTGATCTCCAAAATTTAGCACTCTTTCATACTGTAAGAATTTTGGATCAGGGCAATGCTGGGGGATATCATTACCTAAACGTCTATTTGCCTGACTATCCCATGCCTCTTTCAAATCCTCCTTGTCCTCATAACCACTAAATAAAAAATTTCGATGTAAAGATGAAAATAAATCAATTGGATTTCGAAGCATTACAATAATTTTTGCCTCTTTATTATAATTATAAATATTTGCCAGTGCATTTTCCGAATATAAATACCAGACTGATGCTTCACCAATAATCTTATGATTTTTATTTTTACCTTTAAATAAATTTTGATATTCATCTAATGTTTTAACAAAAGCTACCCCATTGAGATCATTTGAAAAATAATGAGGTTCTTTTGGCGTACACATATATATATTCGGATGTGAGCTAAGGTATTGATATAATGCTGTTGTACCTGATTTTGGCGCACCAATGATAAAAAAATTAGGCTTCAAGATTTCATCCGCTTAATATTGATTATAGATGGATTAATTCCGATTTTATTATTTGCATGTATTAATAATATGCAATTCCAAAATATTATTGACAATCCTGTTGCAATTGCTGCTCCCTCTATACCCATTTTTGGAATCAAAATTGAATTAAATATAATATTTAGTAAAACTGAAAATAGCATTACCGATGATAAATATTTTTCATTTCCAGACATAGTCATTAATGCGCCTACAGAACCTGCTATAACATTTATAACCTGTGCGATACATAATATTATTAAAGCATTTTCTCCTCCGATAAAATCAGTACCAAATAATCGTAATAATTCATACCTGAATATATAAATTATTATAAAAATTAGTCCTGCAATAATAAAATTATATCTTGATATTTTTTTAAGAATCCTCTCAAGTGATAAATATCTTTTTTCACTATATAGACTGGATATATATGGCATTAATATAATATTGGACACATATAAACCATATGCGACTAATGCTGCAATCCTTGATGCTATAGCATAAATTCCGGACTGTTCTTTATCTTGCAGAATACCAATCATTAAAACATCAATGTGGCTTAAAATTAGGTAGCTAGCTGTGATTAAAATAAAAGATCTAGAACTTTTTTTCCAATAGTTAGTATCAGATTCTTTCTTATTATTTATATACTTGTTCTTTAATAACTTAGTTAAGAAATATTCTACGGCTAGCATTGCTGTAATTAATGAAAAAGTATGGCAAAGCAATACAATCTGAACTGTTAACATTAATCCTTCAGAATGCAATAAGTATGATATTGAAACTAGAAATATTATTGGAAATATTAATTTCTCAGAAATTTGAGATTTTATTGGTAGTTTAAAACCAATTAATTTCGCCTGATTTATATGAAGAAATGAAATACATGGTAAAAGAATAAGAAAGTATAAATAGTCATTAAAATTATCTAAATGCTTATAGTTATTTATTGCAAAGATAGAAATAATAAAAATAAGTCCGATAATAATACAGTTAATAATGACTCGTCTATTTGTGAATGATAATAATCCTTTTATTAATCCAGGATTATTTTCAATCGAATATTTAGGTAAGAACTTAATCAGTAAAGTATCTATTCCTCCTTTAGTTAATATAGACAAGATCATTACTAGTGACGCTATAAAGTAATATAATCCGTAATCCTCTGAGCCTAAATAATTCGTTAAAGTTAGATGAATAATAAAAACTAATACCAGGCTAAAGATATTGACAGCTATTGATAATATTGAAGAAATTGATACTCTTTCAATGATTTTTACTATTGATTCATTTTTTTTATTGTTCATTATTAATTTTTTTTAGATATAAATTAATTTTATTTATTTTTTTCTAACCAGGCTTGAAACATTAATATGCTCCAGAGGTGATGACCATAATTTCTGCTTTTATTTAAATGTTTATCCCACATATTTGTGACAAGTTCTGCATTAAAATAACCATCATGTTTTAAACGAGAACTATCAATTAATGCCTCTGCCCATTCTTTTAAAGGTCCTCGTAACCACTCTGCAATTGGAATACCAAATCCTGTTTTTGGTTTGTCTATAAAATTAGCAGGAATAAAGTCATTCAAAATATTACGTAATATCCACTTTCCTTTACCATCTTTAATTTTTAGCTCAATAGGTATTCTCTGAGATAGTTCTACAAGTGAATGATTAAGAAAAGGTGTACGTGATTCCAGACTTACAGCCATGCTTGACCTATCAACTTTTGTCAAAATATCATCAGGCAAATAGCTAATCGTATCTAAAAACATCATATTTTCCCTGTCATCCAAATTCTCAACCCAATTATCATAGTCTCTGGGGGTGCTCATAGGTTCTGATGAATTAAGAACGATTTGTTCTGTATTATTCCAAAATGATACTAAAGAGAGGTACATATCTTGAGGGTTATTAATTTTAATTATGTCCGCCATCTTATAAAGTTTATCGCCAATATTTTTATAATTTTTCTCATCAGAAATATATTTTCCAAAATGATTATATAAAAAATTCCATTTCTCAGGATTTATTGAACATATAATCTCAGAAAATATATAATTAATTGGATATGGCATTCGTGAAAAATTTTTCCATGCAGAATAACCTTTGTAGTACCTATTATATCCGCCAAATAATTCATCTCCACCATCACCGGACAAACTAACAGTAACATTTGAGCTAGCTAATTTTGAAATTAAATATGTTGGTATCTGTGATGAATCGGCAAATGGCTCATCAAAAATATTAGGTATTTTAGGAATAACATTAAGCGCCTGTGATGCTGTTACATACAACTCTGTGTGATCAGTGCCTAAATAATTTGCAATTGATTTAGCATCATTTGCTTCATTATATTCAGAATGATCAAACCCAATTGTATAAGTTTTTATTGGATCAGGTGATAGAGACTGCATAATTGATACAATTAATGATGAGTCTATTCCTCCAGATAAAAAAGCACCGAGCGGAACATCTGCTATCATTTGACTCCTAATAGATTCCGTTAACGCATCTTTGATGCTTAATTTTGCCTCTTTATAATTATAAATTTTATTATCTATACCCTCACTCATAACAAAATTTTTGTATGCCCAATACGTATGTTCAGTAGTTGATATTTTGTGATTTTCTACTTTGATTTCTAGGAATGTACCAGGTTTAATTTTATAGATCTTATCGTAAATTGAATATGGCGCTGGAATGTAGTTATATCTAAGTAATAAACTAATTGCATCACGATTTATACTTTTAACAAAAGAATCATGTACTTCAAACGCTTTAAGTTCAGATCCAAATAGTATTACATTTCCAAAAATACCATAATATAGAGGCTTTTCCCCAAGTCTATCTCTAACTAAATATAATCTATGATTATTTTTATCCCATAGAGCAAAAGCAAACATACCTACAAATTTATCCAAAGCGGCGCTTAAACCCCAAATTTCTATAGCAGCTAACAATACCTCGGTATCTGACTGGCTTCTAAAAACATATCCGGCTTTTTTTAATTCCTCACGTAATGTTTTATAATTATATATTTCACCATTATAAACAATTATATATCGGCCAGATTTTGACACCATTGG